>MDTE01076027.1_pt1 | contig 27765 bp, 26 predicted proteins | sample 811231 | NCBI WGS metagenome assembly MDTE01 (sample SAMN05326651, study PRJNA326480) | marine metagenome | isolation source: seawater | place: Indian Ocean: Red Sea | collected 2010 | reverse complement strand
GGTGTTAATGGAACTGGAAAAACAACATCAGTGGCGAAGGTAGCTCACCGATTATTAGGTTCTGGATATTCAGTATTGGCAGCAGCAGCAGATACATTTAGGGCGGGAGCGATTGAACAATTGGAAACGCACTGTGAACGACTTGGTATTCGCTGCGTTTCAAGCCAAAGAGGGGGCGATTCCGCAGCGATTGCTCGAGACGCAATCGATTCTGCAAAGGCGAAGGGTATTGATGTTGTTTTAGTGGATACAGCAGGTCGAATGCAGAATAAAGTGAATCTAATGAATGAATTAGAAAAAGTAAGGCGAGTAGTGAATCCACATCTTACATTATTTGTTGGCGATGCACTTGCAGGTAATGATGCGGTTGACCAGGCCAGAAGTTTCCAAAAACAACTACAATTTGATGGAGCAATTCTTACAAAAATGGATACTGATGCGAAAGGGGGAGCTGGGTTATCTGTGGCTTTTGCAACAGGGAAACCAATTGTTTTGATTGGTAATGGACAAGAGTATGAGAATTTAGAACAATTTGATCCAGATTGGTTATTAAATCAATTATTTGAATAATTTTTTATTCATTGTTCAATATTTTCTTATCCGACAGGTACATGAATCATAGAGGTATGCCAAACTCAATGAGTGAAATATTTTCTGATGATGACTCAGCAAGACTCTTTCAACTCATCCATATGTTTCAACGTAGTGCATTGGTAAATATGGGATTAATGCCCGACATTGAAGGCAAAATCATTTACAATTTACCAGAATCCAAAGAAGCCATTGATTTACTTTGTATGCTCCAAAAGAAAACGAAAGGCAATATCACGGACATCGAGCAAAAAATGCTTAATGGCATAATTTCAGAAATACAATTACAATTTATCTCTGCTCCAAAACGACGAAAGGAACATGAAGAGTTTTTGGCCGAATCAAAAATGGTTGAAGAATCCTTTTCAGATCCTAAACATGGACCATCGGAAACCATTATCTCTGAAGAAGAATAAGATAATTCACACCAATCTTCCGGTCATTTGATGAAGCATGAAAATCACAGGAGAATGAATCGCATGGTCCGAGTAAGTGAGGTGGATGATAGCGAAGCACCTACCGTGCTTATCGTTGATAACAATCAAATGACACTCCATCGTCTTAAACAAATATTTCACCAGAGAGATTTTCTCGTAGAGGTTTGTGAAGATGGAGATAAAGCCGTTGATGAATATATTCGCCTCGATCCTGAATTGGTAATTCTTTCTTTAGATATCCCTTCTTTGGATGGACACATTGCGGCTCTAGAAATGAGGGAGCATGGAGGGGATTGCCGAATAGTACTTACAGCACCCAAGCGATTATTATCAATTGCGAGGGATGCTGCATTTTCAGCAGGTGCAGTTGCATGCTTAGAAAAACCACTAACATCATCTTCCTTTGATGCAGTTTGGAATGACATTCTTGGGAAAGTACCAGATGCACCAGGATTATCAGATCTCGACTCACTTTATCCAGAGGATAAAATCAAAGAAATTATTGTTGAGGAGGATACACCAGAATTACCCTCCCTGCCGGCACCTATGATTGCACCAATATCTCTTGAAGTACCTGTCCAAACAGATGAAAAATCAAAAAGTCGCGTAATTCCCATCCTCATTTTCGTAGCAATTATCTCTGCTTCTCTTGGATGGTATTTCTTGAATAGCTAGATTCAATTTAGACTTAAATTAACCTGAATCATTGTTGAGGACGTTGTATGATTTGGGATAGGGGCAAAAGAACAATTTCCCCATTCGCTAATCTTACTGGCACTAATTGTTGGGTTGGCATGGGTATTGATGTAGATAATTCAACTCTTGAACCTAGAGGTGCTCGAATGACCTCAGAAATATGGTATGCCGAAGAAGAAAGAAGTCGGACATCACCACTTTTGAGCCTTTGGTCAAGTGATATTGATTGTCGTACACACCACGAAACCCATGCAATAAAGATGAAAATAAATCCAATTGCAATGACCCACATGTTATTACACTCTGTCAACTAATGCTTGCCAGGATTTTTCAGCATATGTTTTTGCAGAATCTGCAGGGCTTTCTGATTGGTGGATCCCACTCCCGACAATAATACAATCAGAACCTGCTATTATTGCATCGTAAGGGTCACCATAACGCTGTCCCATTTCTCCATCACCAGTTGAGATATTTATTCCTGGTGTCCAGATCATTTTCTCCTCACCAACCTTTTGCCTTAATTTTTTGATTTCCTCTATATCAGAACCATTTCCAATATATCCAAAAACCCCCTCATGGTGTTTTGAAAGTTGGATGACTTGGTCCGTATATTGGTCATTGAGAAGATTCCCTCTACTTGACATCTGAGCCAGAAGCAAAACACCACCGACTCGGGCAGACTCTTCCCATGCTGATTGAATACCAGCGATAATATCAGACCCGCTGATGAGATGAGCAGTAACTAAATCACTCCATGATTGAATGTCGTAAATTCCTCCCATTTGCTTCTTTGAAATTTTTCCAATATCAGCAAATTTCCGATCTTCAAAAATCAACAAATCAAACTCCCCTGCTTCATGACAAAACGCTTTCCATGTATCTTTGTCCCAATCTGAAACTAAATCTACATGCGTCTTTAGTGCAGCGATATGAGGCCCCACTTCCTTAAGCAATTGAAATAAATCATTCATTTTATATCTGTCAGCAGCGAGACAAACTGCACTTTTTTTTCGACAAACAACTTCCATATATTTTTTGAGAATTGGTGATGAATCCGAAGCCCAACGCCTTTTCCAAATCTGGTTTGGCTCCATAATCTTAGCCAGTCAGTGCTACCAATCATAGTTTTTGGATAAATCACAAACCGTTTATGCAACGAATATTTCCCATATACATGGTCAGAGGGTTTGGTAAACAATCCATCTTCTTGACCTTCTTAATTTTGAGTCCTTTCCTTTCTGGATGTTTTGGTTCACCAGATTCTTTAGAGATTACAGATGAATCAGTTTATCCAGACATATATCAACGACATACAATGGATTGGAATTGGACAGGATCTTATTCGATGGTTCTTTCTCCAGGCCCTCATATTGCATTACCAGTACAAGAAGCAACCATTGATGTTGATACATCAGGAACTTGGGACGGCGGTCCTGATTCAGCGGAAGTACATTTGTCGTATTGGCTTCCTTCAAATACTGAGGTTGGAGAAAAAGTTCCCGTTATCGCAGTTGTAAGTCCTTACTTTTCTTATGGTCAACCAGGAAGTGAGTCAAGTCCTACCAACATTGTGAGTGCTGGGCGCGGGGAATTCATTTATGACAATTTCATTCCTCACGGTTACGCACTTGCTCAGGTTGCTGTATTTGCGACTGAATTGAGTACTGGGTGTTTTGATTACCGCGGAGATGGTGAAGGATTAGGCATTCATTCAGCAGTAGAGTGGTTAGGAACCCAAGATTGGAGTAATGGTAATGTTGCAATTTACGGTAAATCGTATGAAGGCGCCACCGCTTGGGAAGCAGCAGCTCAAGGTAGTGAACACCTCAAGACTATCATTCCAATTTCAGGGACCACGGCTCTTGGTCCTCTTCTCTACAAAAACGGTAGTGCCGAGGCACGAAGTCAAGTAATGCATTCAAATTATGGGGGTTCAATTCTTGATTATGATAATGATGATTTGGATAATTTATGTGGAGATGTATTGGAAGGTTTTCTCGCAGGACCAACGAGGTACGGACTTGGAGAACTCGATCCTTACATGGATAATTATTACAATGAGAGAAGCCATATTGACAAAGCACTAGGTCTGTATAATGGTAGTATATATTGGGTACAGGGTTTACAAGATTGGAACGTCGACCCACATCAAGTATTTGGAGGCCCTCCGGGAATAAATTGGTATCAGGCTTACATTGATGAAGGCTATGAAGTCGCAGGAATGATTGGCCAATGGGAGCACAATTATCCTGACCAATGGTCAAAACATAACGCACAAGATTCAGGTTATGGGGGCGAGGCAATCCAAAATATGACTCGGTGGGATTGGGCACAAGATTTGTTTGAATGGATGGAATATTACCTCAAAGGCATCGGCCCCAAACCTAACCTTCATGCCCAAATACAAAGGAATGATGGAGAATGGCGGATTGAAGAAACATGGCCACCAGACGATGTGTTCAGACAACCAATCGACCTGTCAAGTTGTGAAAGTGATGGCTCGTTCGCAGGAGGCGGTGCCCCAGTTGTTGGAGGTGGTCAAACGATCACCATAGATTGTCCACCATTGAGTGCGAGCGCATTACATATTGCTGGGCTAGCAACGATTCACTTAACGGCAGTTCCTACATTTAATGGCGGACAAATTTTTGTAGAAATGCAAGATGGACAAACAGGGTTGCGACTTGGTCACGCAACGATGGATATTCGTTATCATGCAGGAGGGTATGATGCACAAACAGTGATACCAGGCGAAGCAATCACTATGCTCATGGAATTTCAAGCAATCGATGCAATTTTACCCGCAGGTCATGGTATTCGTTTCGTTCTTTCAGACCAAGGTGAAGATTATCTGGCTCCAGCATGTGGAAATACATGTACAATACACGTTATTTCCAGTAGTTCAACTGCAGAATTACCCTTGATTGAAAGAAGTGGCTCCAATATTTTGATCACTCCACAATCACAAGAAGCGGCAAATAACCAATAAGACGCCGATTTCATGAACCTGAGCACACTGGATTGGGCATGGCTGCAATAGTCCCCATGGCTCGCCCAATCTGGACTGAGGAAATGAGGAAAGAAGCCATAGAAACCCTTGATTCAGGAATCTGGGTAAAAGGACCTAAAAATCGATTATTTTCAGATAACTTCGCAAAATATTGTAAGGCAAGTGCAGCCATACCATGCTCAAGTGGCTCAACAGCCCTATATGTTGCACTTAGGCTACTTGGAATCGGGCCTGGTCATGAGGTAATCCTTCCTTCCTTCACCTTTATCGCAACCGCCACATCTGTATCTCTTACGGGCGCAAAACCAGTTTTTGCAGATGTTGAAAGTGAGTATTGGTGTCTCTGCCCCCACGACACACGTCTTCGTATTAATGAGAAAACTAAAGCAATCCTTGGAGTCCATCTTTTTGGTCAAACCTATCATCCAAAATTGATTGAATTAGCGCAGGAATTTGACTTACCAATCATTGAAGATGCAGCACAAGCACATGGTACAGAATTGATGGTAAATGGCACGCCAATGAAGGCAGGTACTCTTGGCGACATCGGTTGTTTTTCCTTTTTCCCTACAAAGAATATGGCTGTTGGAGGCGAGGGCGGTATGATCACCACAAATAATGTTGAACTTGGAAAGAGACTACATACGATTGTCAACCATGGTAGAGATGGTTCCCTGATTTCTCAAGAACTTGGAACTAATTTACGTATGTCAGAAGCAATGGCTGCAATAGGTAATATTCAATTGAAATATTTAGATGAATGGTTAATGAGAAGGACTGAAATTGCTGAAAAATACTTACTCGCTTTGAATCAACATCCTGAAATAATCGCACCCAGAGTTAGAGATGATTCAAAACACAGTTGGCATCAATTTTGTATTCTAGCTCAAAATCCTTCGAAAATTCTAGAAGATTTTGAGAATCAAGGCATATCAGCACGAAGAATTTACCAACAACCATGCCATTTACACACCGTGTATACACAGCATGAACAGTACCAAGAAGTATTTCCAGTTACAGGCGCCCTTTCTCAAAGTATGATTTCTATTCCAGTTCATCACGGATTGTATGATAATGAAGTGGAGAAGGTTGTTATTGCCCTTTCTAATCTTTAACCAATAAGAGAAAATAGGCTAATCCGGTTCAGATCGCCGAAGACGAATGACCCCTACTACGACAACACCAATGAATAATATCGCAAGAATATTTGAAATGATGACGGCAAATGAATCAATCAAAACACCGTATACTAACCATAAACTCAAAGCAATAAGAATAATACTTAATGTGGGTAATGAAATTCCATCATGTCTTTTATCAAACCACACTTTCTGAATTTGGGGAAGCCATGCAATGATACCAAGTAGGCCAGCAGTCAACCCAACCCATTCAGTATTATTCACCAGGATTCACGCCCCATGGTTTCGGACGTTTTGATAGTTCGATTTTGAAAAGATAAGACAGATTAATTTCCCTTGGCTCACTTTCCCCTACAACATGCATGTAAATTGAAGGCTGACCAATAAATTCTCGACTCAATTGTGGTATTTCTCCTTGAACTTCTAGGGTAGAATTTACCCCAGTAATCAAATGATAGAATTTATTTCTGTGAGAAATATTGAGTGTTTTTAAATCATCAATTTCTTCCATCCAATCATCCAAATCAAGTCCAATTGTCATGATATCTCCATTGAGACTCATACCTCCATGAAAATGTATTGAATCCCACGTGCCGAAACCCTCCAAAGTCTCTACGAGTAAATCTTCTGGCTTGTTTAAATTCTTATCTTCAAGGTATTTTATCAAATCAATTTCATTCATAATCATCAAATGCTTTGGTGCATTATTGATGACCAAATTCTTGTTTGAGAGCACAATGATTACCTTTGGGTTAACGATTTCCTCATTTGTTCTCTCTTTGTGAATGGTCTGAATGAGCTTCATTTTTCGTTCTGTCCAAGAGTGAATGTCTCCATGATCAATTATTCTCCCGCTTCTCTGCGTTTGTAGAAAGGACCCATTTTCGAAATTTAATTCTCCAGACCAATGTTTTTGCTCGACAAATAAAGTCTCTTCTCTTCCTGCAATCACCATATCGATTTCTCTTCTGCCGTTATTCTCCAAATCAGGGATTCGAAGACCATCCCATACATTTGCATCCCCGGATACACTTCGAACCAATCGACCGAGTCTAACCTCAGCCATACCTCCTCCAACACGGTGACCTGCAGGCTCGAACTGTTTCCTTCGAGCAATCCAATCTGCTAAACGACCCATCTTTTCACCGGAGTAATTTGTCTACTGATGAGACAATAATATCAATCTCATGACTATCATTCAAATCTTCAAGTGTCGCCTCTCCTGATAAGACCAATATACTGACAACCTTTGCTTGTTTTGCCATTTCCATATCAGTGTATATGCGATCACCTACCATTGCACATTCTTCTGGCTGTAAACCGAGTGATTCTATTTTGTGGAGAATCATTCCAGGATTCGGCTTTCCACAAATATGCATGGGTTTCTTTCCAGTGGTTTTTTCAAATAAAGCGAGGAAAGCACCTACGTCGGGCAGGCCCCCATCGGGAGATGGGCAGACCATATCTGGATGACTGGCAATCAAAGGTACACCTTGGTGAAGAAAAACACTCGCTTTCACGAGTTTTTCATATGTTACTTCCGTATCATAACCTACTACGACTAATTCGGGGTTATCCGCCTCAGTTTCTATGTTTTGAGCATGAAGCATGGATTTCATACCCTCAGTTCCTACAACATAGGTCCTAGAATAATTATGTTGGCCGAGATAAGCGATGAGGTCATGCGTTGAGAGGAGAACGTCGTCAGGCGTTGCATCAATACCTAAACGTTGTAGTTTCTCTAGGTATTCGTTCACAGATTTGCTGGAATTGTTCGATAAAAAATAATGCGCTATCCCCCTCTCTCTACAACGTTCAAGAAATGAAAGAGCACCATCAATGAGCCCGTCACCAAGATAAATCGTACCATCTAAATCAAGAAAAATAGCCTTTACATTTTCCAACTGAGGACTAACATTCACCTCTGGCATGGATGTAGACAATTCGACCAGTCAAATGTGCATTACGGATGATTAGAAGAAGAGTGTTTTGATTAAAAACCACTTGGAGTGTAAGTTTTCTTGAGCTTCCTTACTCGCAATCATTTCAGTCATCATTTCTTGTAATTTTGGCTTCTTATCGGCTTTTTTAATGAACCAATTAAGCAACCAACCACGTCTCGACATACGTTGCATTTTGTAAGAATTTGTTAATTCGGGACCCAATAAACTCCAAATCTCTTTTTGATATTCATCTCCACCTCGATTTTCGAGGATGTGTTTACAAGCAACCTCAGCACTTAACAGCGCATTTCCTACACCTTCCCCGCTAAATGGATCGACTAAACTTGCTGCATCACCAACCAACAAACACCCTTCTGCATACATAATTCTTGGTTGGCTTTCTTCTTTCTTTCTCGGACTACCAAAAGGTAACTGCCAGCCCTTTTCACTTCCGGGAACCAACGATGCATTTTCAAATCGTTCTTTGAAAATCCGATGGTTTTCTATAACATCTTTTTGCATTGCTTTCAATTTTTTATTTTGCTTATTTAATTCTGAGATAACCATACCAATGCCGACATTTACCATCCCATTACCCAATGGAAATAACCAGAAATATCCTGGAATTACACTATCAACGAAATGAATTTCTATATCACCGGCATCTCCTTCACAACCCTTTACTCCAGTCCAATATTCTCTGTACCCCCCGCAATAGTGCGATAGGTTCACCATTTCTTTTCCATGGACATTTTTTACCACGGTTTTTGCAACAGGGCACAAATAACCTCCTGCGCCGATGGTCCAATCTGAATGATAATCATACATCGTACCTTTTCGACCACCAATTCGACACGATACACCTGTAATTCGCTTTTTGTCAACAAAAACCTCTCTTACATCTGCACCTTGTATAACTGCGCCTCCAGCATCCCGAACAATTTCAGAACAACGCCGAAACAATAACCAATCAAATTGTTTTCGCGGTAAGGCGTATCCCGCTTCCAACCGTTGAACATCTTCTTCAGGGAGAGGTACGTTTACGTGCACTCCATTCGGGCTTGAAAACGTGATGCCAGTAACTCGAAAATGTGGTGTTGTTTCGAGTTGTTCTTTCACACCAAGCGCTTTTACATGACTGAGGGATTTTCCTCCTACAGCATCTCCGCAAATTTTGTCCCTTGGCCAAATTTCCTTCTCGATCAATAGTACTCTCTTCCCTGCTTGAGCCAGATATCCAGCCGCGGCGGACCCTCCCGGCCCCCCTCCAACAACGATTACATCGAAACGACTCTCACTATCAGGAATTGGGCCAGTATCAATAGGCGCATCCCAGAATTGGCTCTCTGCCATGTCGCGCCATATCCATCAAGCAAATGAGAATTATCACCAACAAAATCAAAACAATGATGACATCGACGGATTATGGTTGGTCGCCGACAAGCCGGTATGGCGCTTTTGTTGGTGACGCTTTTATGGGGAGGCACTTTTGTTTGGATGAAACAAGCATTGAATGCCGCCCAATCATTTACACAAACATATAACGCTTCAAGCGTTGTTGGGGTAATGGTTGGATTTAGGTTTCTACTTGCAGCACTCATTCTACTCACAATTTCTTCTACTGCTCGACAATCTCTCTCATCAAAACATGATTGGACAGGCTCAATTTGGCTTGGTATTGCCATGTTATTGGGCTATGGAATACAAATGGTGGGCTTAGAATCCATTTCTCCCTCTGTTTCTGCATTTTTAACTTCATTATATGTTGTTTTTACAGCATTGCTAAGTGTAAAAATCACCAAGAAAAAAATGAATCGGATTTTCATTCTTGGGGTTCTATCAGCGACTTTTGGAGCTGGTTTTATTGATGGACCGCCTCAACTTGTTTGGGGTTGGGGTGAAGTTCTCACCGTAATTTCTGCATTATTTTTTGCAATACACATCATTCTTACCGACATTGCCACTAAACGATTGAACCCCATTGCAGTAAGTCAAATTTCATTCATCATTGTTGGTATTGGTGCATTAGTGTTTGGATTAATTTCAGCAGGGGAAATGTCGATACTACAATTAATTCTTCACGATGGAGTTTTGTTACCGCTGCTGTTGTTGAGTTTATTTGGAACACTCGTTTGTCTACTTGTCCTGAATTTTTTTCAGAAATACTTCCATCCAACCCATGCTGCAATTATTTATGCCTTTGAGCCTGTTTGGGCGACAATCTACGGTATCCAAGTTGGTTTGGTAGATGTGAGTGGGTGGTTATGGGTTGGAGGTTTAACCATCTTAATAGGGAATATTTTGGTTGAACTTGAAGCCAAGAACATAGAATCTTAATCAAATACCCTTAGTCATTGCTTGAAAAATAGTTTGTACTTAGTTTCAAAATCTTGAGTTTCGATCATCACGCCCCCAATTGGCTTCCAGCCAGATTTCATTTCGGATCTAACCTTCTCTTCTAATCCAGATATGTTGTCTGAACGAACAATCATGTAATCCATTTTTTTTTGCAGCCATAACAACTCCCTCTGTTGGACTGTTTATAATCCCATTACAAAAACCATTTGCTTATTCAGAGGAATTCATGAATTTCGATAGTGTGCACATTGATAATCCGGTATGAATTGCAGTGACTATGTCGCTTCCAACTGGCGTGTACACAGATGTTGTGTCCGCAATTGGCCACACGCCATTGATTCGTCTCAATAGGGTAACAGCCGATCTCAAGCATAGTGAAGTTTGGGTGAAATTAGAACGATGTAACCCCGGTGGTTCAATCAAAGATAGAATTGGCTTACAAATGGTTTTGGAGGCAGAGGAAGAAGGTTGGCTATTACCTGGAGGAACAATTGTAGAAGCCACCAGCGGTAATACCGGAATCGGTCTCGCAATGGTTGCAGCCCAGCGAGGTTATCGTTGTGTTTTTACTATGCCAGACAAAATGGCTAAAGAGAAAATAGACCTTCTAAAAGCAATAGGTGCAGATGTGCATATTTGTCCCACAGATGTGGAAAAAGATGATCCAAAATCGTATTACAGTGTTGCAAGAAGGTTATCTGAAGAGATACCAAATGCCTGGTATCCCGACCAATATTCAAACCAGTCAAATCCCTTAGCTCATGTTATTAGTACTGGCCCAGAGATATGGAGACAAACAAAAGGGGAGATTACCCACTTTGTGGCTACAATGGGAACAGGGGGAACGATATCTGGTTGTGCCAAGGCACTAAAAAATCTCGCAGATGAGGAAGGGAAAAAGCATCCGAAGGTAATCGGTGTTGATGCTATAGGTTCAATTTTAAAGGAATATTTTGAAGACGGGACAATTGGAAAACCCCATACTTATGCTGTAGAAGGTTTTGGTGAGGATTTTATTCCGACGGCAACCGACTTTAGTTTAATCGATGAGATTCTAGCAGTCAATGATGAAGATTGTTTCCGAATGGCAAGAAGATTAGCAAAACAGGAAGGCCTGTTTTGCGGAGGTTCCTGTGGAGGAGCGCTCAAGATAGCTTTAGACATAGCCGAAAAGATGGATGCTGAAAATACGAAAGCGAAGGTTGTTGTGATTTTACCCGATGCAGGAAATCCATATTTGAGTAAAATGTATAATGATGATTGGTTGCAATCATTGGGATATAACACAGATGAATGGGAGTGGTAAAATGGATGATGCAACAAGATGTGTACATACAGCACTTGATCCAGAACCAACCACAGGAGCCGTGCACATACCAATTTTTCAAACTTCGACGTACGTGCAGAATGATTTTGCAGATCACAAAGGGTTTGAGTATGCTCGTGGTGATAATCCAACCAGAAACACCCTCCAATCAGCCATCGCGAATCTAGAATCTCCTCACCAAGAAGCCTATGCATATTGCTTTGGCTCGGGTATGGCGGCCATCACAACGATTACTCAAATGCTCCAATCAGGTGACCACATAATCGCCTGTGATGATTTATACGGCGGTACAATACGACTTTTCAATCAAGTATTGTCAAGATATAATATCGGCGTCACGTATACCGACTTTGTATCTCGTGATTTTTCTTCTTGCCTTCAAGAAAATACAAAATTACTATGGTTAGAAACGCCAACAAATCCCTTATTGTCTGTGCATGACATAGAAGAATTAGCGAAACAAGCAAAATCCAAAGGGATTATTGTAGTTGTTGACTCGACATTTGCAACCCCAATTATCCAACGCCCATTGGATTTGGGAGCAGACATGGTTGTGCATTCTACAACCAAATATATCGGCGGACACAGTGATGTGATCGGCGGTTGCGTTGTTACAAATAATGTGGAATTAAGCGAACAACTCCGATTTCTCCAAAATGCAACAGGAGGGGTGCCTGGTCCATTTGATTGTTTTTTGACATTGAGAGGTTTGAGGACACTCGAACTGAGAATGAAAAGACACTGTGAGAATGCAGAACACATTGCATCTCACTTGCAAAATCATCCCAAAGTAACCAAAATTTTCTATCCAGGTCTAGAGACTCACAAATCCCACTATGTTGCAAAGAAGCAAATGAATTACTTCGGCGGCATGATTTCACTAGAACTTGAAGGTGGCGAGTCAGCAGCGAGGACATTTGCTAAAAATCTGAAATTATTTGCGACCGCTGAAAGCCTAGGGGGCATTGAATCATTGATCAATCATCCTTGGACCATGACTCATGCATCGGTTCCCGAGGACCAGAGGATACAAGCAGGCCTTTCTCCAGGACTGGTACGCTTGTCTGTTGGAATTGAAAGCAAACAAGACTTGTTAGATGACATCAATCATTCCTTAGAGAAAGTATTTCCAAAATGATTCTTTCAGAGTCAACGTCTTAACGAGTATCATTCTAGGCCCCTTTATGGGCTCAACCTCAATGGAAGATACCAATACAGGGGCTAGTTCTCATTCAGAATCATCCCCTGCACCATTCAAGAAGTGGTTTATGCGCCAATATTGGCGCATTCAACAAAGCCAAACCATCATCTCTATGGCATTTTGGGTAACTACACTTACCCTCCTGATTTGGCCGTATGTAAAATGGCGATTTGAGGATGGGGTGACTTTTGCTGGGATCTCAATCACTTATTGGGGACTATTAGGTATAGGTGCATCGGTAATGCTTGTGGTATTGCTTGTAGGTTTGATTTACGACGTCACATTCGGTTTGTGGCGTGAGCATATGACTATAATTGGTGAGAGAAACCCCTTTCAAACTTACCAGATGAGTCCAAATTTTGCTGTAATTTTAATCCAAACCAACATCCTGTTGCGAAAAATCGCAGCTGATGATGAAGAAGCGATGAGGCATTGCGACTTTGTCGATCGATGGTTAAAGTGGAATATTGATACAGAGATTTTTGCACGTACGATGTCCGGATGGCAAAATATTGTAGAAGATGAAGACCCATTCTTACCATATCTTGACGATGAACAACGTGAAAGATTACAGCATTCTGTTGATGAGTTGAAAACACTTTGAGTCGATTTTTATGAAGACCCATACAATTGGAGAATCTCAATGGTCGAGAGATGATTTGCTGAATGCTCTTGAAGAATTTTCTAGCATCTATGAAAACCGCCCAATCCAAGATAATGAAGGAGGAATGAAAGCAGCTCAGATGTTTTATGCGTGGTTTGTTGCGAAATCATTACAGCCAAAAACCATCATTGAAAGTGGCATTTGGTATGGTCAAAGTACCTGGATGTTTGAACAGGCAGTTCCTGATGCAGATTTATTCTGTATCGATCCTGCAACATATTATAAGAAGGGATATACTTCATCAAAAGCAAAGTATTTCAAGAAAGATTTTACAAAAATTGATTGGAGTCAAGTAAATCCAAAAACAACATTTTGTTTTTTTGATGATCATCAAAACGCTCTTCAACGTATGATTCATTGCGCTCAACTGGGTTTTCAACATTTGATGTTTGAAGACAATTATCCGCCAGGTAAGGGAGACTGCTATTCTCTGAAGAAAGCATTTCATGCCACAGAAACCAGAACATTATTGCCGGGGTTAGCAATTCGAGATTACTGCGAAAACCTGATAGATGTTTATCAGGAATTCCCGCCAATCATTTCCCCAGAAATGAATAGATGGGGAGAGCCTTGGTCGACTTATGATGTTGACGAACCACTTATAACAGAAATTCAGAAAGATTTTCAATCGATATATGCCGAGGAATCAGAAAATTATACTTGGGTGAATTATGTCAAATTAAAGGAGTTTGAAAAGAGTAAACATTGTATTCAGTTAACAGATTTGAAGAAGAAATTTGATTGGTCGAGCATGGTTTAACGATGTGATACGATGAAAAAACCATCATTTTCGACACGAGTTGGTAATTTTACCATGAACCAGTTGAATAAAACCAAGGTTACGAAAAAAATATTATTCAAACTTCGTTGCGCCTTTGGGTATGAATTTTTTAGGAAAAATCAAGTAAAAATACCTAAGAAAATTTTTGGCAGCGAATATGGTGGACATTGCGTTGCTTTGGATAAATTAAATGAAAAAAGCATCATTTATTCCGTTGGTCTTGGTTATGATATCACTTTTGATGAGGAGATGATTAAGGAATACGGCATGCATATACACGGCTTTGACCCCACTCCCAAGTCCATAGAATTCCTTGAAAATAGTACATTACCCGATCAATTCACTTTACACAAATTTGGCATTTCCAATCTTGACGGAACGCAGGTTTTCCATCCCCCAAACAATCCAGAGCATATTTCCCACTCTACCGAAAAAAGAAAAGAGTCATCAAAACAGAGTATAGAGGTTGAAATGAAGACCCTCACATCGACTATGAAACAACTTGGTCATGATGCCATCGACTTGATTAAAATGGATATAGAAGGCTCTGAGTATGCTGTTTTGGATGAAATTTGTCAAAACAATATCAAGGTAGGCCAAATCTTAGTTGAGTATCACCATCATTTTAGTGAAATTCAAGTGCGTAAGACAAAAAACTCGGTCAAAAAACTCAATGAAGCAGGATATAAAATATTCAATGTTTCAGAGAATGGCCATGAAGTTTCATTCATTCATTCATCACTTTGATCCATTTTTTGGTCCGGAAAAGGTTCTTTATTCAAAATCCTCATCTTGAATAACCATAGGTTGTGCATGATGTTTCTCTTGTGGAAGGTGAGAAATAATTTCCGCATATGAGAACGGGTATGAATGTTCATATCAGGTAATTGTGCATCATTTGGTTTTGGGTTGATAGAAAAGATAGCGACCTCCTTCTTCCCCATCGAATGATAGGTGAGGTTCTTCATTTCAAACAGTGCCCCCCACCTCTCAATAGTCTGTTTTTCGATTTCTCTTTCAGCATCATCCAAAATGATGGTTGTTTGCTCATCGATGTATGGTAATGCTTGGAATAAAGCGGCCTCTCTTGCATAGAGATATCCGGGAGGACCATCAATCAATACCAAATTGAATGGCTTTGTTGGTGCATTTTTTTCAAGATATGAACCAATTCGATAACTTATGTAATGTAGTCCAAAGAACTTCATTCTTCGCAAAGGAGCAAATCTTATGCTGGTATTTTTCGCCTCTTTCTGAATTCTTGATCGTGTAATTTTCGCATACCTTCTCGAATTATCAAAGGAAATAACATGCGCATTTGGAATTTTTTCGGACCAAAATTCTGTTGATACACCACTCCCAAACTCAAGCACACGCTCAATAGAATGATTTTGTATCAAATCATCAAGAAATTCAAGCGTTTCAATGTTAATTGAAACAGGGTTGATTCTTGATGCGAATTCTTCTCGGATTTGACTCAAGATTCCACCACAGTAATAATTTCATGAAGGGTTTCATTCACCATTCTTTCTTTCGAATATTTTTCAAGGATTGTTCCTCGGGCATTCTGCCCTGTAGATATTCGCTCCTCCTTATCATTAATGATTTTGACGAGCACATTAGTTAGTTCATCAACATTACCTGGTTTTATGAGAAAACCATCGAACTCATGTGTGATTACACCTGAGATACCTCCAATATCTGAAGCAATTGTCGCTAAACCATATGCCATACCTTCCAAAATAGTGAGTGGCAACCCTTCTTGTCTGGTTGTAGGCATGATATGAATTTGGCACCGGTTGAACATGGCGTCAAGGTTTTCATCACTCAATCGTCCATGACAGGTAATGTATTGATCTAACTCTAAGTGTTCGATAAGTTCTTGAATGGATTCAAGATATGGTCCCTCACCTACGATATTGAGATGTACTTTTTCACGATCCATTTCATTTAGTTTTGATACCGCTTGAACGGCAAAATGCATACCTTTCTCCTTCTCTATTCTTCCTAAACTGATCATTTCTATTTTTTTATTATCATTACGCTTCTCTTCTTCTGGAATAGTAATTCCATTAGGGATGGTGATAACCTTATTTTTAGCAAATAATTTCATATTTTTCTCAAGCGTAGGAGATACGAGTGTTATCACCTTACTTGCTCTCCTCACTGCTAAATCCATAGTAAGATATTGTTTTAACATCCTATAAGGCATGATGAAAAGCCAATGCCAAAATCGGGGATGTTTTGATGCAGATGCAAAAAAAGTCGAAATTTCAGTAAGGCTTGTACCATGCCAAGTCGACACGATTGGAATATTGTTTTTCTTTGCCCAATTGATGACATAACGGGCACCAAGAGATTGACTGTGGATTACATCAATTGGCGATTCTGCATGTAATTGTTGAATTTTTTTTCGACACGCTTTTTGCCAACCATGGCCGTAATATCCTGGTTTTGAAGGAGATAAATAATGTACATCAATACCCTTATTTTCTTCAAAATCAAGGCCATCATTTCTTTTTGTTGTAAAAATTGTAACTCTATGTCCAGATTCCACAAATCCTTCACATAAATCCATGGTTTGCTTTTGCATACCTCCCAAAGCATGTTGTGGTAAGATTCTTGTCATAACCAATATGTGGTATCTCTTCACGAAGATTCACCTACAGATAATTTAACCTCATCAATAGCCTGTTCGTAATTTGCCTTTTCACCATCAATCAATAATTGTCCCTGAGCGATGAGGTTTTTCACACTCACCACCCATGCAGACCCCTTATCCCTTGCACCTTGTTCGAATTGCCATTCTTTTCCTTTACTTCTTTGAGTCGCAACCAACCAAGACCAACCTACAGCTGCAGAATCGATTTGCTTTCTTTTTCCAGTTGCGACCTTTTCCGCTGAGCCCTTGCCATCGATGAGACCGGCCATTACAAGGTCATTGATTTCTCCAGTAATTCCCTTTAATTCACCTTTCTTGAACGGAAAAACAGCGGATTTTTTTGCGAGTGTTCTTTTTACTTCAATTTCATTTAAGAATCGGTTAAACCCTTTCTTCTTTTGCCATTGTTCTTCCCACAAATCCAGAGCATCCTGAGAAGGGATACCATATTCTTCCAACCCTTTTGCACCATAATCTTCCCACAATGCTAACAAGATGTGATTAAGTGAACTCGTTTGAATTTCAACAGCGCCTCCTTTACGCTCGGAAGAAACGCCTTTTTGGTCGATACGAATGGCTTCTCCATTGGCCAGTTCTAGGAGATGAACTGCCAATTTTTTCTCTTTCTCTGAACCGGAAAAACCAGCAATTGCATCGCGAGGGCTTTCATACCATGTTTTATTGACAATAAGTCCACTTTCAATGTGATTAAGCTGCGTGATTTTTAACCGTTCAGGTAAACTCCTTTCATCCATGGTTAACCCAATCCACCCTTCAAAAACAGATTGAATGTCTTCTTCACAGTCCTCCCCATAATCCCCTTGAAACCCTTCAGGTTTCCATGAGAAAGTAGCCTTGAGTACGTGATTTAGGTTTGGCGGCAACATAGAAAGAGCCAAGTGGTGAATGAAGGACTCTTTGCTCTTTTTTTCAATCGAATTAAGTGAAATCAAAACGATTTCATCATTACAAAATTTGAGACTAATGTGAGGTAGAGATTCATCTTGACTAAGATCTTTGGTACACCACCCTTCTTCATTTTTGATAAATTCAAACCTTGAACGTTCAAGGACATCTTCTAACCATCCTTCGGGAAGAACTGGCTGGAAACCTGAGCATACGAGCCCTTTTTTCCATGAAAAGAAATGGAAACCCTTTCTTGCATGTTGTTCCCAAGCCGCCATTTTTAATGATGGAAGGTGATGGTTTTGAATGGCAGCAAGATAAAGTGGTTTACCATCACCACGACGGACGAATGAACCCTTTCCAAATGAGGGATGATTAAAATCTCCAACAATAGTAATTTCTTCATCATGCGCAGCAGAAAGCGATCCTGCCCAAGCCTTTGCTAATGGGTCTCCTCGTTTCGCCATCATTCTTTTTGAAAGCCATTTTTGGTTGTGCCTATTGTCAAGGACCTTTTGAATTTCCTTGATGGTTTTTTTCACAGGGTCTCCCTTCCGCCAAGAAATTTTACCATTCCATGTCACTTCTGGTAAGAGCGCCTCACCTTCACTCAATAGGCGGTCAAGATTTTTTCTAAGTCTGTTTTGCGTATCCTTATTCGCCTGTTTTGTTCCCCGCATCCGAATTTTACGCCGTTTTTGGCCTGGAAATTCTACAGTTCCAGGGGCGGGCATGTTGTTTCGAAAGAAATCACTTTCATCATTCCTTCGCCCACTTATTTAGGGCCTTTTCTTCAATTTCAGAAAGACGCGAAGGTATAATCATACAATGCATATTTCCAACAGGGGCCTTTTCAATTGAGCCAAGAATTCCTCGCCAAAGGCTTTGATTTGTTGTTCCAAGGTCGGTACAAACTACTACTGGCAATTGGCTAAGATTTTCAGGTAGTTGTTTCATTGAATGTTGTTTAAAGTTGAATGAAGAATCAACCACTTCTTCAATTTCCTGAAGAGAATCTTCTTGCCATTTTTCTAGCATTTGATACATGACTTTCCTTGCATCTATAGGCAACATTGGCTGCATATTTCCAGTACCCAGGCCCGTGGGGTCCAAATCAAACAATACAAGTGTATGCAAGTTTAATTGTAAATTTACAGAAATCACCTCTAAAGGCGATGTAGCAATCCAACCACCATAAGCATACGTAAGGGTCGTAGGCCGCCCAAATCGATAATTTGACAATCCAGAAATCCCGGTAGCAAGATTTGTGATTGAAATCCCATGATAGACTTTGTAAGGAATTTCTAATTCTTCAGCTCGCAATAATAAATCAACGTGCGTAGTTGCTTGCATAGGATCGCCAATGACCATCACTGCAACGCTTTTTTCTTGACATTGTGCAAGAATCTTATCCGGGTTTTCGATATCAGGCCGTAAAGCATACTCAAATTCACCTACTGTTTCTTTCAATTTCAGAATATCGTCATCATTCCATTTTGCAGTATATGATTCAAGAATACGTAAATCGGCATTTTGGACAGCATTTAGAGCAGATGTTGTCATTGAATGGATGTCGCCCATCCCAATACCCACTAATAGCAGTCCATGTTTTGCCGCCATACTCAAACCTTCATTGCCTCTGCATGGACCGAGTCACATGCGCCATTTGAGCGTGCCGAAGAAAGAAACCGCCTATTGGCGTGAGGAATTATCAAGGTTGGACTTCCTCGAAAGGTCGCACGGTATTCATGATTTGAATGATTTTCGAGGAATACCGCTTAATGATAAATGCCCCTCTGATTTTTCTACACAATACGAAATTATCCATTTAGAGCCAATAGTTTCTGGACCAAAAAAGTGGGTAGAACGTTTACCAGAGGATCTCTATCAACTCCACAAAGATGATTGGCCATCATCATTCGATCAAATTGGTGAAATTATCATCATTAAATTATCTGAGGTAATTGCTAAACACGCTAAAACAATTGGACAAACATTACTCAAACATTTCCCAAACATACGTTTGGTATGTGAAGACAAGGGAGTAAAAGGAGATTATCGCGTACGGGATCTTGAGGTTATCGCCTCTCGAAATAGTAATTTTTCATTTGATACAACTGTAAGAGAAAATGGCAAGATAATGCGATTAGATCCCTCAAGTGTATATTACTCTCCCCGTTTGGCAACAGAGAGGCAAAAATTGGCAAATTTGGTGAAAAAACTATCAAAAAGACTAGGAAAAAAACTCTCTATTTGCGACCCTTATGCAGGCATCGGTCCCAATATTGTGAACGCATATGACAAAATGTATGTTGAACAAATATTAGCAAATGACCTAAACCCTAAAGCAATCCCTTATTTGAAAAGAAACCTTCCAGAATTTTCAGAGATATATTGTGCCGATGCGAGGCGTCTGGCGACTTCTCTTTCCAAAAAATATGACATGATTTTTGTCAACCTTCCTCATGATAGCATAAGCCATTTATCTTCATTATGCCCATACCTCGCTCAGTCTCAAGAGACGATGATTGTGGGATGGGCACTTTCAGATTCTGGTGTACATGATTTAACTGAACAAATTAATGGCCAATTTAAGCAAGACGCAATAACCAGTTTACGAATTGATGAAGTTAAATCCTACAGCCCTTCTCAAAGCATATATTCATTCACAATTCAATTGAATCTTTCTTCCTAAATCGCTAATATCTTGAACGGCCTAGAGATGGCCAGTCATGGTCAACACGGTACGATGTGATTGTGGGCGTGAGTTAGATGTGTCAGGGATGATACCCAAAAAAGATGGCATTAAGGTCCATTGTGTAGTATGCGGGACTACGAAATCGTACCAGATATAGACTGAAAAAGGCGCCCGTGCCGGGAATCGAACCCGGGTCGAGGCATCGACAACGCCTCATGATAACCGCTACACCACACGGGCAGGCGACTTTGCGAGTGACAACCGCTATTTAAGCCCCGCTCGTGGGGTGGGTCAGGGGCAACCATGGCAGCGCGAAAAACTTCTATTGAAACAGCGAGGGAACAGGCGCAAGAGGAAGCCCTAGGTGATATGTTTGGTACCGCTTTTGGCGAAGCGGAAACCATCGAATCGACAGCCCCCCCCGGCCCTCCTGGTCCCCCCGGCCCTCCTGGTGGTCCTCCAGAGAGCCCACCTGATGCAGCACCTCCTGGCCCACCCGGTCCCCCCGGCCCTCCTGGTGGTCCTCCAGAGAGCCCATCTGATGCAGCACCTCCTGGTCCACCCGGCGCTCTCCGTCCACCTGCTGATCCTCCAGAGAGTCCACCTGAATCAGCTTCCTCGAAATCCGATTCTGACGATATTCCTGAAGAAGATCACGCTGAGGAAGAAGTTACTGAAGAAACGGAATCTGAAGAAATTACTACTGAAGAAGATTCATCTCAAAAGGAGCAGCTTTCTTCAACCGACATTTCTAACAATGACAATGAGTCAGTTAAAGAAAATAAAAATGCCATGGAAGCACCAACCTCTAGAATGAGCGACATGGCCGCAGCCAACCGAAAACAAATCGCTTCACTATCTTCTGAGGTTTCAAGTCTCAGAGACGGACTTACTGGTGCTGTTGAAATAATCAATGAATTAGAAAACCCTCCAATGCCACCGGTGGTCTCAAATGATATTGTGGTCCCAGATTATTTGGTTGCAAACATCGCGAGATTAGCAAGGCAATTGAATCGAGAAAACCTCATTCGAGCAAACATGGGCACAATTTCAATGCTCCACCCAGGTACTCCTGGCGTGATGATTGCAACAGCGCAGGGAGCATACCTACCTCGACTGGATGACAGAGATATTGTTGTAGGCCGCTTAGGGGAAGAACCTCCATCAAACGCTCCATTGAAATGGAGGATGTTAGAGGTGCTTCTTGCTTCTAAAAGCCTAGAAACAAATGGTCCTGCAACTTGCCTTCACATACATTCACCATATGCTACCGCAGCAAGTTGTGAAAAAGATTTGATTGTATGTAATCCAATTGACCAAATTGGGAAAGATGAATTAGGTAGAATGATTATTGTCGATCCAGATGAAGATAATCCTGATGAATACTTGAGACAAGTAGCGGAAGCCCTCAAACAAGGAGGAATGAAGGGTGTAATCATTCGCTCTCATGGGGCATTTTGTGTTGGAGCCACTTTGGACGAGGCTTGGGCAAACGCAGCCATGCTTGAGCACAGCATGCAAATAATTATGATTGCAAGACAAGCAAATTTAGTTTTGTGATTGTTTGTATTTTCGACAAATTGAAACAAAATTTTCGAAAATCTCTTTCCCAAATTCGGAATCATTTACTTCTGGATGAAATTGTAATCCAAAACGGTCACCTTCGTTATTTTCCATTCCTTGTATCTGGCAACTTTCACTTCTTGCTGTACAAAAAAAGTTTTCCGGAAGTATGTGGACCTCATCATTGTGACTCTCCCAAACTATTTGAGTAGCATTTGTATTTTGAAATAATTGCCCCCCGCCTTCGATTAATTCGATTTCCATCGCCCCAAATTCGGGCTCAGGCGATTCTCGAGCGTCTCCACCATAATGACGAGCCATAAATTGATGGCCTGCACATATACCCAAAATAGGAATGTTAAGATCGAGGTATTCTGCACATAGACCCAATTCACCAGATAAGCCCACACGAGCGGCCCCTCCCGATAGAATAAGACCATCTAACTTCCTTAAGTCCCCTATCGGCGTCGTGTTTTCAATTATTTGAGTATCTACTTTCAGATATTTTAGCATCCGCCATTCTCTATGAGTCCATTGGCCACCATTATCGACCACATCGATGAGTAATGGCTCAATTGACTCGGTCATATCCATATCCTAGCGAGCCCATTCCTTGAACTTCTCTATTGAAAGACACATTCAAAAGACAATCATATTTCGCATTGACATGGCTGCCCAAAATGTCGATTACCGATGTGCAAAGTGTGGAAGTATTGAGGAGTTTAGCCGAACTTACAATGGTATAAGCTGCAAGGCTTGCGGTTCTCGCATCTTTGCAAAACTTCGCCGCTCAGGATTCAAAGTATTACCCGCTGAGTAATCCCTTAATTTTATCAACCGATAAGACTGGATTTAATCATGCCAAGTTGGCTTGCCCAGTCTAGCCCAAAATTATTCAGTGATTTGGCAATCCCATCGCCTCTCATTGAAATGTTAGAAAAGGCAACTGTCCAATCCAACCCCCCTCATCTTCTCATTGCTGGGCCATCTGGTGTTGGAAAATCAACTATTGTGAACTTGGTTGCAAGGCAATTACTCGGACCGGGGTGGAAGGCAACGACTCACGTTTTACAGGCTAGAGATTTACTTGGCAAAACAGGAGCAATGTCCGTGTTTGAAGCCTTTCTACGGCCAGAGGGTAATACCTCGTCTGATACACTTGCAGGAAGAACAAGCCTAGACGCATTTGACCAATCGATGAGTGTGTATGACGAGAATACAGAACCCCCTCCAAGTGGATTTGAAAGAACACCAAAGGAGGGAGATCTGCCCATTTCCAGATTGATTGTTGTTGAGGATGCAGATTATCTTGGTTTCAAGAGGCAACCTTATCTTCGTAGAATGATGGAAACCACTTCCACAACATCACGATTTATTTTCACTGCGAAGAGCCCTTCCCGCGTTATCGATGCATTACGTTCCCGAATGTTACAGATTAGAATCCCTGCAACATCAAGAAGTAAAATGACCTCTGCATTAAATTCTATTTGCAAGAGCAAAGATATAGTTAATCATCAAAGAGCAATCGAAGATATTGCATTTATTTGTGGAGGGAATCTAAGAAAAGCAATCTTACTTTTGGAACTTTTGTGGAGTACCAATAAACTTGATGATAGAAAGTATTTGCAAGAATTGGTAAATTCTACTACTAATTCCAGCGTGCAACACGCTCTAGAGGAAGCACTAAGAGGGAGAGTCCATCTATGGAGATGGGAAAAAACCGGAGGGAAGAACCGCCGAATTCTGAGAGGAGCCATGGGTATTATCGATCAGGTGATGGGAACTCAATCTCTCATGCCAGAGGATATTCTGTCTCATCTACATCGAATAATCACAGGTGGCAGGCTACTTTTTGATGATAAAAAAATTGCATCGTTATTAGTGTTAATTGCAAATTGTGAAACCAAATTAAAAAGAAGCATACATGCGAGAGTACAGCTTGAAAGATTATTTCACAACATCTCAAACCTAACATGAACAAACGGGCGCGGCAGGATTCGAACCCGCGATCTTCGGCTTAGGAGGCCGACGCATTATCCAGCTGTGCTACGCGCCCATTTCGTTCCAATAATAATTATTTGAATAGACTTTGGTCAATAATGCCCGAAGTAATTTGAACAGATGGCTCATCAGACTAAGTGAACCCAATGTCTGAAGAGGATGATTTTTCACCGGCATTTGCTGGTTCTGGAAGCGCATTACCCAACCCGTATGGGACGGGTTTCGAGGATTCAATTGGGCAATTGGAAAAAACACAAAATGAGTGGCAAAAAATAGAGAAAGTTCGCATTGAATCGGGAAGATGGACCTCTCATCGAGGGTTCATTATTATGAGAAGTGGAATAGGATTGTTTACATGGCTATACTGCGTTTTATCAGTAATATTTCCGCATCAATTCGGATGGAGTTTGCCATGGATGGTATTCTTATTCCTCTTGGCGTATGCATTTGTTTTGACCCCTCCGATCATGGCAGCGGAATCGTCTTGGAGGGCCTTTTCCCTTAGAACTTCTTTATGGGAACAAGGTGGAATGAGAGGTGGCGAAAGAACTGGCCTAAAATCCCATCAAGGTATGGACAGGATCGCAGAGAGTTTACGCGATTCAAGAAGAAATAATGGTTTTTCAGTACTCATTGGTATTGTTACTCTCTTGATGTTGTTTTTTTCTTCAGGTAGTAGTTATGAAAGTCTTGCCTACAATCTAGGTTTATTAGTTGCCATGACAACCTCACTTGCGTTTATGTTTCATTCAATATTCACTCAAGATAGCATGTTTCGGTTTGGAGATGACTTCCCGTATCTAATGATTCATGCTCCGACACAGCATCCAACACAACCGGATACAGTGATGGGTGATATCATCAAAACCCACTTAGATCCGGATACGTTACTTGACTGGGATGATTGGGAAATCATGCTTCGGAATGCACTCAAACCAAGACAAAATTACGTAATTACCCGAGAGCGATTGTTTTACATCCTTTATCTTCAACATCAAGGTATCATTTCAATGGAAGAAGCATTAGTCGAGTTAGAATTGAGCATTAAGCCCGACAAAATCAAAGAGATTCTTCTTGACCAAGATTTGGTATTCAATTGGACAAAAATTCAGAGAATTATTTTACATGCAAAGGCTTGGCAACCTCAATTATTTCAGTTGATTGATCGGTTGCATAATGATTTGAACAGAGGGAAAAGCGCAATTTTGGCTGACGATTGGCGCCTTGATTTGGCAATCGAAAAATCCAAAAAATCACAAAGCGGTCATCTATTCATCTGCGTGAACAATCAGTCGAAATCGAATCAACGAGTTATTGTTGATGTTGTGGTCCCTGGAGGTCTTCCAGAACTCAGAACGCAACAATTTGAGATACAATCTTCAAAAAGGCCCACAGCGCCATTACCGGTTAATCATGAAACAAAAGAAGATGTTTTGGATTGGGCCCCTAAATACTTGCAAAAAGGTGCTTTTTTGTGGCTCCCCCTTGCATGGGATGAAGACTTTGGAGGTCAGAAAGTAGTTCAAGTTATTCTGAAGGACTTTGAAGGAAAAATCATCAAATCAAGAACCATTCATACCGCTGAACTTACTCTCTCTAGTCGTTTATTTGAATCACGTTTGGAAGCGATTCTTTTTGCAAGAAAAGTAGGAAATGGACCGATACCTGTTTGAAAAATACTCTTAGGAAAGCGCGCCGTTTATGTGCGACTTGTGACTGGGACTGTTTGCTGAGGTTTCAAAATGGAGGCATGGGATGTGGTCTTAGTAGGCAGTGGACTCGCAGCACACCGGGCTGCGTCTCAATCTGCAAAAAATAAAGCAAACACACTTATGTTATCAATTGATGATATTGGGACTGGAGATGCAGTAGGAATCGATGGGATAGCAGCACCCCTTCAGGAACCTTCCCCTCAAGTACACACAAACGATACCATCGTTGGTGGAGATTATCTCTCTGACCAAGATCTTGTTTACAGTTGTATGAATTCAGCAATAAAACAGGTTGATTTTCTCGAAAAATGTGGAGTTATTTTTCAACGAGACGCAAAAGGCTTACCAGACGTAAAACCGGTAAATGGGCATTCAAAGCCAAGATTGGTGACCTCTGGAGATTCACTCAATCGTGAAACCTTCCAAGTCCTTGAAGAACAGTGTATCAAGTTTGGTGTTGTTCGCCGAGGAAACCAACTCCCCGTCTCTCTGGTAACGAAAAATGAGAGAATCGTCGGCATCATAGTTCTAGATATGAATACAGGTCGACTAGAATCAATTCAAGCTAAAACCGTAATCATTGCAGACTCTGGTTTTGAAAGTTCGTGGAGAGGCCGAGGATCAGGGATAGGAATGGATCTCGCTTTCAGAGCAGGAATCTCACTAAGAGATATGGAATTTCAATGTTGGAGTATTTTCATATCAGATACTGAAATTCAGGTTCCACATTCACTTATTGCTGACGGTGCAGAAATTCTTTCCTCAAATGGTGAAGGTTTAGGTTTGGAGCGAACAGACTCCTCCACACAAATCGCACAGAAAATCGGGGAAATTTCACAAGCAGTTCTAGATGCAAGAACACTCAATGGCGCAAATCCTTGGTGGCAAAGTTGGAAAGAGATGGTCCAAAAAAGAACTGGGATCAATCCAGACAAGCAAACACTCCCTATTGATGCAAGAGTATCAATGACCATTGGCGGCATACCAATTGATGAGCATGGACGTGCCATTTTGAATCGATGGTCGAGATGGTTTACTGGCTTGTATGCGGCTGGAGAATCCGCTTGTTCAGGAATTCATGGTGCTGATGCAATCGCTGGAAACCGACTATTGGATAATCTTGTAACAGCATCTTCCGCAGGTATTCATGCAGCTCAGTGGGCTCTGAAAACAAATTTCTCAGGCACACAAATGATTTCTGAAGAACTTGAAAGATGCCAAAAAGAAATTGATAACATGTTACAAAACCGAGAAGGTGATGTCTATCGCACTGGTTCGGTGGGTAAGAGTTTACAAAACCTCATGATGCAAAAGATGAACTTTCATCGCTCCGAAGAGGGGTTAAAGTCAGCAGAGATCGGTTTGGTTGACCTTGTAGAAAAGTCATCAAATCTGTATTGTGATGATGCTTCTACATTGTATAACGACAATCTTCGCGCTAACCTTTCTCTACAAGCTGCAATCCGACTCTGCTTGGCTGCTACAAGGTCTGCCATGGAAAGAAAAGAGTCCAGAGGGAGCCATATACGTGAAGATTTTATGGATAAAGATGCGTCTCTCCTCCATCACTCACTCATCAATGCAAATGGAGAATATGACACACTCGCAATCCGTAAAGGACCGGCAGGGTCATGGCTTCTTGCTCCTGAACAGTGAGTTGCTTAGATGGGTTCAAACACTGTATTTGAAAAAATAATCAATAGAGAAATCCCAGGTTTTTTTCTTTTCGAAAATAAAGACTGTATCGCAATCCTTGATGTTTTTCCACTCAGAGATGGCCACACATTAGTGATACCTACAAAACCTCACTCGCACATTCAAGATATGACGTCGAACGAATTGAAAGAACTAATGATTGGAGTAAAACAAGCCCAAGAGATGTTAGGTCAACATTTTGACACTGAAGATTTCACGGTTGCAATTCACGACGGGCCGCTCGCAGGACAAGAAATTCCGCATGTACACATTCACGTCATCCCCCGCCAACAGGGAGACGGAGGAGGGTCTTTGCCACTCATGTGGCCAAACAGAGAACGGTTCACCTCTCCACCTTTAAAATCCCTTGAAGCATTACAT
>MDTE01139152.1_pt1 | contig 27770 bp, 20 predicted proteins | sample 811231 | NCBI WGS metagenome assembly MDTE01 (sample SAMN05326651, study PRJNA326480) | marine metagenome | isolation source: seawater | place: Indian Ocean: Red Sea | collected 2010 | reverse complement strand
CGTCTCACTGAGAACTGGAACGCTGAGCGAGATGACGACGTCGTCCCCAACCTTCAGTGGCTTGTCCGACGGAATCGTGTATTGCCCGAGCGACAGCGTGCTCCTGTAGTCCTCCAGGAACTCGAAGAAGTCGTCGTAGTTGATGGCAACCTGATGGGGCACGATAAGGGCCTATTGGCTATTCAAAGACCAATCGTACTCGGAATACATCACCGTGACTCGCCCTGCGTCGAGTACAGCGCGCTGCTCCGGTGCGAGAAAACGATAAATGTAGCGGAGGACTCCGGCAGCTTTCGGGCTCAGCCCCTCGAACGCGAGTGAGTCTGCCACCCCACCAAGCCCGACAAAATCAGAGCTATACCACTCAAAGATCCGGCTCAAGTGGACGTTGCCCCCCTCCCGATCCACTCGATTGCGAGTCGAGTCCTGAACGAAGGCGGCTGTCCAGCGATTGAGAGCACTGTCCAAGTTGACCGGAACCACCGCCCTGTTGGGCAGGCGCGGGCAGCCCATGGCGGCACACACCAACACGAAATGCACTCGTACCTCCTTGAGGTGCTTGCGAAGGCGGTTGTGCTCCAGAAAATTCAAAGACACCTTACGACCGGCCACCAACCACTTGGTCTCCTCCCAGGGATCGGGCTGAATGTCCCGAATTGTCGACACTGGCATCGCCTCGACAATCGTCTGCAAGGTGATTGCGTTGTAGGCGTTGATGTAGAACGCCACCTGTTGGTCTCGAGACCAGCTCTCCACTTCCTCTGGCGTCAGCGCCCCGATTTCCTGTAAGAAGCCGGGCAACCGCTTGTCCCGGGACAGGGCCTCGTAGTTCACCATTCCTGCGCTGTTGACGTGCCGCTGTAGCAATTGGTCGTAGGCGCGGTAACTGTGGTCAAAGCCCGCAGCTCCCGACTGTGTAGCGGCCAACAACACCAGGGCCGACACGCAAACCGACGCCAGGCACCTCACTCTTTCACCACCAATGGGCCCCGATCGGAGACCCGCCGCGAGCCCGCCTCCTGGTATCGACCGCTGGCATCAATGGTGCCCTGCACTGTGCATCCTCCGTAGCCCTTCTCTTGTATCCATGAAGACATGGCGATCGATCGTGCCACGAATTCCACGTGGTCGACTGTCCAACTGTCGGGATCGTGCCTGCTGCGCACCAGGCCAAGCTTGACGCCGCGGGGGCCGTGGGAAACCAGGAAGTCGGACTCCTCCGCGCTCCATGGCTGGCATAGGGTCCAGGGACCGCTAAAGGCCGGGGCCAGGCTGATGACCAGTTGGACGGGATCGGAGGCAGTGGGCGCATCCGAGAAATCGCGAAACAGAACCGCTCGAACCCATTCCACACCATCAGTGGGGTCAGACGCGAGGAACCAGGCGGCTTCGGCCCCACGATAGGTCTCGGGATGGTTGGTGTCCGCGAACAGCAAGAGAGCGACCCCCGGTTCAGCGCCCCATCTGGTCCGCTCCTGAGTAAATGCCTCTACCTCGTGCCGAAACAGGAACTCATCCAGGGGAACCCCCGGACGTGAGTCAAGCTGGAGTTCGGGATAGCGAGCCTCATCCAGCTCCGTGAACCAGCGCGCAACAGCGGGTGTGAGAGGCAACTCCTCTTCCAGATCCAGCATGAAGTACGGAAGTCGGCGGAAGCACCCCGACATGATCAGGACCAGGAGCGCGAGTAGACCCCGCATGAGGAGGCGGCTCACGCTGCCGTCCACCTCCCCACAAGGGCAGGAGAGAGAAGCATCAGCGACACTTCTGCACCTCAATTTCGCGAGCAATCATCGCGCCCGCCTGCTCCACATCCGCGTCCACACGAGCCGCCAGCATCTTGGCCGCTTCCACCGTATAGAGGTCGATCAAGCCTTCCGCGCTCTTGTGGCCCGCACTGGCCTGCTCCGCAGCGGCACCCAACCGCCGGCAGACCTGAGCGCTCTCCCCCGCCAGCTTGGCATCAATAGCCCACACGTAACCACGAAAGGTCTCGATGTACCGTGCTCGAGTCGCCACCCACCGAGTCACCGGCTCGAAAGCGCCACCCAGCTTTCCTGCTTTCTTCTCTGCCGATTGCCAACAAAAAACGGCGCCAGCCAATTGCTCGTAGAGCTGGTTCACCGGAACCTGGTCCTCCATCCCACGCTCCCACCGCTTGTCGCTGTCACGACAGCGATCTGCGAAGCGGATGGCCTTCATCATGTCGTCGGAGACCTCGCCACGTGCAGCCAACTCATCGACCAAGGCCTGCAGCTGCAGCGGCTTCTTCTTCTTCTTGCCCTTTGCTTCTGCTGCAAACGGCACAAGGAGACACGTCGTCACGAACACGATGAGGAACGGGACAAGTAGGTGGCGAATCATGAGTTACTCCAGGAATCTACTGACAACGCGAAGGAGCTAAGGACTGTGGGCGACGAGAATAGCGCCTGGTGGCGACTCTGCACCAGCGCGACCGTCGCAGCCCACGGCGAAAGGACTACGGATGGATCCCACCAACCTCATGGGTCCCCTGAGAAGCGCCCGGCACAGGCACTCCGGCCCACGTGCACTCCACAGGGACAGCAAGAGCGCTGCCGTCTTTTTCCACCGAGGTGGAGACCGACCGAATGACAATCTTCGGTGACTCTGGAGCCAACTGAGGCCCCAAGACCTCAAAGAGTTCCTCGCAGGTCACCTCTCGAGGAAGCTGGGGCTCCATGCTGTAGATGAGCCCCTCATCCGTTGTGCTCTGGATCCCCAGTCCGAAACCGGCGCGGCTAGCCGCAGAGATCGTGGCGGGGAGGCTCTGAACACCCAGCTTCTCGCTGGCCGCTCCACATCCTCTCGCCACAAGCCCGAGCCCCGCCCCGCAAGCCAGAAAGATGACCAACATAGAGGCGCCACAGCCCACGAGCAGGGGCTGGTCTCGGAGCAAATTCTTCATGAACGTCGTCGACCCAAACCCACACCGGCAAGGAGCTCACTCCGCCGTAAGGTCCATGACCACTTCGTGAAGCAGCTCGACAGCCGCTACGACCTCGGCCCTCCGAGTCGCTGGGAGTCGAGCGAGGAGTCCCTCGTACAACTCGCTATCTGCGCGAGCCAGTTGATCGACCACCGCCGTGCCTCGCTCGGTGAGAAAGGCACGAGTCGCTCGCCCATCCTCTCGGTCGGGCCTACGGTCCAACAGATCCATGCGCTTCAAGGGCGCGACCAGACGAGTAACAGTCGACTGGGCCAGCCCGAGGTTTGCCGCGAGTTCTTGCATGCGGAGCGACCCAAAGTCGTGCAGAGCATGGATGGCATGAGCCTGCGGCAGCGTAATGTTGAGGTGCGCCTTAGCTTCTCTCTCCAACAACTGCAGGCGACGATTGAGATCAGAGAGTCGTCGCGCAAAGGGCAAGGTGGGGCGCCTGGGATCGATGGCACCTGGGATACGAAGCTGACCGTCATTCTTGTGGGACTCGAACCGGTCACTGAGCTCGGGCGACACTGTGGGAGTGTCGGCCGATGGCATGGGAGGAGGCATGGCTGGCGAACGAGGAATTGACTGCGCGGGGGCGGTCTCGCCCACCACGGCAGCCTTCTTGTCGGAGCCGCCAAACAGCCCCAGCTGATCCTTCTTCGCCATGATTCATCCCGTCCTGACCGCGCTCCACACAAAGGGCAGAGATCGCTTGGGGGGCGCAACTATACATGGGGGGGCGAAGAACTGATCTACTGATCCAGCGCCCTGCACAAGGCCAACCAGGGTCTCTGTCCCTTCGGCCACGTAGCTCCAGCAGCAACAAGGGCCGCAACAGCCCAGCCGGAGGCGTTGTCGGGGAGGGCCTCTTCCAAATCCAAACAGGCGTCACAGAGCTTGAGGCTGTGCCCGAACACAGCTGCCGCCTCAGTGTGACAAGCCGACTGGAGCGCTGCGTCTTTGTGCGACGTCGCGAACTCAGGGGGATCAACCTGTTTCAACACGCGCTCTACCTGCCGTATTCGGCCCGAGCGCAAGGCCAGTTGCCACGACTCGGCGACGAAATTCTGAGCCAACCACAGAGGCACCCGCACCTCCACGCCCGAAACGCGAACAGCATCTAAGACAGATCGACTGAATGTGATGGCGTGCAGCTGACGCAGAGCGGGGCGAGCAATAAAGACACGACACGCCGCAACACAGGCGCTGGCCGCGAGTACCGCGGGAGGGAGGCCAGCCAACATCGCCGCGCAAAAAGCGCTCTCGCCGCGCCCCTCCAGGATGGCCTGGGACAACACGAGGACCTCGGAGCTCGGTTCTATGGAGGGCTCCGGTCGCGACACCAGGGCTGGGGTCCACCTTCTGCCTTCGCTCGCGTCAAGGATCCAAGGCCCCACCCCCTCCTCCTCCCAGCCATCGATCGCCGCATCGAGTCCCAGGGTTTCCTCGTATGGGAACCACAGACGCATTCCAGCCCGAAGTACCCGCTGACGAGAAGCGAGGCCAGCATCCGCAATGGCCCAAAAGGTGCGCGCACCTATCGCCCCATGGCCCCAGCCGGAGGAGGTCATCCCGCCGGCTTGAAACCAAGCCGGCGCCAGTTCGTGCTCGCAGTCGGCGCGCGCCATGAGATCGACCAATTGTCCGTCCGCCTTCTCAATCGCCCCCTCGCGAATCAGACAACGCCAGGAGAGGGGATCGGACCACGGAACATGCTGGGGCCCCTGGGTACCCGGTCGAGACGGCTGAGCACAGGCCATAAAGTCAATGGCGTTGACCATCGCTGCCCGCCCCAGGGCTGGGCCGAGACGGCAATCGATTGCGCTGGCTGCTGCCAATGTGAGCAGTGCGTGCGACCACCGAGACCCACGAGTCTCAAGAGAAGCGCTGTCCAGCGCCCACGCCCAGCAACTTCGAGCTAGGTCCTCGACCTCTCCACCAGCCGCCAGCCACTGCGCCGCCACCTCCGAGACCGGCCCTCTATGACCGCCATCGAGGGCCTTCTTCAACGCACTAGAGCTCACGACAGGTTCCATCGGGAGGGATCCTAGTACCCCCCGCGGCCAGGCTGGTAGTCTTCCGCACCGATCTTCCGGAGGCATCCATGAGAGCCCACCCCACCCCAGTTGGCCATCGGCAGGCTCGCCTACTGGGCTGCGCGGTCGCGCTCGTCGCAATATTGGCGCAATCCAATCAGGCGCGAGCTGCCGCCGAGCCAACACAAGTACAGTCCACCTACAGCAGGCTCTCGAGCCGAGCGGTCGAGAGCAACCGGTCTTTTCCGGCAGACGGCCAGCAACTGGATCGTCCCGGCCTATTGGCCGCCTTCAACGAGGGAAGATTTCATCCGATCGTTCGTGAAGATGGTCGCCCCATTGGCCTGGTCTTCGAAGGCTGGGGGACTGTGCGGATTTCCTTGCCCGACGGCCCGGAGACCGTCTCCTGGCAGCAAACCACCGACTTCGCTCCGTGGGAACAGGCATTCAATGTGGCCTACCTTCGCTTCTCCGACGCCACGTTAGAAGACCTCCAGGGGGACAGGACATGGGCGGACACAAAGGATCCTGATGGTTCTGTGTTCCGCCACTTTGAGGCTCGAACCAGCATTCTCGAGACCCGAGATTGGACTCGGTGGCATCCGGGACTCGTAACCGATCAACTCATGGACTTGTTCGGCGGAGGCCATGTCGGTGGGCACATCCTCGCCGAGTTCCGGCTACCTGAAGAGGGGCCGGCAAACTGGCTCTCCTACCTGCACAACCCGCGAAGTGCACTACTTCAAGGAGACACCACCGCCTTCTACACAGCCCGATCCCGCAAGGACATCCCACCGGATCTGGAAATCCTCGCCAGCTTTGGTCAGTCCAGCGAGACTGCCCGCGCTTTCGACGTCACTCGCACGGACATCGACATCACCTTCCCCACCCGGAGCAGGAACAACCGCAACCTCGTGGACGCGGTGGTCAAAGCCCAGATCGATCTCGTCGCGCTGCGCGCCGACGCGCCACTCAAGGCTGTGCTGCTGGAGCTTTCTCCACGCCGACTGCTCTGCACCGGGACCTCCGACCGACCGAACATTACCGTCAGCCGAGTCAAAGACAGCAAGGGACGAGCTCTCGCGGCTGTGCACCGCAATGGCGACCTCTTCATCCCACTCCACGACTCCATCCCGGCCGGCAGCTCCGAGACCTTGTCCATTGAGTACTCGGGCGCAATGACCCAGGGGATCCCCGCCCGTCAACCGGACACCTACTTCTCGGAGTTGGGCCCGTGGGCCTGGTATCCACGCAGCCCCCACATCGATCGCTTCGCGTCTCGAGTAGAAGCGCACCTCCCCCGATTCATGAGCGCCGTCGCACCAGGAGACTTGGTGGAGACACGAAAAGAGAAAGACGGCTGGCACCACGTGTTCGAAGAACAAGCTGGGGTGCGGAACATCGTCCTCACAGTGGGCGAAATGGTGCACACCAAAGAGGCCGATCAGGGCAGCAACCCACGGATCATCAAGTGGTTAGGCTCATCGGAAGCAAAGGCCCTGCCCGGCGCCGAGAAAGGAACACGCCAGCTACTCGAGCTCGTGGCCTCCATCTGGGGCCCTTACCCGTACTCGACTCTGCACGTTGTGGAGAACCTGCCAAACCCCTCCGACAACTGGCAGGAAGAAGGAAGTTGGTCCTGCGCTCCACCCGACCAGCTCTACCCCTGGCAGTCCTTCGTCGAAGGAGGCTCGGGGATTCTCTTAGCCACCGATAGGACATCCACGCCATCCACCGACGTGCGAGAGGCATCGGCAATGAGCCGTCTCCTCTACTCGGGGATGGAGAGCCAGCAATACCGCCGGATCGTGGACATGGCTCGCCAATGGTGGGGCCACATGGTCCCGGAACGCAGCTATCGCGACCGGTGGATCGGGGAGGCACTCTCCTTTTGGACTGGCCTTGTCTACATGCAGGCTGCCGTCGGGCCGATGGCCCTGAAGGAGCGACTGCAAAAGATGCAAGAGGTCGCCTCCGAAGGCAGTCGCGAGGCACCACCTTTGGCCACCTCCGGCCGCATGAGTCGAGACTTCCCGTTCCAGGTCTGGGCGCGAGGACCACTCATCATCAACTGGCTGGTACAAAAGAGTGAAGCTCAGGTGTTCGTCTCTGCCATGAACACCCTCATCAATCGGGCTTCGGGGCCTGGGATGAACCTCGAAGTGCTCACGGAGGCGCTCGAACCCGTAGCAGGGGCTCAGGTGATACGACAGCTCCGTCAGCTGGTTGAGACCTCTCTGCTGCCCGAAGTGACCTACAACTACGGCATCGACAAGGACAGCGGGCGCGTCACCGTCGTCTTCGAGCAACTGAACGAACCGATCCACTTGGACATCGCGGTTCAGGTGGGCTTTGGGGGCAAGAAACGAGAGCAACGAATGGTCCACCTCGAGGGACCACAAACGTTCTTCACTTGGACGCCCGCTGAGAGCCCCAAGAAGGTCCAGGTAGATCCCATGAAGACGGCACTTGTGCTGTCTCTGAAGAGAGACAAGAGCCTCGCATTGGCCGAGCCAATCGACGACCTAGTCCCCACCGACACCGGCAGCAGTCCGGCCAATGACGAGGCTATGAATCAATGACCCCAGTACTTCTGAGCACGGACTGTCGAACTTGGCCCTCTCTCGTTGGGCTCACCCTCCTCCTCGGAACCCCTGGAGTAGCGACCGCCCACGGGATCGATGGTATCGAACACACATTCGGCGCAACTCACATCAGCGCCCAAGTGGGCAACGGCCAGTTGACCGCAGCCACGAGTCCCAGGGGCGAAGTCACCGTCCTCAGCTGGCCGTCGCCGACCTTCTATGACCAGCTCGACTACGAGACCAGCAACGATGAGGACGCCCGGCAGCAGCCGCAATTCGGCGCCGGTCAGGACGACGGCTTGTTCGCCGGACTCTGGATTGAGTCAGAAGAAAGCCCTGGCTTCTTCTCTTGGCTGCGCGATGAGCCCTGGGTGCACGAGCAGCAATACCTAGACGACACCAGCCCCGTCGTCCTGCAGCGAGCACGGCTCGACAGTCGACAACTGAAGGTCTCCGAGAGCATCTTCGTCGACCCCGAGCGGGATGTGCTTCACCGACGCGTCAAGGTGGAGCGAGGCGAAGCATCGGATGTACGGGCCGTTCGGTATGTCCTGTACGAAAACCTAGCTCCCACAGTGAGCAAGCCAGACGACCTTGCCCTCGAGTCCATTTTCAACCAGGACTCGAACCATGACTTCGCCGCCTACTGGGACCCCGAGCACGAGGCCATCGTCCATTTCTCTCCCAGCGGAGAACGAGAGCACCTGGGGAGGCTCGACAACCTGATGACCACAGACTGGAGCGACAGCCAGTCCTGGGAAAGTGGCGGACTGGGTGCCATGGAGGCCCTGCTGAACCAGGGCCTGGGAACTGGAGCCTTCTTTGCCCTGGGTGGTGACCGAGCACCCGACAGCTACCAGATCGGACGCGAGCCCTGCGCAGCGGGTGCGGGCTGGACTTGGGAGCCCCAGAGTGCATTCCATGATGCTGAAGATGGCCAGCTGTCCGGCTCGCCTCTCGGCGCCTGCCACACGAATGGCGCATTGCTGTGGACCATGGACCTGGGAGAACCCGGCACCTCCTCAGAGGCCGTCTTGGACGTATTGCTGTCGGCAGCCGCAACGAAAGCCACCGCTCTGGAGCAGCTCGCCCTAGCTCGCCTGGAGGGCAGCGATGGTGCCATGGAGCGGGCCACGATCGATGCGGATGAGTGGCTCGACCCACTTCGGCTCCCTGAGAGTTTCGACGAGGAGGTCCAAGCCTTCTCGAAGAGGACTCTCTTGGCGTTACGCCAGGGAACGGACAAGGAAAGCGGCGCCATCGTCGCCTCCGTCGCAGTCCAACCCTCGTACCATCACGACTGGCCGCGCGACGGAGCATTCTTCAATCTCGCATTGGACGTGGCAGGAGACTTCGACCAGGTCACCCGACACAACCTCTTTCTGGCCTCGGTTCAGAACTTGGAACCGCAGCTTGGGGTGTCCGGGATGTTGGCGACACCGCCAGGAGCCTGGTTCATGAACTACTACGCGGATGGACGACCAAGCACAAAGGTGCTGAACCCTTTCGAGATCGACCAGGTAGGACTGATGCTCTGGGCTTTCTGGGCCCACTCAACGTTCGCATCCAACGACAATCAACGGCGAGATGTCCTCACGTCCACTTGGGAAGCCATGGAGCGAGCAGCCAACCTGGTGGCTGCCTGTGTTGACGACAGCCATCCCGCAGTTGGAGAGCCGCCTCCAGAAGGGTATCCCCTCTGGTGGCCTGTCTTTCGCGATCTGGAGGCAGGGATCGCCCCCGATCTCGAAACCAGAGAGGCGACGATGCGAGACGGGAACTGGGAAGCCCTTCGGCCCTGCCTCGCCAACGAAGACGACAACCCCATTAGCAGCGTCAGCCTGTATTCGACTCACGTCCTGCGCCTAGGCCTACTAGCGGCCGTCAAGGCCGCACGGGTCTTGTGCCTCGACCTCCCACAAGTGGCGTATTGGGAAGAACGAGCCCATGAACTGGCGGCGGTCGCACTCAAGCTCTATTACAGCGACGAGCGCGCCATCAAGGGTGCCGCCTGGGAGGGCAGAGGCGACTGGCTGCTGTGGCCCATGCCGTTGGAGCTACCGGCGAGCATGGACCCTTACTTCTCCACCAGCACAAAGCCCCTGCTCGCCCGGGCAGAGGTGGAGCAATGGGTCTCGGATGCCTTGGACGCCTACGCACTCCAGGCACACCGCGAGGTGACATCGGCTGTGAGCCTCCAGACAGAGGGGGCGGCCTATGAGAACAAGAAGACCCTGAGCCTGGCACGGTTCTGGGCCAACACAGGGCAACAAACCACGACGCAGGCATCACAAAATGAAGAGCACATTCGCCGCATGGCGGTCGACCTGGCCATTCCCGGAACCCGGCATGTGGGCGAAGTGTGGTCCAACCTGGATGACGACGGCGACGGCATCTTCGATCGTGCTGATCAGCGAACAGCAGTACCTCATTTGTGGACGGCGAGCCTGACCTACCTCTCGGCCATGGCCTCATCACAGCCAGAGTTGTTCGACTCCTTAGAGGCCGACTACGATCCTGTCTGCCTGGAAGGACACGACCCCAGGCTCCAACGGGGAGTGGCCGACTGCAGTGACGGGTGTCAGGACAACATGGCCGGCTCCAAGGTGCGGCTGGTTCGAGCCGTCTTCCTAGCCGTGCTCCTCGTCCTGTTTCTGCGGAGATTCCAGCGTAGGTTCTGAGTCAGCAAAGATGCTCTAGCGCAGCCCAGGCAAGGATCTCCACTGTCGACAGGGCTCACTTCGCACTATCTTGGACGTCCATGGCTCACCGACGACGCGACGATCTTCGCCCGGCACTACTCATTGCAGTGGTGGTCTCGGTCGTTCTCCACATTCCCATCGCCATGTGGTTCCTGGACGCCACCTATCTGAGTCCTGCGCCTCTGTTGCCTCCGGCGCCAATGCAGGTGCGGCTGTTGGAGGTCACTCCGCCCCAACCCGAGGAGGCTGAGGACCTGGAAGAGGAGCAGGCTCCGGTGGATGGCCAGATCGTCGAGATCGCACCCCCAGAAGACCAGCGTCGACCAGAAGAGGCACAGTTTCTAGCCGAGTTCGACTCCACCGTGCCCGAAGAACGGGTCGATCCCCGCTACAGGGTGGATCGAACCATCACGGCTCCCACCTACAGCCCAGACGACCTTTACGAACGGGAGAACGAGGCATCGGAGTCGGCGCCAGAGCAGCCCTCGGCGGGCTCGATGGCTGGAAGAGAGACCTTTGCCCCAGGCCGATTCTCGCTCTTTCCCAATCGAAGGAGCCCATGGGATCGACCCAGTTCGGAAGAGGGGCTGGACACACCGATCCCCTCGCCCCATACCGCCACCAGAATGGCGGGCTCGCCCAGCAACGACTACCTGCCCGATGTTGCCTCGGGAGATCGCACAGCGCTCAATAGTCACGAGTTCCTCTACGCGTCCTTCTGGAATCGTGTGAAGCAATTGGTGTCGTTCTTCGCAGACCAGACGCTGGCCAACGCTCGCCCCACAGTGGCCATTCGGAAGCCAAAGTACGAGATGGTGCTGTCCGGGCTGATTGCCATGGACGGAAGCCTGCAGGCGATCGACATCGAGCGCTCTTCGGGCGTGCCCGAGTGGGACCGTGCCATCCAGGAGGCGTTCCGTATGGCCGCGCCCTTTCCCGACCCACCCGACGGTGCTGCCGACCCCGCCACGGGCTTCATCCCCATTCGTAACTTCGGGTTCACCATCATGATTGGCGGGGCCCGCGCCGAGATGTCCGGCATTGATCCGAGGCAAAGTGTCCAGTTCCCTGGGCTAGAGACAATCCCGAGATAGCGCTTCGAGCGCACTCAGGAGGCCTCTAGAGGCTGTACTACGTCCAGTTGTGGGGAAGAAATTCGGCCCGCTGCACGTTGTGGCACATCGATCCGACAATTCACTGGATTCAGAGGCTGCTCACCCCTTCCTGATGTGGGACACTGCCGCCCCAACCCGGAACGAACCATGCCCATCGGCAGCCCACTCAATCCCTCAGACACCTTCATCCATCGCCACATTGGCCCCAGCGAGGCCGATGTAAGCGCGATGCTGGATGCACTCACCCTCGACTCGCTGGAGGCCCTGGTCGCAGACACCGTGCCCGAAGGCATACGCATGACGGCTCCCCTTCAGCTGGGCGGCCCCCGAGGTGAGCACGAACTGCTGCAGGAACTCCGCACGATGGCGAACCAGAACCTGCTGTTCCGTTCGCTCATCGGTATGGGTTACTCAGACACGATCACGCCGCCTGTGATTCTGCGCAATGTCCTTGAGAATCCCGGCTGGTACACCCAGTACACGCCCTACCAGGCAGAGATCGCCCAAGGCCGACTGGAAGCGCTCCTGAACTTTCAGACAATGGTGGCCGATCTCTGTGGGCTCCCCCTAGCCAACTCATCCCTGCTGGACGAGGCAACCGCGGCCGCCGAAGCCATGACGATGGCGCTGGGGATCACCCGCGGCAAGAAGCGGGGATTCTTCGCGGCCACCAATTGCCACCCCCAGACACTGTCGGTCCTCAAGACTCGAGCAGAGCCCATCGATGTCGTCATCCACGAGGGCACGCCCGAGGAGATCGACTTCGAAGGACAAGACTTGTTTGGCGTACTCGTTCAGTACCCAGCTACCGACGGTCGCCTTGAGGACTTCGAAGAGCTTGCGCGCCAAGCCCACGAGCACGGCGCCCTCTTGATCGTGGCCACGGATCTGCTTGCCCTCTGTCTCTTGCGTCCACCGGGAGAGTTTGGCGCCGACATCGCCGTGGGCAACAGCCAACGATTTGGTGTGCCCCTTGGTTTTGGGGGTCCCCATGCCGGATTCCTCGCCACGGACGAACGTCACACTCGCCGCATGCCCGGACGCCTAGTGGGTCTATCCCGGGACAGCGCGGGCAACCCTGCATATCGCCTCGCCGTCCAGACCCGCGAGCAACATATCCGTCGAGATAGGGCGACTAGCAATATCTGCACAGCGCAGGTGCTTCTGGCGATCGTCGCCAGCATGTACGGCGTCTACCACGGGCCCGAAGGACTAAAGCGTATTGCTGCCCGGGTCCACGGCTTCACTCGCCTACTGAGCGCGGGTATACAACAGCTAGGCCACGAGGTGTCGGCTCCCCACTACTTCGACACCCTCCGAATCCAACCGCAGGAACTGAGCGCCTCCGACGTGCTCCAGCGGGCTCGCGACCAACAGATCAATCTGCGTGACTTCGGCGACGGCACCGTTGGCATCTCCCTGGACGAGAAGACCAACCGGGCTGAGATCGCCTCTCTCCTGGACATCTTCACCCCTCAAGGTCATGAGGCCCCAGAGGCGGAGGCGCTCGAAGCCACGACGGATTTATCCATGGACTCGCGGTGGGCGAGAACCTCGAAGTTTCTCACGCACCCGGTCTTCGAGCGCTTCCACGCCGAGCACGAGATGCTGCGGTACCTGAACCGCCTCCAGGCGCGAGACCTGTCCTTGGCCACATCCATGATCCCCCTCGGCTCCTGCACAATGAAGCTGAACGCGACCTCCGAGATGCTCCCCATCTCGTGGCCAGAGCTAAACGGTATGCACCCATTCGCTCCACGGGAACAGGCACTCGGTTACCAGAAGCTATTCGATCAACTGGAGGCTTGGCTCGCCGAGATCACTGGATTTGCAGCCGTTTCGCTACAGCCCAACGCCGGTTCTCAGGGCGAATATGCCGGCCTTTTGACCATTCGTGCCTGGCATCAGAGTCAAGGCCAGGAACGAGACATCTGCCTGGTTCCGGTCTCCGCCCACGGAACCAACCCAGCAAGCGCCGTCATGGCCGGCCTCAAGGTCGTAGGCATTGCCTGCGATGAAGATGGCAACATCGACGTGGCAGACCTTCGCGCCAAGGCCGAGCAACACCGCGACCACCTCGCCGCCCTCATGATCACCTATCCGTCGACGCACGGAGTGTTCGAAGAGAGCGTCTCCGACGTCTGCGCCATCGTCCACGAGAACGGCGGGCAGGTGTATATGGATGGCGCCAACATGAACGCTCAGGTAGGCCTGTGTCGACCAGGCGACGTCGGTGCTGACGTCTGTCACCTGAACCTCCACAAGACGTTCTGCATCCCCCATGGGGGCGGAGGTCCCGGCATGGGGCCTATCGCGGTGGCAAAGCACCTCGCTCCGTTCCTACCAGGACACCCCTGTCGAACAGACCTGGGCGGCTCTCAGTCCATTGGCCCGGTCTCGGCGGCTCCCTATGGCAGCCCCTCCATCCTTCCCATCTCCTGGGTCTACATCGCCCTGATGGGTGGAGAGGGCCTCACTCGCGCCACCAAGGTTGCCATCCTCAACGCCAACTACATGGCCCACAGGCTTCGTGAGCACTACCCCATTCTGTTCACGGGCACCTCGGGGCGAGTAGCGCACGAGTTCGTCATCGACCTTCGTCCCTTCAAAGCCGATACGGACGTCACCGTCGAAGACGTCGCCAAGCGGCTAATGGACTTCGGGTTCCACGCGCCCACGATGTCTTGGCCGGTTGCCGGAACCTTGATGATCGAACCGACAGAGAGCGAATCCCGAGCCGAGCTCGATCGCTTCTGTGAGGCGATGATCGCGATCCGCCAAGAGATTCAAGCCATCGCCGATGAACGTATGGACCGCCAGAACAATCCCCTGAAGCAGGCCCCGCACACAGCAGGCGTGATCACCGCCAGCGAATGGAACCGTCCCTACAGTCGCGAGCAAGCGGCCTTTCCCACGGCCTGGCTCCGCGAACACAAATTTTGGCCGCCGGTCGGTCGTGTGGACAATGCGTTCGGAGACCGCAACCTCGTGTGCAGCTGTCCCTCTGTAGAAGAGTGGGCGGGCGAAGAAGCTAGCTAGAACACCACGCTCGGCGGGGCTGGCCTGTGGGCCGGAACACTAATCCAGCAACTCTTCGTAGGCCTCGTGACTCAACAGGTCGTTGAGTTCCTCGGTGTCTTGGATCTTCATGCGCACGATCCAGCCCTCCCCATAAGGGTCACTGTTGACCAGCTCGGGGGACTCGATGAGATCCGCGTTGATCTCGACGATGCTTCCGCTGATGGGAGCGTAGATATCTGAGGTGGCCTTGACGGATTCCACCACGCCCACCGGGTCTCCCTGCTCGATGCTGGAGCCGGTGTCTGGGAAATCCCCCAGATAAACCACATCGCCCAGTTGGTCCTGAGCATGGTGTGTGATGCCGATCGTAGCCACGCCACCATCGACCAGAACCCACTCGTGGTCCTCGGAGTACTTCAAGTCCTGAGGGATGCTCGCCATCGAAGATGTCCTGCCTGAAAACCTGAGAATAGAGCGTAACGCTCAGTTACCAGCCCTCTTAAAGAAGGGCGTCTTCACCACTTCAGCCGGAATCAACCGACCCCGGATTTCTACCTCGAAAGAGTTGCCAGCACGAGTCCGACCCCGAGGGAGGTAGCACAGCCCGATGGCCGTGCCAAGGGATGGGCTCATTGCACCAGAGGTCACAACCCCATACGAATCGCCATCCACAATCACCGGATACCCGTGCCGTGCAATGCCGCGGTCCTTGAGCACGAAGCCCACGAGCCCCCTCGGAACGCCCTCTTCCTTTTGTCGGATTAGCGCATCCCGACCGATGAAGTCGCCCTTGTCGAGCTTGGTGATCCAGGCGAGCCGAGCCTCCAGCGGGGTCGTGTCCGTGGTGATGTCGTTGCCGTAGAGGCAATACTTCATCTCGAGACGCAAGGTGTCACGAGCACCCAGGCCGATGGGCAACAGTCCATCGGGCTCACCAGCCTCCATGCACGCACTCCACAGCGCCTCCGCGCTGGCTGAGTCCACAAACAACTCGAAGCCATCTTCACCGGTATATCCCGTGCGAGCGATGATGCACTGCCTGCCCGCCGCCACGCCCTCTACGAAGCGATACGTAGGCACCTCCTTGAGGTTCACCGATGTCATCCGCTGCACAACCTCCAGAGCGCGTGGGCCCTGAATGGCGAGCTGGGCGTAGTCGTCGGAAGCGTTTACGAGCGAGCATTGATCACTCGCCGAGTGATGGCCACTAAACCAATCCCAGTCCTCATCGAGTCGGCCCGCATTGACACAGACCAAGTAGCGTTCCCCCGACCTCTTGTAGACGAGCAGGTCGTCGACAATGCCCCCAGTCTCCGTACAGGCCACCGTGTACTGAGCTTGCCCCACCGCAAGTTGACTGACGTCGTTACTGGTCAGGCGCTGAAGAAATGCTTCAGCACCGGTGCCTTCCACTAGGAACTCCCCCATGTGACTTACATCGAAGAGGCCCACCCGCTCTCGAACGGCCTTGTGCTCTGCCAGAATCCCGCTGTACTGGACAGGCATCTCCCAGCCCGCAAACGGAACCAAGCGTGCACCCATCCCTTTGTGGACCCCATGAAGGGGGGTGTGGCGTACTGTTTCTCTGCCCGCGTCACCCATCACTCGACTCCCCGTGTACGGCTCGTCTTACACCACTTCCTCAGGAAGCGTGCTGTAGCCTCGCCGCCTCCAGCGTGTTTGTCATCAACATCGCAATTGTCATGGGTCCCACCCCCCCAGGCACAGGCGTGATGGCAGCGGCCCGCTCTGAGGCGCCCTCGAAGTCCACGTCCCCCACAAGTCGTCCCTTGCCATCATCGGTAGGCAGCCTGTTGATCCCCACATCGATGACAATGGCCCCGTCACGCACCCACTCTCCTGGAACAAAGGCCGGACGACCGACCGCGACCACGAGAATCTCTGCCTCTCGGACCGCCGCCTCGAGATCTTCGGGGCGGGTACGCGAGTGAACGATGCGAACGCTGGCATGGGCATGGGTGAGCAACAAGGCAACGGGCAAGCCCACAATCGAAGAGCGGCCAATCACCGTCGCCCGCCGACCCTTGGGATCGACACCACTCTCTTCCAGAAGCCTCATGATTCCCTTGGGCGTGCAAGAGACGAAGCGGGCCTTCTTCAGCGCGAGCAGCCCCACATTCTCTGGATGAAAGCCGTCCACGTCCTTGCGCGGGTCAATGGCGTCTAGCACGACCGACGAGTCCATGCCCTCGGGAAGGGGAAGCTGGATCAAGATGCCGTGGACCGCCTCGTCGGCGTTGAGCTCAGCCACCAACGTCAACAAAGACTGCTGAGTCGTCTCGACGGGAAGGGGGAAGTGCCTGGACTCGAAGCCCAGTCGTTCGCAACTGCGGCGCTTACTCCGAACATAAACAGCTGAGGCAGGATCGTCGCCCACGAGCACCGTGGCGAGGCAGGGGCGAACCTGTGTGGATGCAATAAACGACTCCGCTTCGTGTGCAAGCTCGGCCCGAATCTTCTTCGATAGCGCCTTACCATCGAGTTCAGTCGCCACTGCTTCCTCCCGACGAGGAACCTGAACTCGTGGACGAATCAGAAGAGGATGACGTCGAGCTGGAGGATGTGCTGGACGTCTTGGAAGAAGCAGAACCGGAAGAGGTAGAGGATGACGACGAAGAGCCGGGGCCCTTGTTGTCTTTGCCTGAGTAGGCATCCGCGTACCAGCCGCCGCCTTTGAGCTGAAAAGAAGACAACGAGACCTTCTTCTCCACCTCACCATCACACTTTGGACAAGGCGGTGCCGGCGCCGACACGGCAACAATGGTCTCGAACTCATTACCGCACACGCGGCACGCATACTCGTAGATGGGCATCTTGCCCTCCCGTGCCGGGTACATATCGGGGGTTGGGGCGCCAGGTCAAGCGGCTTTCGTCACCGATGCACGACGAAGTCCCCTTTAAGGCCGTCCAACGGAAGTTCTGGTATCTAAAGCGCTCATGCGCAGCCTCTTGGACAACCGCATCCTCATCGTCCTCGGCAAGGGAGGGGTGGGGAAGTCCGTCGTAGCCGGTGCAATCGGCCTCCACGCAGCGACCTCTGGGAGGAAGGCTCTCATCGCCGAGATGAATGGCCAGGAGACCCAGGCGGCTATCTGGTCTCGTCCCCATGTGGGTTACGAAGGAGGACCGCTAAGCGACCGGCTAGATGCTGTCTCCATCACTCCCTCCGGTGCCGTCGAGGAATACCTGGTACGCGCCCTGAAGTTCCGCGCGCTCTACGACCTGGTATTCCGCAATCGATACATCGAACCGCTGATGAACGGCATCCTGGGTCTGTCGGACCTCTGCTCCATCGGCAAGGTGATGGACCTGGAATGGCATCGAACCTCGGGAGCCTTTGGGCCCGATGCAGAGGGGCCTTATCGGCACGATCTGATCGTGGTGGACGCCCCCGCCACCGGCCACGGGCTGGCCATGCTGCGAGCGCCCCAGGCCATGATGGACATCACTCGGGTGGGCCCCCTCTTCCAGAATTCGAGGCTCATTCGCGACCTCATCTGTTCTGAGGACAAGTGCAGCGTAGTGCTGGTGACTCTGCCCGAGGAGCTACCTGTCATGGAGACGCTTGAGACAGCCACGGTTCTGAGAGAGCAACTCAACATCCAAGTGGCCGGCGTAATCGTAAACGCCATGCCGCCAGAAGATGGGGACTGGAGCCCCGCCCTGTGGGACGAGCTCCAACAACTGACTGCAGCCACAGGTGGCCATGCAAGAGCGGCCGTGGACACCACGCTCCGCGTTCAGCGTCGACGGGAGCGTGCGGAACACCTGGTGGAGGATCTCCAACAGAAACTAGCCGTTCCCATCCTTGAGTTCCCAGAGTTGAACGACCACCCCATTGGACCGCAGTCTCTACTCCAACTGTCGTCACGCCTGAAGGCTTGGACATGAGAGCCCGCCCCCCCCTGCCCGACGTCATCGACGCCCACAAGATCATCGTAGTCTGCGGTACAGGTGGGGTCGGCAAGACCACCATCTCCGCCGCACTCGCGCTGGGTGCTGCGCTCCGCGGAAAACGAGCGCTCGTGCTGACAATTGATCCAGCAAAGCGCTTGGCAAATGCGCTGGGCATCGACGGCCGCCTCAATGAGATCACTCCCATCGATCTAGACGCCATCAGGCACGATGAGCCCAAAAAAACCGGGCACCTAGACGCCATGATGCTGGACTCAAAGCGCACCTGGGACGAGGTCGTGTGTCGATTCTCACAAGACGAAGAGACCCGTGACCGCATCCTGACCAACGCCTACTACCAACGAGCTGCGGGCACCCTGGCCGGGTCTCAGGAATACATGGCCATGGAAAAGCTACTGCAGGTGCACCAATCCGGTGACTACGATCTCATCGTCCTCGACACCCCGCCAACACGGAACGCTCTAGACTTCCTAGAGGCCCCCTCCCGCATGATCGCCGTGCTCCAGGAGGGAATCCTTCGCTGGCTCATCCCGCGAGAGGGTCGATTCTCGTCCGCCCGAGCTGGGATCATTCTGTTCGGCAAGGGGCAACAAGCACTGTTCCGCCTGTTCGAGCGCTTCACCGGGGCCGAGGTCCTGAGCGGAATTGCGGAGTTCATGGGGGCCTTTGCCCAGTTGCTTGACGGCATGCGAAGCCGGGCCAGCGACGTGCTGAACCTCCTGCGGAGCGACCAGGTCGCTTTCGTCCTGGTCGCATCACCTCGGCGGCTTGCACTGGCCGAGACAAGCCACTTTCATGAACGACTCAGCGAGGGCGGGGTCGCTGTGCGGGGACTCGTCATCAATCGAGTTCGTCCACCTCTTGCACTGCAGGGGCATGCCGACGTCCCGGAAGCCGCCAGCGAAGCCCTCCCGAAGCGCATCGATGACCTCGAGTGGAACGCCATGGTCGATGAGGTCTGGACGACCTATCAGCATGAGCGCGCTCGCCAGCTTGCTGAAGCCCAGGTGACCGAGGAGCTAGAGCGTCAATTCGGACGAGGACCCGCATGGGTCGAAGTGCCGGAAAAAGAGGCGGCGATACACAACCTCGAGACCCTGACGATGCTCTTGCCCCATCTCCAGTGACCGGGTGAAGAGTGGGCAGCCTTACGCCCGCCGACTTCGAGTTCTTGCCTCCGCACCCGTGACCTGGCACTTTGCTGCGCCATGTCGCCTAGTGAAAACGATACGAAACGGGGCAGCGCTGCCCATGAGCACGGCGAACACGACGCGCCGGAGGTCGCTCCCGACGCGACCAAGCCGCTTCCGGAGCCCGTCGAAGAAGAGCGACTGCTGCTGGCGACAAACCTCGAGCTACTCAAGCACACGCCGCCTGAGGCCGAGCTCGACACGGCCTCGATTATCGCTGAGATGGAGCGTCTCCGAGACGAGATCCCCACGGCCCAGACCGACGAACGTCCCGGCCTGATCCTCCAGTACGAGCGCTATGGACACCTCCTGACTGCACAGGGGCGATCCCTAGGAGCGGCGCGTGTCGACCCGTCGTCCCCCTACTTCGCCCACATGCGCTTGGAGTCCAACGGCAAAGTCCGGGACGTCTTCCTGGGCAAGACAACCCGCTTGGATCACGGACTGCGGATCGTCGACTGGCGACATGCACCCGTATCCACACTCTTCTATCGCTACTCCCAAGGAGACGAGTATCTGGAAGAGTTTGGTGGTCGAGAGTCCGAGGGAACGATTCTCCTGCGTCGCATTGTCGGGATCGCTGAAGGCGAACTCAACAGTGTCCACACCCCCGACGGCCTCTACGTGCGCCACGGCACCACCTGGAACGAGCGAACCCACGACAGGCCGCGCCTTTCCGGGGGCGAGGGGCTGGCAGCCCGGGTCACGATTCATGGAGCAACGAGCAAGAGAAAGCTCGGAGTCGGGGCTGGCTATCGGGTGGACAAGCACCTACCCGAGATTTCGGCGCTGATCGACGCGCAACAGTTCGAGGCCATCACATCCGACGACGCCGAGCTTGTCGTAGTTCGCGGTGTGGCGGGATCCGGCAAGACGACCGTTGCCCTCCACCGCATGGCCTACCTCAACTACAAGGCTCCCGGACAGTTCCGCGCAGATCGAATGCTAGTCGTGGTCTGGGGTGAAGGCCTTCAACGCTTTATCTCCAAGGTCCTCCCTTCCCTGGGACTGCCCAACGCCCGAGTGATGACCTACGAGCGCTGGGCGGGCGGGATCCGGCGGCGACTCTTCGCTCGCCTGCAGCACCCAGCAACAGAAGAAACCCCGGCCATCGTCACCCGACTCAAGCTGCACCCGGCCATGCTTCGGATCTTGTCGGAGTACGTCCAAAGCCGTCCGGGCGAGAAGACCGCGAGCCAGGTTCTCGACGACTGGATGGAGGTACTCAGCGACGAGAAACTGTTACGGGATGGACTGGACCGTTGGGCACCGGGGGCCTTCTCGTCCGGCGAGCTCGACAGGGCGCTTCGCTGGACACGCCAACAAGTCGATCTCATGTCGGACTGGCTTGAACCCACCGAAGACTCGGGGAGCGCCGCCGACCGGGAGGACGGACACGGTGAAGACGACGGGCCCAAGCTCCTGCTCGATGCAGAAGACGATCCACTGCTGCTTCGGCTCTACCAACTGCGCATCGGCCCCCTTCCCGTCCGAGGCCGCTCCGGCAAGCCGATACGCCTCGCACACCTCGTCGTCGATGAGGTTCAGGACCTCTCCCCCCTAGAAGTTCGGGTGCTGATGGACTGCCTCGACCACAAGCAGTCACTGACCCTGGCGGGCGACACACAACAGCATGTCCTCCAGGAGGCCGGGTTTGCCGACTGGGAGGCCTTCTTCGATCAACTGGGCGTTAAGGGCTCTTCGGTGAATACATTGAAGGTGGCTTATCGATCGACCGCTCAGATTGTCGAGTTCGGCCGCAAGGTACTTGGCGACCTCGCAGAAGACGAGGCTCCCAGTGTGGTCCGGGAGGGGGAGCCCGTCGAGCTCCTGAACTTTGCTAACCACGGCGAGTGCATTGCATTCCTGGTGGAGGCCTTGCGCGAACTTGGACGAGCCGAGCCCAACGCGAACGTAGCCCTTCTCTCCCGCACCGAAGCCCTCGCGGACCTCTACTTCAGTGGGCTCCAGCGCGGAGATCTGCCTCGCCTGGAGCGAGTCACGCGACAAGACTTCTCGTTCGGACCGGGGATCGAGGTCTGCGACCTAGTCCAAGCCAAAGGCCTGGAGTTCGACTACGTGATCCTGCTCGATGTCAGCGCAGACACCTGGCCTGCAACTCCGGCAGGAAGACGCCTGCTTCACGTGGGTGCAACTCGAGCAATGCATCAATTGTGGGTTACGTCTGTGGGCAAAGCGTCGCCGCTCTTGGTGGAAGCCAGCAGCTAGGCAGACGGCGCGACGAACTCCAAGACAGCCGACGCCAGCTCGGATGGCGCATCGTAGTGAATCATGTGACCAGCAGCGGGGATCTCCACCAGGCGATGGTCCACTAGGGCTCGACGCCTATCGGGCAAGTCCGGCCATCGATACCAGGACTTCTCTCCCGTCACGAGGAGAACGGGACAACGCACGGCCCGTGCAAAGGGATCGTAGCGCTCCGGCCGATACACACTGGCGGTTCGAACCCGGTGGCGAGGGTCGTGACGCCACGTGAAGCCTCCATCAATGGGCATGGACAACCAAGCTGCCAGGCTGAGCCCGATGTCCTCGTCCAGCTCTGGGCTGCGCGTTCTCAGGCGCTCAGCGACCGCCTCCAGGGAGTCGAAGCGACGTACACCAAAGCCCGCGATCGCCTGACTCTCACGAATCCATCGAGCCAACCGGGTGGGGCCATCGGCCAAGTCTTCTGCTGGAGGGCCGAGGCCCTCAATAAGGACCAACCGAGTGACATCCTCGGGGTAGCTGCCCGCGAACAACACGGCCACCCCCCCGCCCATCGAGTGGCCGACAAGAAACAAGCGGTCCCGCACTACCTGGTCCACCACATCCCGGAGGTCGCGCACATAGTCCAAGAAGTGATAGGAGCCCCCAGGTCCGGCCCACTCGGTCTCCCCGTGACCACGAAAGTCCGGCGCTACCACATGAAGGTCCGGGGGCAAGTGCGCCACAAACCTGTCGAAGGCTCCCGCACAGTCCAAGAACCCGTGGAGGATGAGGACGGTGTCACGGCCGCCCTCCCACTCCAAGATTCTGTGGCGCAGGCCACCAGCCTGGATGAATCTCGAGGTCGGCGAATCAGAGCGCATGGGGCCTACCTCGGGAGCAGCCAGGAACAAACACGAAGACTGCGCGCCATCCCACAAGGAGTGGATTGTCGGGCACTCGTTCCTATGCTACGCCACAACCATGCTCTCTTTCGATCTCAGCAGTTCCTGGCGCGATCTTCCCCTGGCCGTCGTCGACGTGGAGACCACAGGCCTCGACTCGGCGACCTGCCGAATTATCGAGGTGGGCATTGTCCGCTTCGAAAAGGGCCAGGTGGCCGAGCGCTGGGGTCACTTGATCCAGCCCGGCTGCCCCATCCCCGAGAAGGTGACGGAGATCACCGGGATCAAGGATGAGATGCTCGAAGGCCAGCCCACGTTCCGTGACCTGAAGTGGGAAATTTACGGTCGCCTGAGGGACCGGATCGTCGTTGCTTACAACGCGGAGTTCGACATGGGCTTCCTTCAGCAGGAGATGACACGGGCTGGAATTGGTCTTCCCGATCTTCCGGTGCTCGACCCGCTAGTGTGGGCTCGCCAGCTCATGCCCACGGAGCGGAGCCATCGACTGGGGCGGGTCGCAGACAAGCTTGGCGTTGATCTGAGCCAGGCGCACCGGGCAGAGCACGACGCGGAGGCCACGGGCAAGATTCTGCTGCGATTCGCCGACAAGGTACCCATGGAGCTGGGCCAGCTCCTGAGCGACCAGGCAAGCTGGAAAGAAACACAGGACAAGGCGTTTGCCCAGCGCAGAGCAGCCAGGCAGGCAAAGGCATCGCCACAGGAGCTGGCACCTCCTTCGCCGGAGAGCGCCTTGGAGCAGCAGCAGGCGGGCCTCTTCGCCTGAATGGAGCCCTGCCGCCCCCTGATTTTCATGTAGACGGGGGGCAGCCATTCTCGCCGAATGCCTGGCATCGGTTCCACCGGCTCAAACCGGGCACATGGGAGCGATTGACAGGGTTCTTGGGCGCTCTTACAGTGCCTCTCAGTCCACCGAATGCCAGTGAACCGCGCCGATCCCTCGGCCTTGCCTGAAGCAGTCTCGTGTCGTCGACCCCCTACAGCAGCCCCCCAGAAGTCGGTGAGCTTCCGCAAGCAGAGGAATCGATCCTCGAGTTCTGGCAGCGCAAGGACATCTTCGCTGCTTCTCTCAGGCGTCCGGCCCCCCGCGGGACCTTTGTGTTCTATGAGGGCCCCCCCACGGCCAACAACGTGCCTCACGTGGGGCATGCGCTCACCCGAGCCATCAAAGACCTGCTGCCTCGGTTTCGCACAATGCTGGGCTACCGGGTCGAGCGGAAAGCCGGGTGGGACACACACGGTCTCCCAGTCGAGATCTCCATGGAGAAAGAGCTGGGCTTCAAGGACAAAGACGCCATCGAGAGCTACGGCGTCGAGCCGTTCAACCAGAAGTGCTACGAGTCCGTGCGGCGCTATGAGCGGGAGTGGGTCGCCGCCTCCGAGCGTCTCGGCTTCTGGCTGGACTACGAGAATGGCTACTTCACCTTCACCAACCGCTACATCGAGTCCGTCTGGTGGATCCTCAACCAGATGTTCGACCAGGACATGCTCTACGAGGGGCACAAGGTCCTGCCCTATTGCCCGTTGTGCGGCACGACTCACTCCAGCCACGAAGTTGCCCAGGCCTATCGGGATGTAAAGGATCCCTCGGTAACCGTGGGTTTCCGCCTCCTGGAAGGACAGCGCCGAGGTGACTGCACCTTTGGGAGCGACACTTTTGTGCTGGCGTGGACCACGACGCCGTGGACCTTGCCCTCGAACATGGCCGCATGCGTCCATCCGGAGTTCACCTACGACCTCGTCGAGTCAGCCGCCCACCCCGGTCGGCAGTACCTCCTAGCCCGCGACCTCACGGGTCCGGTGGAAGAACTGATCGACAACAAGCCGCACGACCTCCGGGAGCAACCGAGGCTCGCCAGCTTCACTGGCGCCGAGCTGGAGGGGCTGCAGTACGAACCACTGTTCGAGTTCACGGGCACGGGTACGGCGGCCGAGACTGACCGTGGAGCGAACTGGTCCATCGTTTCGGACCCCTACGTCACTCTAGATTCGGGGACAGGCATCGTGCACGTGGCCCCCGCGTTCGGAGAAGACGACCATCGGGTGGGCAAGGCCTTCGACTTGAACCTCTACTGCGCGCTCGGCGCCGACGGGCGCTTCAAGGATCACTGTGGTGACTACGCTGGGCGTTGGTTCAAGGAGACCGACCCAGACATCGTAGGCGACCTCAAGCAGCGGGGGCTTCTCGTCCGCTCCACAAAGTACGAGCACAGCTACCCGCACTGCTGGCGCCACGACACACCGCTGTACTACTTCGCCACCTCCTCCTGGTTCGTTCGAACGACAGCGTTCAAGGACAAGCTGGTCGCGGGCAACCAGCAGATCCACTGGACCCCCGAGCACATTCGCGACGGGCGATTTGGCAAGTGGCTGGATGGCGTCGTCGACTGGGCGCTCTCTCGGAAGCGGTACTGGGGCACCCCCCTGCCCATCTGGCGATGCGCCGACTGCGGGGCCATCGAGTGTTTCGGCTCCTACACCGCGCTGTTCGAGCGTGCTGAACTCGAGCTTCCAAAGGACCCCTACGACAGGGACCAGTGGAATCCGCACCGACCCTTTGTGGACGACATCCAGTTCGGTTGTTCCAATTGTTCTGGAACCATGGGGCGGGTCGTAGAAGTCATCGACTGCTGGTTTGACGCGGGTTCCATGCCCTTCGCACAACACCACTACCCATTTGACGAGGAGGGACGCAGACGAATCGACACGGGCGAAGCCTTCCCCGCAGACTTCATCTCCGAGGCCATCGATCAGACGCGAGGCTGGTTTTATACGCTCCACGTCATCGCGACGTTCCTGAAGGGCCAACCCGCCTACCGAAGCTGTGTCGTACTTGGCCACGTCCTCGACGAAGATGGGCGCAAGATGAGTAAGAGCCTGGGCAACGTCCTGCCACCGGGCGAAGTGATCGACGCCTTCGGCACCGACGCGTTCCGATGGTTCTTTTATCGATCCAACCCAACCCAGCCCTCGCGCTTCAGCCACAGCATGGTCCGAGACAGTCTCAAGGCCTTCCTGCTGCCTCTGCTCAATGCGTGGTCGTTCTTCACCATCTACGCAGGCATTGACGGCTTCCGCCCAGACGGTCGAGACGCCGCCCCCCCTTTCGCAGACCGCCGCCCACTGGACCGCTGGGTGCTGTCCCGCATGCACCAAGTAACGACCACGGTCACCGACCACTTACTGCACAACCGAATCAGTCCAGCAACCACCGAGCTGGAGAGCTTCGTCGATGACCTCTGCAATTGGTACATCCGCCGATCGCGTCGGCGCTTCTGGAAGTCTCAGGCCGACGACGACAAGCGGGCAGCGCACTTCACCCTCTACGAGGTACTGCACACTCTCTCCCGATTGATCGCCCCGTTCACGCCCTTCCTGGCCGAGCGTATGCATCAGGAGCTGGTGAAGCCCTTCGACCCAGCGGCTCCTCAATCAGTGCACCTGTGTGACTGGCCCGAAGCTGGAGCGCTCGACGAGGCCACGCTTACCTCCATGAACGCCGCCCGACGAGTGGTTACCCTGGGCCATGGTGCACGACAAGCCGCGGAGGCCGGTGTCCGCCAGCCTCTTGCATCTGCGACGATTGTCACGGTCAGCGCGGCCGTCCATGAGTCGCTCCAAGACCCCGACACGGCAAAGCTCGTCCGAGAAGAACTCAACGTCCGAACGCTGGCGTTTGCCGAAGATCGCAGTTCCTATGTGAGCTACGAGGTGAAGCCCAACTTCCGGGCCCTGGGGAAACGATTGGGTAAGCGCATGCCTGAGCTCGCGCGCGCCATCGCGACTCTCGACGCCACAGAGACCGTGAGCACCTGGGAGCGAGAGAGACAACTGGAAGTCGCACTGGGCGACGGCGAGGTCATCCTTCTTTCCGATGAAGACTTAGAGATCCGGCTCCAGCAGCGGGAAGGCACTGCTTCCAGCTTCGATGAGGCTGTACTTGTCGCCCTGGATACAGAGTTGAACGATGACCTCAAGCAGGAGGGCCTGGCCCGAGAGGTCATCAACCGCATCCAAGCACTCCGCAAAGACCGAGACCTTGCCTACGACGCCCGAATTGAGTTGTTCTGGGACGGTAGTCTGGAGGTCGTAACGGCCCTGGAGGCACACCATGAACTGGTCGCAGATGAAGTCCTTGCGCTTCGGTTCGAGCGTGAAGAAGGCCTCAACCGAGGCATCCCGGGACAGGTGCGAGGCCAGGCCCTGCAGCTGGACTTGTCGGTCGTAACGTAGTGAGCAAGAAGAAAGACGACATACCGGCGGATCGGACTCTGACGCCGGACGAAGTGCTCCCCGGGGACACTCGGATGATCGTGGAGACGCTGGCCCCCGAGCCATCCAGCGACGATGGCGGTGCTATCGGCTCTTCTGATCAGGCGACCGATGAAGCGGAAACTACAGACTCGCAGCTCGACAGCACTGAGCTTGCCCATGCGGCGCAGGCTCATCGCGACGAAGACGCGGGCCAGGACAACGTCACAACGGACTTCAGCCCGGGCGCTGCCACCCTCATCACTGGAGGGCCGTCGAGAGACCTCAGCACGACCACCCTCCCTGCCCGCGTACTCGAGCAGGGGATCGCCTCGCGCGATCCTCTGCGGGCCTACATGACCGAGGTGTCCCGCTACGACATCCTGACCGTAGAAGAAGAACGTGAGTTGGCCGTTCGCTACAAAGAGCATGGCGACCCCAAAGCAGCCTATGAGCTCGTCACGGCAAACCTACGACTGGTCGCCAAGTTCGCGTTCAAGTATCGCCGCTATTACAAGAACGTCCTCGACCTGATCCAGGAGGGCAACATCGGGTTGATGAAGGCCGTGCAAAAGTTCGACCCTTATCGTGGCGTTCGGCTCAGCACCTATGCCCGGTACTGGATCGAGGCATACATCATGTACTTTCTCCTCGCGAACCATCGGATCGTGAAGGTCGGAACAACCCAGGCCAAGAGAAAGCTCTTCTACAACCTCACCAAAGAGACCAAGCGACTACGAGATCTGGGCTTTGATCCTACCCCCCAGCGAATCGCCGACAGCCTGGACGTCGGGGTCCAAGACGTCATCGAAATGAAGCAGCGCCTGTCCTCCCCGGACGCCAGCCTGGACGCCCCGGT
>MDTE01077429.1_pt1 | contig 27783 bp, 32 predicted proteins | sample 811231 | NCBI WGS metagenome assembly MDTE01 (sample SAMN05326651, study PRJNA326480) | marine metagenome | isolation source: seawater | place: Indian Ocean: Red Sea | collected 2010 | reverse complement strand
AATTTTTTTTGGATTATTAGTCATCAAATCAACTTTTTTTATAGCAAGAAAGTTAATCATTCCAGATACAGTTTCATAAGTTCTTTCGTCTTCTTTAAAACCAAGTTGATGATTTGCTTCGACAGTATCAAGTCCTTTGTCTTGTAAGTTATAGGCACGAATTTTATTAGACAAACCAATTCCTCTGCCTTCTTGTTGAAGATAAAAAATTACACCACGTCCTTTTTCAGCAATTTGTGTTAAAGATTCTGTTAGTTGATATCTACAATCACAACGCATGCTAAAAAATGATTCACCGGTTATACATTGGGAGTGTATTCTACATAGAACGGGTTCGTTTGTTAGTAAATCACCCATACATATAGCTAGATGATCTTTAGACATAGTTTCATCTGTAAAAGCATGAACTGTGAATTCACCTATATCAGTAGGCAGTTTACTTGTTTCCACAAATTTAAGCAGACTTTCAGACATGTTTTATAGCATCTTTATATTTATAAATTTTAACTTGATTGTTATTTATTACTTTAATTTTAATTGTAAATTCTTTTTTTTCTAAATATACGCAATATCAATTATTTCAAATATCCTAGATGACGCATGGGTATTTTAAGTTCATTTTCAATTAAATTTAATTGATCTTTAGTTAAAACTGATTGCCATTGTTCTGCTGTCCCTTTTCTAAAAAAAGGATTATTATCAGTGGCTTCACCAAAACCTTGGGAATTTTCCATTTCTTGTAAATTTTTAAAACTAGTAGATTTAAGGATATTTTTTACTAAATCCTCATTATGAATTTCTAGTTTTGCAATTTTTTGGAGAAAATAAATTATTTGTAAAAGTATTTTTTTTGTATCTAATAACATATCTTCATATTTTATGAATAAACTTGGAACAGTCTTAAAATGATTCCAAGAGTATAAATGATTTTTCCAAGTAGATATTAATTCATTAGCTTTATAATAGGAAGAATAATTTTTTTCATTATACAACATTGTTTTTATAGCTACATCCAAATCACCTCCACAATGATGTGTATAAGATATTGCAATATCTCTTGGATCTCTAAAAATATATATAAAACCAAGACAAACAGTTTCGTCAGTGAAATATTTATTATATATTTTCCTAATACTATGAGTTTTAAAAAATTTTATTTCATTGCTATCTTTATTAATTTTTTGTTGAGCACTTATCCAATGATCAGATAAAAAATTAAAATCAATATTTCCGTTTTCTTGATATTTTAAATTTTTAAAATGTATAAAATTTGATTCTCTAGAAAAAAGCCCTGTATATTTTAAGTTATCAAAACTGAAATTACCTTTTTGTTTATTTAATAAGGCTCCAATTAAACACCTTAACCAAGTATTTCCAGATTTAGGATATGATGAAATAAAGATAATTTTTTTAGTATCATTCATTAGAATGATAATTTATCATAATTTTGTTGGATTAGGAGAATTGCCGTAAATTTTTTTTGGATCAAAAACTTTCTTTTTTTCAGTAAATTTTAAAATTAACTTTGATTTTTTTAATGATTTTCCAAAAGGAATGCTTCTATAAAAACAAGATCTATAACCTACATGACAACTAGCTCCGCCAACAACTTTAACTCTTAACCATACACAATCTTGATCATCATCTATTCTAATTTCTTTTATTTTTTGAGTAAATCCACTTTTTTTCCCTTTATGCCATAAACTTTTACGACTTCTAGAATAGTAAATTGCCTCTCCTAGTTTAATTGTTTTTAAAAAAGCTTTATTATTCATGTAGCCTTGCATTAGCAATTCTCCAGATTTAAAATCAGTTGTCACAACTGGAATTAAGCCATTTTTATCAAATTTTGGAGCAAGTTCATTTGATTCTTCAACTTGTTCAATATTTTTTCTTTTGTTGAATATTTTTTTATTCATGTAATCTTTTATTATTTGGTGAAAGAGATTCTTCAGATAAGATTTGCAAAACTTCATCTAAATTAAAAGATTCAGTTTTTTGATTGCCCAATCTTCTTAATGATACAGTATTATTTTCTGCTTCTTTTTTTCCTACAACCATAATGATAGGAACTTTAGCAGCACTATGCTCTCGTATTTTATATCCAATTTTTTCGTTTCGAATATCTTGTTCAATTCGCATTCCTTTTTTCTTAAAGAGTTCGAAGATTTTTTCTGCATAACTATTAGAATCAGAAGTTATTGTTGCCACAACTATTTGTTTTGGCGATAGCCATAGAGGTAAATGGCCAGCATAATGTTCAATTAAGATTCCTGCGAATCTTTCCAAGGATCCAAATAATGCACGGTGAAGCATAACCGGTGCTTTTTTTTGGCCATCTTCACCAACATAATTAGCATCCAGCCTACCAGGCAAATTTAAATCTACTTGCAAAGTTCCACATTGCCAATCTCGACCAATAGCATCTCGTAAAACAAACTCTAACTTGGGACCATAAAAAGCACCTTCACCAGGATTAAGAGAATATTCCAAGCCTGTTGCTTCCATAGCATTTATTAAAGCTTTTTCTGCCTTATCCCAAATTTCATCTGAACCAACTCTTTTTTCTGGACGGTCAGAGTATTTTATTCTAACATTTTCAAAACCAAAATCTTTATAAATACTTAGAATTAAATCACACACAATTTTACTTTCACTTGTTATTTGATCTTCTGTACAAAAGATATGTGCATCATCTTGCGTAAAGGCTCGAACTCTCATTAAACCATGCAAGGCTCCAGAAGGTTCATAACGATGAACTTTTCCAAATTCAGACATTCTAAGTGGTAAATCTCTATAGCTTTTCAAACCTTGTTTATAGATTTCAACTGCCCCAGGACAATTCATTGGTTTGATGGCAAATATTCGATCTTCTTTAGCTTCTGTTGTAAACATATTATCGCCAAATTTTTCCCAATGACCTGATTGTTCCCAGAGTGATCGATCTAATAGATCAGGAGTATTGGTTTCAACATATCCTGCATTTTCTTGTCTTTCTCTCATATAGTTAATTAACGATTGAAATAAGTACCAGCCTTTTGGATGCCAAAAAACAGCACCAGGAGCCTCTTCTTGAAAATGAAAAAGATCCATTTCCTTTCCAAGTTTTCTATGATCACGTTTTTCAGCTTCTTCTAATTGAATTAAATATTCTTTAAGTTCATTTTTGTTTCTCCACGCTGTGCCATAAATTCGTGTAAGCATTGTTTTACTTGAGTCGCCCCTCCAATAAGCACCTGCAACTTTTGTTAATTTAAAGCCGTCACCTATCTTCTTTGTTGATTCTCCGTGAGGACCTCTGCATAAATCTAGCCACTCTCCTTGTTTATATATTGTGATTTCTTCTGTTTGAGGGATTTCATTAATTAATTCAACTTTGTAATTTTCTCCTTTGCTCGCAAAATATTCAAGAGCTTTTTTTCTATCCCATACTTCACGTTTAAAATTATTTCCCTTACTTATGATTTTATGCATTTCTTTTTCAATTATTTTTAAATCGTCTGATGTAAAGGGTTTATCTCTTGCAAAATCATAATAGAAACCATTTTCTATTGTTGGTCCAATTGTAACTTGTGTTTTGGGGAATAGGTTTTGCACTGCTTCTGCTAATACGTGTGCACAGTCATGACGAATAATTTCTAGCGATTCACTACTATTTTGTTTATTTACTTTTTCTTTATTCATAGTAATTTATTCATTACTTCTCCAAACAGTTCCATTTTTTGTGTCCTCAATTTCTATTCCTTTGCTTTTAAGCTCTTTACGAATTGAATCAGCTAAATCAAAATTCTTGTTGCGTCTAGCCTCATTGCGATTTTTTATCAAGCCTTCAATAGTTTCGCTATCTAATCTTTCTGAATGTCCATAACCCAGCCATTTTTCGGGATTGTTTTGCAAAATTCCTATAAGTTTTCCAGTTGATATTATTTGTTTTTTGATTATTTTTTTTTCATTTTGACTAACTTTTGAAATATTATTTACAAGAGAATTTAGCTCTGCCAAAGCTTTAGTCGTATTCAGATCATCACATAATGCTTCCATTATATTTTCAGGCACATCTATATCATTAATATCAATATTTATTTCTTTTAAATCTTTCAAAGCTCGATACAGACGATCTAACATTGCCTCATTTTGTTTTATAGTATCTTTAGTCCAATTTAATGGTTGTCGGTAATGGGCAGAAAGAAGGGTTAATCTTAATACTTCACCTGGATAATTTTTAATTAATTCATTTACTAATCTAATATTACCAATTGATTTTGACATTTTTTCTCCATCAACAACTACAAAACCATTATGAAACCAATATTTTGCAAAATATTGAGGGTCATTATCTTTGTCGTGTGCTCCACAAGACTGTGCAATTTCATTTTCATGGTGAGGAAATGTTAAATCCATACCTCCACTATGAATATCAAAAGGCAAACCAAGTGTTTTCTCTGACATCGCTGAACATTCTAGATGCCAACCAGGTCTTCCAAAACCCCAGGGAGAATCCCATCCTGGCACATTATCCTGGCTAGGTTTCCATAATACAAAATCAGTTGGATCTTTTTTATAAGGAGCAACTTCAACACGGCTTCCAATTATTTGTTCTTCTTTATTTCTTCCTGACAAGCAACCATATTTGCTAAATGAAGGAACATGAAATAATACATGACCTTCTTTTTCGTAAGCATATTTTTTCTCAATAAGTTTTTTTATTAGTTCTATCATTTCATTTATATGTTCTGTAGCACGAGGCTGAATATCGGGCAGTGTTACACCTAGAACTGACATATCTTCATTATAAATTTTTTCAAATTTTCGAGTTAACTCATTAAAATGCATGTTAGAATCAATTGCTGCTTGAATTATCTTGTCATCAATATCGGTAATATTTGAAACATATGTAACTTTAGAAAAAAGTTTCCTTAATACCTTAACTAATAAATCATTAACAACAGCCATACGGGCATTACCAATATGAGCATAATTGTAAACAGTTGGTCCACATGCATAAATACGAACATTTGAAGAATTTGTTGGAACAAAATCTTCCTTCTTATTTCCCAAAGTATTATATATTTTTAATTTAAACATTATATTTACTGCTCACTTTATATTATGGATGAAGGTGTTTTGAACTTCAAATTTTTGATCTATAACCTTCTTTTGTCCAAATAATAGGAAAAAAACTTTCATCTAATTCATTTGATTCATATTTTTTATATTTTTTATAAATTTTAGCTGTTCCGCCCATATTTGTTGGATGAAACTTAGCATCAGAGGGTACGCAGTGCGATACAACGGCCCTTCTGTTATTTTTTGAACTATTTGTTCCTGATCCATGCCAAGTTAAACCGTGATGAAAGGCTGCTCCACCTGCAGGAATATCTACATATTCAATTTTAATGGTTTTGTTGTTTTTTTTAGCAAAATCAACAAGATATTGTTTGTAATTTTTAGGAGCATGAAAGTCATTATTTGGAGGAGATAAGCCCCATTTATGTGATCCTTTAACATATTCTAATGTGCCATTTTTGTTATTTGTATTATCTAAAGGAATCCAGCATGTCATCATTGTTTGAGGGACAAGCCAATCATCATATGCGGCATCTTGGTGAAAGCCCAAAGATTTTGCACCAGGAGGTTTAGATAAAATATTATCTTGAATTATTCGTGCTCCTTTCCAATTCATTAAAGTTGCGCAGCTTTCGCCTATTATAGTATGACAAACCACATCACGAATTATTTTATCACTTTTCCAAGCATTACAAATTTGTCTTGTTAAGTTTTTTGGATCTCGTCCTTTTTTCCAATTCCATTCATCTGGCTCAATTCCAGTTGTAAATTCGCCCCTAAAAAGTGGATCAAAACGATTTTGAATTTTTTCTATATAATTTGCATTTAAAAATTTTTTTACTATTAGGAATCCATTTTTATTAAATGAAATTAAATCTTTGTTTGTTAATTTAAAAGCAATCATAAATCAAAAAAAAGGATTATAACCCCATTGTAATAAAGCTTGACGTTGTTTTTTTCGACAACTAAAAAATCTTTTTGCACAATTTTTTTTAATTCCACCAATATGCCTTGGACCAAATGCTTTCCATCTATATATTTGAATTTTATCAATTGAAGGAATTCTTCTTCCGAGGGTGTAGCGACAATACCATTGAAACCAGCCACGAGGATCTTCATTCATAATCCAACCTTTTTTTTTCCACTCAGTTAAACTAAGCCCTGCCTTTACTTGAAAGTAATTTAACTTTACATCAAATTTTTTGCTAATTTTTGCATTTTTAAACCAAGATGAAGGATATTCTTTTAGTGTGTTTCCTAAATATGATCCGCCAAACACACCATATTCAAGCATTTGTTTTGGAGTAAAATCTGGTGTAAATAATTTATAATAATTTTCTTCTTTCACAAAATATCTTTAACTAATAGTTTAGCTTTATGGTAATCGGTTCACCATGATCAACTTTAATTGCAGCTTTTTTAAATTTAGGCGGACCTTTAGGCGTATAATTATTACTGAATGCAAATCCTTCTTTTGGTCTCCAGAAAAAACCAGTTTTTAGTTCTCCGTCTCCATCTTCGTCATGATATGCAACTACAGCGACTATGCCATCATGAAATTTGTTTAGAGGTATTAGAGTTTCTCCCTTTGTTGCTTTTTTTCTAACTGTTTCAAGGGCTAATTCCTCCTTTAAAAAGCTTTCTTTGTCATCATAAATCTTAACATCAATGTAGCCATTGTTGTGCTCTACACCTGAAATTACAATAGTTCCATGTCCGAAAGTTTTGAATGCAGGCAGGACAAGAAAAATTAAAAATAAAATTAATTTCATCAAAAATACCTTTTCTTCTTTTATTGCAAACTATAATAATTAATATTGTTGAATAATAAAGAATATTTAAATAGATTATTTGAATCTGACAAGCCTTTAATAATTTATAAGGCTGCTAGTGGCTATAATATTTATACAGACTTTTCTGATCGAATTTTTGTTAATAAATCGAACATTAATAAGTTTATAAAAAAAAGTCTTAATTATAGAAAAATAAAAAACCAGTTTTTTGATGGTTACATAGGTTTTTTTGGATATGAATTATGTTGTGATCTTATAGGAATTAAAATTCCCAAACAAAAAAAACAAGGATTTCCTAAAAGTTTATTTTATAAACCAGAAACTGTAATTAAAATTAATAAAAAAATTTTAATAAAGAGTAATTTTAAAAATTTTAAAAATTTAAAAAATTTAAAAAAAAATAATAAAAAATTTTATTTTAAAAATAATTTTAAAGTCAATTTAACATTAAAGCAGTATTCTAAATTATTTAATAAATTTTCAGAAAAAATTAGACAAGGAAAAACATATCAAATTAAAATATGCCAAAAATATAGAAGTAAATCTACAATTGATCCTATTAATTTTTTTTGGAAACTGATGAAAGTTAATCAATCTCCCGAATCATTTTTGATTAGAGACAAAAATTATTCAATTATAAGTTGTTCTCCTGAAACTTTAATTGAAAGAGATAAAAATAAAATTATTACTAAACCTATTGCCGGAACTTTAAGAAAAAATTCTAAAACATCTCTTCAAAAAGCTAAAATAATTTTTAAAAAAAATAAAAAAGAAAATAAAGAACATAATATGATTGTAGATATGGAGAGAAATGACCTAGCAAGAATTTGTAAAAAGGGTAGTGTAAAAATAAACAAATTAAAATTTGTTGAAGAATATAAAGATTTATATCATTATGTATCTACGATTAGAGGCACTCTCAAAAAATCAATAAAAATTATTGATATAATTAAAGCTATGATGCCTGGAGGTTCTGTTATAGGCTGCCCTAAAATTAGCACTCTTAATTTACTTAATAGTATGGAAAAAGAGGACCGTAATATATTTACAGGAAGTTTTGGTTATATTAAATCAAACGGAAACATGCGTTTTAATATAATTATAAGATCATTGTTAAATTATCAAAATATCTGTGAAATATCTGTGGCAAGTGGCATCATATTAGGCAGTACTGCAAAAAAAGAGTATCAAGAAAATTACATCAAAGCTAAATCTTTATTAGATATATTTAAAGCATGATATATTTAATTGATCACGAGGACTCTTTTACGTATAATTTAATGCATCTTCTTGAAAACTTCGATGATGTTTACGTATCCAATTATTTTGACATAAATAAAAAGAAACTTGAAGAATCATCACTTGTAGTTTTTTCTCCAGGACCAGGAGAGCCTAAAAATTATCCTACATCTAATAGATTATACAAAGAACTTAAAGGAAAGAAGAAAATCTTAGGTATTTGTTTAGGTTTTCAATTAATTTTACATAACGAAAAGGGAAAGATTGTCCAACAAAAAAATATATATCATGGTTTCCAATCCAAAATTAAAGTTTTAAAAAAAAGCAAAATATTTAATGAAAATAAATATTTTATTGTTGGAAGATATCATTCACTGAGACTCAATGAACCATTTTTTTCGAAAGAAATTGATATAACCATGCGTTGTGTACATTCCAAAGTAGCTATGGGAATTGAAGATATTAACAACAAAGTATTTGGTTTTCAATTTCACCCTGATTCTTTTTTAACTATAGATGGCAAAAAAATTATTCAAAAAATCATATCTATATAAAAACTTTGAAGAAATTCCATATCAAGATTTATGGAATACAAAGGGTGTATTTACCACTATAAGACTTTATAAATCTTCTTCAAATTTTCTTTTTATTAAAGATCATCTTAATCAATTAAATCAATCTTTAAAAAAAATGAAAATCAATTTCAAACTTACTAGAAAAATTTTTGAAATTTTAGTACATACAAAAATTAAAAAAAAACAAAGACAAGATTATCTTTTGCGTATTGCTGTAAATAATAAAATTATTTCAGTCGATTTACGTCAAAGATCTCAATATATTTCTTTCTTTAATGCTATATTGGTTAATTATCAAAGACCAAGTGCAAATATCAAAAATTTAAAATATAAAAAAATTTTACATTATCTAAAAAAAATTAATTCTAAATCAAATGAAGTAATTTTGACCTCCAAAGACAAGGTACTTGAGGGATGCACTACAAACATTATTTGTGTTAAAAATAATAAATTATATTTACCTAAAAAAGGTTATTATTATGGTATTACCCTTAAATTTATCAAGAATCATACAAGAAGAAAAATCATAAAAAAAGATATTATGATTCAGGATTTAAATAATTTTGATGAGATATTGTTGGTTGGATCAGGAAAGGGTATAGTTGCTTTAAACAAAATACCAGAAATTAATTGGAAGAGAAAATCTGATATGATTTTTAATGAATTAAGATTTTTGTATAATTCTTACATAAGTAGGCAAATTGAAAATTAATAAATTACATTTTAAGATAAAATATCCTGCGATAATGGGTATTTGCAATGTCACTAAAGATTCTTTTAGTGATGGCAAATTTTATTATAAAAAAAAAGATGCATTAAATAGAATAAAAATTATGCTTAAAGAAGGAGCAAGCATAATTGATATTGGTGCTGAGAGCACCAGACCATGGAGTGAACAAATTTCATATAATCAGGAAATAAAAAAAATTTATCCAATTCTTAAATCTTTACCAAAAGATAAATTTTTAATATCAGTTGATACAAACAAAATAGAGACACAAGAATTTGCCCTTCAACATGGGGCTCATATTATCAATGATATTTTTGGAGGAAGTGAAGATTTATTTGATTTAACAAAAAAATATCAATCCGGACTTATTTTGATGCATACTCCTGGGCCTCCCAAAACTATGCAACTTAAAACCAAAATGTATAAAAATGTAGTTCAAGATATAAAAGAAATTTTTCGAAAAAAACTTAAATATATTGATAAAATTGGTGTTTCTAGAAGAAAAGTATGGTTTGATCCTGGAATAGGGTTTGGTAAAAATTTAAAACAAAATTTAATGATTTTAAGAAATATTAATCAGTTTAAATTTAAAAATTGTGGATTATTAGTTGGAACTTCCCGCAAAAGTTGGATAGGGAAAATAGATAATTCTACTGTAGAAAAAAGACTTGGAGGTTCAATTGCTTCAGTATTATATTGCTTAAATAATGGAGTGGATATATTCCGTGTTCATGATGTCCATCAGACAAAGCAAGCTATTGTAATTTATAATAAAATCAAATGTTTGAAGTAAATATTAAAAATCTTAAAATTAATGCAAAATTAGGAGTTTCTTTGCATGAAAGAAAAAAATACCAACCTCTGCTTGTAAGTTTAAAATTTTATTATAATTTACCTAAAAATCTTGATGCAAATGATATTAATAATTTAATTGATTATTCTGATGTTACTAAATTTTTAAAGCAATTTATTTTAAATTCGCGTTACAAAACATTAGAAAAATTAATTTCAGAATCTTTAATAATATTGAAAAAAAGATATAAAACAAAAAAAATATTTTTAAAAATCAATAAAAAAAATATTGCAAAAAAATATGGGTGCGATTCTTTAAGTGTTTCAAAATAAAGTTATTATAGCTTTAGGCACTAATATTGGTAATTGGAAAAATAACTTCAACCAAGCATTAATTGAGTTAAATAAAATAGGTTTCATTTCAAATTTTGGATCTATTTATTATTCAAAGCCATTTGGTTTTAAAAATCAATCTTTTTTTTACAACACAGCTATTGAATTAATTACATTAGCTAAACCAATACAATTATTACAAGATATTCAAATTATTGAAAAAAAAATTAAAAAAAATAAACTTTTTTTTAATGGACCTAGGCGCATTGATATAGACATAATTTTTTATAATAAAATAATATTAAATAAAAATAATTTAACAATTCCACACCCGCGGGCCCATTTAAGAGATTTTGTTTTATATCCAATTAAAGATATGGCCCCTTTCTATATTCATCCAATCCAAAAAAAGACAATAAATAACTTGGTATTAGAATTAAAAGAAAATTATATTTTAAAGAGAATTAATAGGTCGAGAGAGTCTTTATTAATTTATTAAGTTTGTTCTCACATATATAATTATTGCTATCTTTTAAGCTTCTAGAAATATCTAGACCACTTGGTTCAGCATTATCAATCACAAATTTAGCATTATTATGATTAATTCCTCCTCCAACATAAATTGGCTTATTTAATCTTTTGAGATAATTGATTTGATCTAAGCAATCTTTTAATGAAAATGTTTTAATATTTTTTTTACCGTATACATTTAAATCATAGTAAAAAATATCAACAATTTTTTCAACTGCAAAAAAATATTTTTTATTAAACTTTTCTGGATTGACTGCTATGCCAATTTTTAATTTCTTAAATATTTTTTTTAAAGATTCTAATTCAGGTTTTTTAAAAAAATATGAACAAGATATAATTTTTGGTTTGGTATAATCTATTTGTTTTACAAGTTCCATAGTTGTTTGATATCGAGAAAGCAATACTGATTCAATTTTATATTCATCACATTCTTCAATAAGATTTTTTATTAAATCATCATTGCAAGTATTGGGACCGAATAAGTTATCACTAGCAAAGCCAAGAGATTTAATGTTATTTGCTGCAGCTGTCATAATAGATTCAGAATTAGTAATGCCACATACTTTAAGATTTACATTTAAATTTTGTATCATTAATTTTTTTTATGAGTTAATTAGGTTTTGGTTATTTCATCTATTGCTAATTTTTCACAATCACTTATTTTTTTAATAATTTCATCTCTATCGACTGCAATATTCTTTGAATTAAAATCATTTAATAATTTATCTATAATATCATCATCTCCTGGTTTTTCTAAATCTGATGTTCGTACCTCTTTAATATAATCCTCTTCATTTTTGGGTTGTATTAATGATGCTGCCCATTTACCTACAAGCTTGTTTCTTAAGGCACGTACCTTAAATTGGGCATCCTGTTCTTGCATATATTTTGCTTCAAAGCCTTTTTTTCTATCATCGAAAGTATTCATTTTATTACTTACTTTATATCATATAATAGTTAAAATTTTATTATAAAATTTGCAAAAATAATTTATCAAAGATTTCATATTTATTTTTTATGAAAAAAAAGATTAAAATTTTCGATATTCAGGTTGATGAAGAGCTTTTGAATTTTGTTAATAATGAAGCATTGCTTAATTTGAAAATTGATAAAAAGAAGTTTTGGGAAGGATTTTCAAATTTAATTAATGAATTTAATCCCTTAAATAAAAAATTACTAGATATAAGGACCTCTCTTCAAAATCAAATAAATGAATGGCACAAAGAAAGATCTGGCAAAGAAATAGACAAAGATGAATATCAAAATTTTTTATATGAAATTGGCTATATTGCTAAAGAAGGTCCGGAGTTTAAAATTAATACATCAAATACAGATCCAGAAATTGCAAGCATTTCTGGACCTCAATTAGTTGTACCAATTACTAATGCTCGGTATGCAATAAATGCAGTAAATGCTAGATGGGGCAGTTTATATGATGCTATTTATGGTACTGATGTTTTAGGATCTTTACCATCTACGCATTCATATGATTCTGTTCGAGGAGATCAAGTTATTAAATATGCAAAATCATATTTAGATAAAATTTTACCTTTAATTGATGGATCATGGAAAGATATAAAAAAATTTGAATTAAAAAACAATCAAATATTTTTTTATTTATTAAATGAAAACAGAACTCAACTTAAGGAAGAGAATCAAGCATTAGGCTATAAACTTAATTCATCTAATCTAATTAGTGAATTGATCTTTGAGAAAAATAATCTGCATTTAAGAATAGTAATTAACCCTGATCATCCTATTGGAAAGAATGACTCTGCTAATATTTCGGATATACTCATTGAATCAGCTATATCAACAATACTTGATTGCGAAGATAGCGTTGCCACTGTTGATACGGAAGATAAAATTGTTGCATATAAGAATTGGCTAGGTTTAATGAATGGCGATCTTAAAATACAATTTTTAAAAAATGGTCAAAAAATTGATCGATCTCTTAATGGAAACATTGAATTTCTTGACTTTTCCGCAAATAAAAAAATCCTTAAAGGAAGATCTTTGATGATGATTAGAAATGTTGGTCATTTAATGACCACTTCATCAATTTTAGACAACAAAGGAAACGAAATTGGTGAGGGAATAATGGATGCTATACTATCATCTACTTTAGCATTGCATAATTTTAAGAAAAAAATTGAAGATAAAAATTCTAGGTTTGATTCAATATATATAGTTAAACCAAAAATGCATGGACCTAATGAAGTTGCTTTTACTAATGATCTAATGACAAGAGTAGAACAAATTTTAGAAATTCCAATTTATACAATTAAAATTGGAATAATGGATGAAGAGAGAAGAACAAGTATCAATCTTAAGGAATGTATACGTGAAGCAAAATCTAGAGTAGCTTTTATAAATACAGGTTTTCTAGATAGAACAGGTGATGAAATTCATACGTCTATGTTTGCTGGACCTTTTTTAAAAAAAGGAGATATGAAAAATTCTACATGGATTAATGCTTATGAAAAAAGAAATGTAGAAATTGGATTAAATTGCGGACTTCAAGGTAAGGCTCAAATAGGCAAAGGTATGTGGGCAATGCCTGATCTTATGGCTGATATGTTTAATCAAAAAATTAATCACCTGCATGCAGGAGCAAATTGTGCTTGGGTTCCCAGTCCGACAGCTGCAACATTACATGCTATGCACTATCATCAAGTAAACGTAAATGATGTGCAAAACAAAATTATTAAAAAACAAGAAAAAGAATCATTATTAGAACTTATTGAACTTCCTTTATTGTATAGAAAAAATTTATCTGAAAAAGATATTTTGTCTGAAGTAGAGAATAATGTACAAGGTATTTTAGGGTATGTAGTTAGATGGATTGATCAAGGCATTGGTTGTTCAAAAGTTCCTGATATTAATAATATTGCCTTAATGGAGGATAGAGCAACGTGCAGAATATCATCACAAGCTTTAGCTAATTGGTTATATCACGATATTATAAATGAAAATCAAGTTGTGCATGCTCTTAAAAAAATGGCTAAAGTAGTTGATTTACAAAATAAAGGTGATCCTAACTATATTCCTATGGCAGAAACTTATAATACTATTGCCTTTAATGCGGCCAAAGATTTAATTTTTGAAGGCATAAAGCAACCGTCAGGATATACTGAACCAATACTTCATAAGAAAAGATTAGAATTCAAAATAAAAAAAATATAGATAAAATGATTAAAATTACAAATAAGATAAATCTATCTTTATTTTTATTTAACATTATTTTTCTACTTTATTATTCTTTTCAATTATTAATTTTTACTGATGAATTTGCTTTAAATAATATAGGTTTTTTTAATCATGCGGTTGCTGGACTAGCAGAAATTATAGGTATTATTTTTTTTTGTTTAGCTATAGGTTTAATTTTAATTCTTTTTAGAGGAGCAAATAATCAATTACCTTTACTATCAACAATTTTTTTAATGCAAATAATTCTTTCTTTAAATTTTTGGAGATATGTTATTACTGATAGTCCTGGTGAGACAATTATTGATATAATTATGTTTAATGCCTATATTTTTCCACTAATGAGTTTTTTAATGTTGATCTTAATAACTAGATTAAAAAAAAATATTTAATCTTTTTAATATTTAGACATAAATTTAATAATTTCATTTGATACTTCATTTGGAGCTTCTAATAATAACGAATGCTTAAATTTAGGTAAAATTATTAACTTTGAATTTTTAATTTTGTTTGAGATATATTTATTCATTTTTGGTGTACATCCTGCATCTTCTGCACCAGTTAAAACTAACGATGGAGCTTTTATTTCATTTAACCAAGGATCCATTTTTGTATCAGCATAAATTTTAAATACATTTAAAAAAATTTTTTCATCAGTTTTTAAAACTTGCACTATTCTTTTTTTTACAATTTCAGGATATTTTTTTATAAAACCATCCGTAAACCATCTGTTTATTAATTTATTTAATATTTTTTTCACCCCTTGTTTTTTCATTGCATTTATTACTTCAAAAATTTTATCTGAATCCTGTCTAGTACGACCTGCAGCAGTTGATATTAATCCCAGCGATTTTATTTTATTTGGAAATTTTCTTGCATATGCGGGGCAAATCATCCCACCAAGTGAATGTCCTACAAAATGACCTTTTTTAAAGCCTGTAATTTTTCTAATATTTTCAAGATCTTTAACTAAATCTTTAAGTGTAAAATTATTTTTTTTAATTGGCGAATTGCCATGTCCACAGAGATCATAAGTTATTGTTGTAAATTTTTTAGTTAAGGTTGGAAGTAGGTAATCCCATGCATTTTTTGTATTGCCAATTCCATGAACTAAAAACAAAGGATCACCTTTACCTTTGACTGATAAACTATATTGTTTGTGATCAAACATTTAATCTTTAAGCAACCTGGCAATTTAAATTTTTAAAATGAGGTATAATTTTTTTACCGAATCTTTGCATTGAATTAATCATATCTTTTTGACTTTGACCTATTCCTGCGCTTATAATAATTTCATTTACTCCTGCCTCAGCATAGACATGAAGTTTATCAATCATTTTAGAAGATGTACAAATTAGTAAATTTTCTTCTAATTCTTTTAAAGATTGTTTTCTTGGTAGAGGTTTAATTAAACCATCTTTTACAATACCTGGTCCCGTATACATATTATCAAATCTTTTATAATATTCATATGCTAGTAAATTTTTTTCTTCAGCATCTTTTTCATTTTCCGCTAAATAAGCTACTCTTTGCATAGATAATTTTAACAACTTGCCTTTTTCTCCAGCTTTTTTTGCGCCTTCCTTAAATGCACTAGCTCTTTCTTTTAACAATTCTTTTGACCCCGACAATACTGTTGACTGTATATGAAATCCTTTTGAAGCAGCTATAAAAATACTATTTGGATCCATAGCTGCTATCATGATTGGCATTGGTTTGCTTATTGGTCTTGGCATTATTGTAATAGAATCAAAATTATAATATTTACCGTTCCATGATACATTTTCATTATTTAATAATAATTGTAGAACTTCTAACGACTCAATAAATTTTTCTTTTGATTTTTGAATTGGAGAACCTAAGCTTTGCATTTCCCAAGCAAATGCACCTCTGCCTACACCTAATATTAATCTACCATCAGTTAAAATATCTGCTGTAGAAACTTCACCTGCATATACTCTCATATCATGCAAGGGCAAAACAGCGACACTTGTAACAAGATTTATTTTTTTTGTTAAAGTTGCAAGCTTAACTGCCATTTGAAGAGGAGCCGGCATCATTAAAAGGTTCACTAAATGATGTTCTGGAATAGAAACCGAAACAAATCCTAGTTTTTCAGCCAAAATTGCTTGATCTATCATATTTTTAAAATGCAATTTTGAACCAATTGATTGATCTGGCATGTAGCTAGTTAAAAAATGATTAAAATCCATAATTATATGTATGAAACAATTTTATTTATTAGTCAATATCTCGTATATGATTCAAAAGGATAAAAATGATATCTGAGAATTTTGAAAAATTATTTGATGCGGCTAAAATGGTTCGTGAAAAAGCTCATGTACCTTACTCTAATTTTAAAGTGGGCGTAGCATTTTTAACTGAAAATAATTCTATTGTTGTTGGTTGTAATGTAGAAAATGCAGCATATCCCCAATCCCAATGTGCAGAAGCTTCAGCTGTTGGCAATTTAATATCTGATGGACATAAAAAAATTACTGAAGTTGTTGTTATTGGCTCAGGTGATAAACTTTGTTCTCCTTGCGGAGGTTGCAGACAACGTCTTCGCGAGTTTACTAATTTAAATGTTTTAATACATATGTGTAATATTAATGGCCATATCAAAACTTCAACTCTTGGTGAATTACTTCCTGACTCTTTTGGACCCGAAAATTTATAATGCTTGATTCTTCAAATTTTTTTTTAGAAAATACAAAAAATACCAAACCAGATATTGCAGTTATTTTGGGAAGTGGTTTAACAAATTTTTTTGATCAAAAGGATGTTTTGTATTCAATAACATATGACAAATTATCTGGTTTTCCGCAGCCAAGTGTTCAAGGACATACTGGTAAATTGGAACTTGGTTCATTGTATAATAAAAAAGTTGTATGTATGTATGGCAGATCACATATTTATGAAGGTCATGATCCATCAATTTTAACCAATCCTATTAGGTTTCTAAAAGATATTGGTTGTAAATTATTAATAATTACAAATGCTGCGGGAAGTTTAAACAAAGATATGCCAGCGGGAAGTCTTATGGTGATAAGTGATCACATAAATTTGAGCGGCTATAATCCTTTAATTGGTGAGAACAATGAGAGTTATGGCCCTAGATTTCCTGATATGAGTGACGCCTATACTCAATATTACCGTGATCAAATAAAAGAGACAGCAAAAAAAATTAATCAAAAAATTTATGAGGGCATATATTGCATGGTTTCTGGACCTAATTTTGAAACACCAGCGGAAATAAATGCTTTTAAAATTATGGGAGCAAACGCCGTGGGTATGTCAACTGTTCCTGAAACCCTTATTGCAAATCATTGTTTACTGCCATCGGTTGCAATTAGTGTTATTACTAATCTTGCAGCTGGAATGAACAAAACAAAATTAAGCCATCAAGAAACATTAGATAATTCTGCTCTAGCTGAAAAACATTTATTAAAACTTATTAAAAATTTTATAAATGATGTAATATTCAATGATACCTCAAGAAATAATTAGAAAAAAAAGAGATAAAAAGAATCTAACAGAAAAAGAAATAAAATTATTTGTTTCTGGCTTAACTGATGGATCTTTTTCTGATTCACAGATTGCATCAATTAGTATGGCTATCTTGCTAAATGGAATGTCTAAAGAGGAAACAATATGTCTTACTAATCAAATGACCCACTCAGGAGATGTTTTAAAATGGAATGATATTGTTGATAGTGATTTAGTATGTGATAAACACTCAACCGGTGGAGTTGGTGATAAAGTGAGTTTAATACTTGCTCCTATACTTGCTGCTTGCGGATTATATGTTCCGATGATTTCTGGTCGTGGATTAGGGCATACTGGCGGAACACTTGATAAATTTGATGCAATTCCCGGATATAATACTCAACCATCGATAGATATTTTTCAAAAAACAGTAAAAGATATAGGTTGCGCAATTATTGGTCAAACTGCTAACTTAGCTCCAGCAGATAAAAAACTTTATTCAATTAGAGATACAGTGGGCACTGTAGAATCAATACCTCTTATTACATCTTCAATTTTATCAAAAAAAATTGCATCAGGCTTAAGTAGTTTAATTTTAGATGTTAAAGTTGGCAATGGATCATTTAATCAAACTAAAGACATTGCATTAAACCTAGCTAAATCACTAGTAAGTGTGGCGCAAGGAGCAGGCTTAAAATGTCAAGCCCTGTTGACAGATATGAATCAAGTTTTAGGATGGAATGCAGGTCATTCTTTAGAAATAAAGGAAATTGCCGAATATTTATCTAATAATAAAAAAAACAATAGATTGGAAAAAATTACAAATGAATTATGTGCAAGCGTATTAATGATGACTAAAAAAATTGACAGAAAAGCTGCAAATGAAAAAATTAATTTTGTTATAGATAGTGGAAAAGCTGCAGAAAAATTTGATAAGATGGTTTTTGCACTTGGTGGTCCAATAAATTTTTTAAAAAACTATAATAATCATTTAAAAACCGCTCCATTTATAGGAGAAATTTTTTCAAAAAAATCTGGAACTATTAATTCTATTGATACAAGAGAGTTGGGATTAATATTAATAGAACTTGGAGGTGGAAGAAAACAAATTAAAGATAAAATTGATTATTCTGTCGGATATGAAAACGTTGCAAGTGTTGGAGATTATGTAGATCAATCTTGTGCTTTAATGAATGTACATACATCATCTGAAGCAGATTATAAGAAAGTGCAAGAGAAAATTGAAAATTGTTTTAGTATTTCTGGAAACAGTCAAACACAGTTTGAGATGATATATGATATTGTTAATTAAAAATGAGTAATCAAATTGAAATTAATAATCAGCTAGTTAGCTATCTTCAAAAAATAGGTTATAGATCTGATTTAATAATTAATAGTTTAGTGGAAGAGACAAAATCACTAGGCAGTGTTGCTAAAATGCAAATTGCACCTGAACAAGGTCAATTATTGCAAATAATTGTTTCGTTGTTAAATGCTAAACATTGTTTGGAAATAGGCCGATTTACAGGTTTAAGCACATTATCAATAGCCAGAGGATTACGCGAAGATGGAAAAATTATTAGCGTAGATAATTCTGATGAATTTTTGTCTTTGGCAAAAAACTTTTGGAAAAAAGCAAATGTAATTAATAAAATAGATTCTGTTATCGGGAATGGAACAGAAGTTATGCAAAGTTTCATTGATAGACAATTTTCTTTTGATTTTATTTTTATAGATGCTGATAAAAATAATTATCCAAATTATTACGAATTATCAATTTCATTACTTAGATCAAATGGTGTTATAATAATTGATAATATGCTATGGGGAGGAAAGGTAGCAGATTTATCAGCTCATGATCAACAAACTGAAGTTATCAGATCATTAAATGAAAAAATTCAAAATGATCAACGAGTAGATTTTTCCTTATTACCCTTGTCAGACGGTCTGTCCCTTATTAGAAAAAAGTAATTATTTATATTGAATTTTAAAAATTCGTTACCATATAAAATGTGTTGGCATGCCATAGTGGGTGCCATAAATTAACTTGCTTTAAAAGGAGTTTTATATGACAAGAAACCTATCCGTTTGGAATTCTTTAAGACCTTTTTCTGTTGGATTTGACTCGATTTTCGATGAGTTTGATAGAATGTTAGATTCAACCGAACGATATAATTCTAATTATCCACCTTATAATATTCATAAATTAAATGATACAAATTATAAGATTGAAGTTGCCTTAGCTGGTTACAGCAAAGATGATATTGAATTAGAATTAAAAGAAAATACTTTGACAGTTCGCAACAAAGCGAAAGAAAAAGTTATCAATGAAGAAGGAAATGGCGTTTTACATAAAGGTATTTCTACCAGACAATTTGAGCGTGCATTTACTATTTCAGAGGACATCAAAGTAAAAAATGCGGAATTAAAAAATGGTCTGCTTAATATTGATCTAGAACGCATTATTCCAGAAGATAAAAAATCTCGCCTTATTGAGATTATGTAAGGATAGGGGCCAACAACAAGGCCCCTTATTTTCTTTTAAGTTTTCAAATTTCTTGATAAGAAGTCTCAAATTTAATTATATAAATTATATGAGGTTATTAATTTTAATTTTAATTTTTTTTACTTCAAGTGTATATGCACATCAACCTAAGTTGATAAATTATTCTCCTTCAAAACAAAATCCTCACAAAGTTGAATTTCCTGAAATATCGAAAGCTTATTATAGTAATCTAACTGGAAAGCCACATTACTATCAAATTCAAAGTGATAAAGAATTTTTATTTTATTCAGGGATTTTGAGCCCAAAAGTAGATGATAGCTATAAATGGTTATCAATTGATGTTTTAGATGGAAACAACAATATTGTTTATCAAGCAAATGGATCTAATTTTAACTGGGAACCTTGGTATGAGCCTTATGCAAGAGATTGGTATTGGAAAGGTCCTGAGATTGGAGCTAATGTTAATCTCGATACTGGTTTTAAAAGAAGCTTTCGGATGGAAGCAGGCACCTATTTAATTAAAGTATATAATAATGATAATCAGGGCCATTATTCTCTAGCTGTTGGTGAAGCTGAGTTTTTTGGATCAAATTTATGGGAACAAATATTAACCTGGACGCCTATACTTTTTTATATTGGTCCATATATGGATATAGTCCACTGGAATAAATTTGATGTTAGAGCTTATATACCTCATATAGCTTTATTGGTTTTATATTTTATTATTCATTTTATTTTTAGAAAAATTTTTTTTAACAGAAGATAATATCTTGCAATATATATATATATTTTTTGTTTTTTGTTTTTTGTTTTCAGAGCCTGTTGTAGCTCACACTTTTACCGGAATGATAGGTTTTTATGATGGTATTTCTCACCCAGTATTAGGAATAGATCATTTTTTAGCCATGGTAAGTGTAGGAATTGTAAGTGCTCAAATTGGTGGTCGTGCAATATGGACTGTCCCAGCAACTTTTGTTTGTATAATGATTTTTGGAGGCATAGTTGGTATATTTGCTGAAATAAACAAAGGCATTGGAGATCAATCAATTGTATTAAGTGAAATTGATTCAGCCAATTATTTTGCAGACTATATTTATCTTTTAATAGAGATTGGCATTATATTATCTGTTATTCTTTTAGGTCTTGCAATAGCTGTAAATAAAAAAATTTCAGTGTATTTAATTTTTATTTTTGTTGGAGTATTTGGTTTTTGTCATGGTACAGCACATGGTTTAGAAATGCCTTGGGCTTCTAATCCAATTCTTTTTGCCTTAGGCTTTGCTACGGGTACAGCAACCTTACATCTTTTTGGTGTAGGAATAGGTCATCTTGCTTTAAAAACTTTTTTTTCGTCAATTTTATTGCGAGTTATTGGATTGTTGTGCGCAACTTATGGATCTTATTTAATTTTTACAATTTAATTTTTTTTAATTATTATAGTAATGTAGCAACTAAATGTATGCGATCTATTTCGCCTCCATTAAAAAAATTATGATACTTCGTATTATCTGTAATGTATAAAGAACCATCTGCAGGCATATGGAAACTTTCATCTTCGATAACCATTCTACAACCTGGATTTGTAACAATTGGAATATGCAGTCTTTTTTCTGGATCTCTATGCCAACTAAGGCAAGATCGGGGTGGTTTCATTAAAAATCTAAATCTACCTATGTTCCATCTTTCTTTGATTTCATTATAAACTTTTTCTACATAAGTGTTTTTAAAAGGTTTACATAATTCTGTGTATTCATTTTCATTCACCTTACCTAATCTTTCTTCTTCATCCCAGTCTTCTTTAGGGTAGGTCCAATATAGTCCTCTTAGATTTCCTCCTCTTATAGACAGTGGATCATTTGGAATTTGATTAACGCAAATAGCATTAAAATCATATAAATTTGGATCATCTTTTGACCATTCTATTATTTTTTCAATAGTATCAAAATATACAGATTTTAACTTGTCAATTTCAACTTTATAATCACTTACTTTTTCTAAATACTTCATTTTTTAATTTAAATTGATGAAAGAAATTCAATAATATCACGATAAATATTAAAAATGTAGATTTTAAGTTGCTACAATGGTCGCACAGGAACTATTTTTTTACTAAAAAAGTTAATTTTATATATTAATTAGTAATGGAAATAAAAAATATAAGAATTTTATCTAGAAAAAGCGATTTAGCTCAAATTCAGGCTCAATTGGTTGGATTAAATATTAAAAATAAATTTCCACAAATCAATATAACTTATTTCACAAAAACAACGGAAGGTGACATTGAACAATCTTTACCTTTGTCTCAAATGGAGTCAACTGGGGTTTTTACAGATGATTTAAGAGAAAATTTAATTAAAAAAAAGTGTGACATAGTAGTGCATTCATGGAAGGATTTACCAATTGATATTGGTAAAGATACAATCATTGCAGGATCTTTAAGAAGAGCTGATGAAAGAGACATTTTGTTTGTTGATAAAAAAAAGATTGAAAAAATTAAAAAATTAAAAAAAATTTCTATACTATCATCATCTCCAAGAAGAATTTATAATCTTAAAGATTTTTTTGCCGATTATTTTCCTTATTCTTGCAATGAAGTTCATTTTTCAAATATAAGAGGCAATATTCCAACTCGTATAAGAAAATTTTTATCAGGTGATGGTGATGCATTAATTGTTGCTAAAGCTGCAATAGACAGACTTATTCATAATCCTTTTAAAGAATTTCAATCGCTATCAAATCAAATAAAAAATTTAATTGATAAATGTTTCTGGATGATTTTACCCTTATCTATTAATCCTTCTGCGCCAGGTCAAGGAGCTCTTGCTATAGAAACAAGATCTAACGATAAAAAGTTAAATGAAATGATAAAAACTTTTTCCGATCCTTTATGCATTGCATGTGTAAATAATGAAAGATTAATTTTAAAGAAATATGGGGGAGGTTGTCATCAAAAAATTGGTGTAAGTTTTTTTCCAACTTTTTTTGGAATGGTTAAATGTGAGAAAGGAGAGTCAGATGCAGGAGAAAAATTTTATGATTGGTCAGTTGTTCAATCCTCTAACACAGACAAAATAATAGTTAAAAAAAGTGAAATTTTTCCAGAAAACTTAAGTGATTATAAATTTTATGAAAGAAAAACTATAGATAATTCAATTACAAAAATTAATTCATTGAATCATAAATGTTTATGGATATCAAGAAAATCATCTTTGCCTGCAAATGTTTCTCTTTCATCAACAAACATAATTTGGACTAGTGGATTAAAAACATGGAAAGATTTAGCTAGGAGAGGAATTTGGGTTAATGGAACTGCAGATAGTATGGGTGAAGATTTTAATCCTAATATTAATTCTCTTTGTCAATTACCTTGGGTTAAGCTTACACATTCTAGATCGCCTGCTAGCATGATCCAAGATACTTTGCCAACTTATGATCTAATTGAACAAAAAAATTTACCAGATTTAAGTAATAAAAAATATTTCTATTGGATGAGTTCAAGTGCCTTTAAATTGGCAATTAGCAAAAATCCTGAGATTTTAGTAGAAAATCACGCTTGTGGCCCAGGTAATACCTTCAAAGAAATTAAAAAGATGATAAAAGACCCATCCAAATTAACAGTGCATTTATCTTATGAGCATTGGAAGGATAGTTTAATTTATGAATGATAAATTATTGAGATTAAAAAAGAATTCAATCTTGCGCAACATGTGTGCGGAAACAACTTTTTTATCAGATCAATTAATACAACCAATTTTTATATCTGAAAAAGTAAACGACAAAGAACCTATACCAGGCTTAGGTGATAACTATGTTCTCAATCTAAATAATGCGATTGTACAAATTGAAAAAGATCTTAAAAATAATTGTCGAAATTTTCTTCTTTTTCTTATTCCTGCAAAAAAAAATGAATATGATTTTGATTTAAGTTTTCATTCGAAAGCTATTTCACAAATTAAAAAAAATTTTAATGATGAAATTTTTTTATGGGCAGATGTTTGTTTATGTTCTTTAACAACACATGGTCATTGCTGTGTATTTGATACAAAACAAAGAATTGATAATGATAAATCACTACAAGCATTATCTAAAATAGCTATTACATATGCCGATGCAGGTATAGATGGTGTTGCGCCTAGTGATATGATGGATGGCAGAACAAAAGCTATAAGATCATCTCTCGATAATAAAAATTATAATTTAATTCCAATAATGAGTTATAGTTCAAAATTTGCTAGTAATTTTTATGGACCTTTTAGAGATGCTGCAGATTCCGCTCCTTCTTTTGGTAATCGCAAACATTATCAACTAGATTATAGAAATAAAAATGATGCTCTACGTGCATCTCGAAGATGTGCACAAGAAGGTGCAGACTTGTTGATGGTTAAACCAGGTTTGTATTCATTAGATCTTTTAGAATCAATAAAAAAACAGACTGGTTTAATGGTTGGAGCATATCAAGTTAGCGGAGAGTATGCAGGTATTACACTTTCTGCAGAAAAAAAATTATTAAATTTAAATGATGCGTTATATGAAAGTTGGCATGTTATGAAAAGAGCTGGAGCACAATTTATTATTACTTATGGCGCTAGAAAATCTAAGGAGTTAGGCTTTAGTGTCCAATAAACTTTTTCTAAATGCACTAAATAATATTGCCCAATCTACACCACCAATTTGGTTTATGCGTCAAGCAGGCAGGTATCACACACATTATAGAGATTTCAAAAAAAAATACACTTTTGAGAAGCTATGTAAGGATCCAGAATTATCTTCAGAAATTGCATGTGGACCAATAAAAGATTTTGATTTTGATGTAGGTATTCTTTTTAGTGACATATTATTTGTTTTAGAAGGTTTAGGTCTATCTCTAAAATTCGATCCAGGACCAATATTTTCAGAGGAATTAACTAGTAAAAACGTTGATAAATATAGAGATATTGACAAGGCTATTGATCATTTACAGTTTCAAAAAAAAGCGATTGAGTTGACTAAAAATAAAATAGATAAAAATAAAAGTCTGATTGGTTTTGTAGGAGGTCCATTTACACTTTTAAGATTTGCTAAAGGAAAAAAAAATAAAGTTGTATTAGATAATAATTCTTTTGAAATAGATTTTTTAATTAAAACATTAATACCTCTTTTAAAACAAAATATTCAATTACAACTTAATGCAGGTGCTGAAATAGTTATGATCTTTGATAGTGGCTTAAGTGAAATCACTGAACAAGAATTTAATAATTTTTATTTAGATTGCATTAAAGAATTTAGTGAAACATTTAAAAATAAAGTTGGTTATTATGCTAAAGGAATATCTAACAATTTATTTAATGATTTGATAAAATTAAATTTTGCTGGCATTGGTTGTGACAGTAGTGCTGATATTAAAAATCTTTTAGTAAATAAATCACATGGTTTTATCCAAGGTAATTTTGATGAAAAAAAAATGCTTTTAAATAAAATTCAACTTAGAGAAGAATTATCTAAATACTGTGAATCTCTATTAACAATGAGTGTTGATCAGCGCTCCGGATGGGTTTGTGGATTAGGACATGGTATAGGAAAAGATACTCCAGAAGAAAATGTTCATCTTTTCATAAAAACTATAAGAGAAAAATTTAAATAATTTATGGCAAAATACATTGGAGAAAAAAATTATCAGCACGGAAGTGAAGAAAAAACTGGTGTTTTGATTACTAATCTTGGTACCCCAGATGCACCAACTGCGAATGCATTGAGACCTTATTTAAAAGAATTTCTTTCCGATACACGTGTAATTGAAATTCCTAAATTAATTTGGCAAATTATTTTACACTTAGTGATTTTGCAAATCCGTCCTCGACGTTCCGCAAAAAATTATAAAAAAATTTGGACCGATGACGGATCTCCTTTGCTTTATATTTCTAAAAAACAAGTTAATTTAGTGGAGGAAAAGTTAAGTAAAGATTTTCCTAATACTATTTTTATCTTAGGCATGCGCTATGGAAACCCTTCAATAAAAAATGCCCTAAAATTGCTTCAAAATAACCAAGTTAGAAGATTGTTGGTTTTTCCTCTTTATCCTCAATATTGTGCTGCAACTACTGGCAGCACATTTGATGCAGTTTCTTCAATATTGCAAAAATGGAGATGGATTCCGGAAATAAGGTTTATTAACCAATACTTCGAAGAAGATTTTTATATCAAGGCTATTGCTGATTCGATTAAAAAAGCAGAAGTTGAGAAAGGTAAGCCTCAAAAAATAATATTTAGTTATCATGGAATTCCTAAGAAATATCATATTGAAGGAGATCCATATCATTGCTTTTGCTTAAAGACTACACGCCTAGTTAAAGAACAACTTAATCTTAAGGAAGAAGATATTATAACTACATTTCAAAGTCGTTTTGGATCACAAGAATGGTTACAGCCCTATACGGATGAAACTCTAAAAAAATTACCTAATGAAGGCATTAAAGATGTTCATATTATATCACCCGGTTTTAGTGCTGACTGTTTGGAAACGCTTGAGGAACTCAAGGAAGAAAACAAAAATTATTTTATGCAAGCTGGAGGAAAATCGTATCATTATATTTCTTGTTTGAATACTAATGCAGAACATATTGAAATGATGTCTTATTTAATTCGTAAGCATACCAAAGGTTGGAAAGTTTAATGTCAAATTCAAATATTGAAAAAGCTCAACAATGGTTTCAAGAACTTAGAGAAAATTTAATTACTAAAATAGAAGATATTGAATCAACAAAATTCTATATAAATGAATGGAAACACCGTGAAGAGGGCGGAGGTAAAATGAGTAAAATTAAAGGCACAGTAATTGAAAAAGGCGGTGTCAATATTTCATCAGTTGCAGGTCAATTTACAAAAAATTTTTCAAAAAACATACCCGGAACAGAAAACAATAATTCTTATAAAGCTACTGGCATTAGTGTTGTTTTGCATCCATGCTCCCCTCACATTCCCTCCATGCATTTTAATACACGTTACTTAGAAACAGAAAAAATGTGGTTTGGAGGTGGTATGGATATGACACCATGTATGCCTTTCGCAGAAGAACATGATTATCATATAAAATTAAAGAAAATGTGCGATCAACATAACAACAACTATTATCCTAAATTTAAAAAATGGTGTGATGAATATTTTTATTTGCCTCACAGAAGTGAACCAAGAGGCATTGGAGGTATTTTTTTTGATAATTTAAATAATAATGATTGGGACAAAGATTTTAATTTTATTAAAGACGTAGGATTATTTTTTAAAAATTATGCAGTCAGCTTAATAAATAAATACAAAGACAAAGAATGGAACAATAAAGAAAAAGAAATGCAATTAAAAAAAAGAAGTCGTTATGCAGAATTTAATTTACTTCATGATAGGGGAACAAAATTTGGCTTAGAGACTGGTGGCAATATTGATGCTATATTAATGTCTATGCCACCCCTTGCTAAATGGGATTAAAATGGTTTTTAATATTTTAAAATCAATTCATATTTTTAGCGTTATAGCCTGGATGGCAGGGTTATT
>MDTE01182134.1_pt1 | contig 27789 bp, 27 predicted proteins | sample 811231 | NCBI WGS metagenome assembly MDTE01 (sample SAMN05326651, study PRJNA326480) | marine metagenome | isolation source: seawater | place: Indian Ocean: Red Sea | collected 2010 | reverse complement strand
TAATTTATTAAAATAATTTGGTATTATATTATTTGATAAATTATTAAATCCATATTCTGAAAGTAATAAGTTATTTGTAAAAGAAAGTTTTTTGACAACAATATTTAATATTTTTGAATTTTTAAAATATAAAAAATATGAAAAAATAATACCTGATACTAATATATAAAAACTAGTAGATGTTAATGAGTGTATTGTAAATATCATTGGATTTACAACCATTGAATCATAGAATAGTTTTGTTTGAGTAGTATCTATAAGTGATGAATAAAAAAATTGTTGTTTGATTAATGGTTCTAAAAGAAATAGACCTATAAAGATACTTGGTATAACAAGTAAAACTATAGGCACAATAATAGGATTATTGTGTTCTAGTTCAGATGAGGTAATTTCTTTCTGTTTTCCATAAAATACCTTTATTAATATTTTTAATGTATATAGTGTAGTAATAAATATTGAAAAACTAAGTAGATAGTAAGCATATGTATTATTACTATATTTTAATGCTTCAATAATCATATCTTTAGAAAAGAAACCAGATGTAAGCGGAAAACCGATTAAAGATAAGCTAGCTAATAAAAAAGCACTATATGTAACTGGCAATATATTTTTTAATCCACTTATTTTATTAATATTTTGCTCATGATGACATTTTAAAATTATAGATCCAGCGCATAAAAATAATAAGGCTTTAAAAAATGCATGTGTCATTAAATGAAAGATTGCTAACGAATAATAGGATGCACCAAGTGCGGCCATCATGTAACCAAGTTGAGATATAGTTGAATAAGCAATAATTCTTTTAATATCACTTTGTACTAGTGCTACCAATCCCATTGATAAAGCGGTTAAACATCCAATAAATAGAATCATATCTAGAATGTATACTGATTCCTCAAAAAATGGTGATAATCTTGCAATCATATAAATACCAGCAGTTACCATAGTTGCAGCATGTATCAGTGCTGAAATTGGAGTAGGTCCTTCCATTGAATCTGGCAACCAACATTGTAATGGTATTTGTGCAGATTTTGCAGCAGCACCTAAAAATAACAAAAATGCAATTATTGGTATTAATGCAAAATTAAACCCAAAAATAGAAATATTTTGTTGTGTTAATATGGGTAATGATGAAAATAATTTATCATATTCTAGACTTCCCACGTATGCAAAAATAAGACTAATACCTAAAATGAGCCCAATATCTCCAATTCGATTAACAATAAATGCTTTAAAATTTGCTTTGATAGCAGATTCTCTATTGGTCCAAAAACCTATTAATAAATAAGAAGATAATCCAACTAATTCCCATCCAATAAAAAGTTGAAGAAAATTATTAGCAAACACGATTAATAACATTGAAAATGTAAAAAATGTCGTGTATGCAAAAAATCTATTATATCCTTTATCCTGATCCATATATCCGACAGAATACATATGAACAAAAAGAGATACTATAGATACTATAAAAGACATAAAAATTGATAATGAATCAATAATAATTGAAATATTAAAAACAGACTGTTTGGTTGACAACCAAGTATATAAGTTATAATTAATAACTAAGCTTGGTTTTAATAAGAAAAAAATCAATAATGTAAAAGATAATACAGCTGAAATAGCAATAGAAAAATTAGCAATAAAAGTAGTTTTAGATTTAGATCTATTTTGTAAAAAAAGCAATAGAATAGAACCAATTAAAGGTGAAAAAATTATTAATAGAGACATTAATACCATAATTAACCTTTTAATCCTCCAATATCATCAACATTAATACTTTTTTTATTTCTAAATAACACAACAATGATTGCTAAACCAATAGCCGATTCTGCTGCAACTACAGTTAAAATAAAAAATACAAAAATTTGTCCCGTTAAATCTCCTAAAAAATTTCCAAATGTAATAAAATTAAAATTTATTGATAAAAACATTAACTCTAAAGACATTAATAATACAATAATATTTTTTCTATTAATAAAAATTCCAGCAAGAGCTATACTGAATAATATTGAACTTAAAATTAAATAATAAGACATCGGAATCATTTTTTGAATTCCTCATCTTTTATAATCTTTAATCTTTCTGCTTTAGTAACATTAATTTGTTCGTGTGGGGTTTGATATTTATTATCAGTATTTTTTTGTTGAGTTAAAGTTATTGATGAAATTATTCCAAGTAAAAGTATCACACCTGCAATTTCAAACGCAAGTATATATTGCGTAAATAATAGATATCCAAGATTCATGCTATTGTTATTATTTAAAACACTTATTTCAACTACAACATTTCTATCAACATCAGCAAATTGTGCATTAAAGAATAAAATAAGAAGTAATGCCATCACAAAAAATATAAATAATCCTAAAGGTAAATAATTAACAAATTTTTCATGAATATTAGATAAGTTAATATCCAGCATCATCACTACAAATAAAAAAAGCACCATTACCGCGCCAACATAAACTAAAATTAATATTATAGATAAAAACTCAGCATTCATTAATAACCATAAAACTGCTGAACAAAAAAATGAAAGAACTAAATATATTGCAGCTTTAACTGAATTATTGATAACAATAACTTTTAATGCCGAAAATATTAGCAATATGGAAAAAATAGTAAAAATTAATAATTCAGATGACATAGTATATTCAGTTTATATTAGCTCTATCTTTAATTTCTTCTTTTTCATATAGTTCGCCAATTTTTAGTAACTCATGTTTTGTGATAGTTCTTTCTCTTCTATCTTCAAAGTGAAATTCAAAAATCTTGGTTTCTACAATAGCATCAACAGGGCACGATTCTTCACAAAAGCCACAATAAACACATTTGAATAAATCAATATCATATTTAGTTGTTCTCCTAGTACCATCTTTGCGCATTTCAGTATCAATTGTAATCGCTAAAGCTGGGCATACAGCTTCACATAATTTACAACCAATACATCTTTCTTCTCCATTTGGATATTTTCTAAGAGCATGTAACCCTCTAAATCTATGTGACTGAGGTGTTTTTTCTTCCGGGTATTGAACAGTAATCGGTTTTTTAAACAAGTTTCTGCCTGTGACAGACAAACCCTTGAAGATTTCTATTAGAAAAAAACTTTTAAAAATAGATCGTAGTTTATTTAACATAATCAAACCATGGTCCAATATTGTAATATATCATTATACCTTCAAAAAAAATCCAAATTAATGTGATAGGCAGAAATACTTTCCAACCTAACCTCATAATCTGATCATATCTATATCTTGGTAATGTTGCTCTCATCCACAGAAAAACAAATATAAAAATAAAAGTTTTTAGTGTTAACCATATAAATCCCGGAATCCAATCAAAAAAAATTGATAACCATGTATCTTCAAAAGGTGATAACCATCCACCAAAAAACATTATACTTACTAAAATACTAATTAATATCAAATTCATATATTCAGCTAAGAAAAATAAAGCAAAAGTAATTCCAGAATATTCAACATGAAATCCGGCAACTAATTCAGATTCTCCTTCAGATACATCAAAAGGAGCTCTATTTGTTTCTGCAACACCTGCAATAAAGTAAATTAAAAAGAGTGGAAATAAAGGTAACCAATACCAATGAAAAAATCCTCCTTTTTGAGATAGAATGATTTCTTGCAAATTAAGACTACCTGCAGCCATTAAAACACCAACTAATGCAAATCCCATTGCAATTTCATAGGCAATAATTTGTGCCGCAGATCTCATAGACCCTAAAAAAGCATATTTAGAATTTGAGGCCCATCCTGCTAAAATAACTCCATATACACTCAAAGATGTAAAAGCTAAAATAAATAAGATTCCAGCATTAATATTAGCCAAGACAAATGTTTCAGATAGTGGTATTACCGACCATACTAAAAGAGATGGAACTAACATTATTATAGGTGCAGTTATGAAGATATTTTTGTTAGCTCCAGATGGAATAATAATTTCTTTAGATAGCAATTTTATAACATCAGCAATAGGTTGTAATAAACCATAGGGTCCTACTCTAGAAGGACCTAATCTAGCTTGCATAAAACCAATAATCTTTCTTTCTGAATATGTGATATATGCAACAATTAAAAATAATGGTAATACAATCGTGATTATATCAACTAAAATATTATATAAACTATGTAGTATTTGCATTTTATGATTTAATTTTCACCGTTCCTGATCTCGATCCAATATAACTATCACCAATTTTATATGATTGATATGCAATTGTATTATAAGGCAATGATTGGTCACTATTATATAATTCTGATTTAATACTCGTATTATCATCAATAAATTCCAAATGCCCTTTTTTGTAAGAATCGGATAAATCATTTGATAATAAAATATTTTTAAGCTGACCAGTTTGTGTTTGTTGTAGGGATTCAGATCTTCTGACAATCTGATCTGTATTATATGTATTACGGACAGTAAATTTGAATGTATTATTTTGTTTATATTTAACCGGATTATTTGATAACCGTAAACTACTAGAAGAAGCTAAATCAAAATCTTTTATTTGATGCTTTATTTCATTTTGTAAAGAACTAAAAGTATAACTATCAAAATTATTACTACTTAATAATTGATTTAAAGCATTCCATCCAGATTTTATCTGCTTATCAGGTTTTATTATTTGTTGATAAGTTTGATATGTTCCTTCAATGTTTATGAAACTACCTTCAGTTTCAGCAAAAGTTGATATTGGTATTATTATGTCTGCGTACTTAGATACAAAGGGCGTTAAAAAAGAAGTAAAAAAGATGTTTAAATTCGATTCTTTAAGGGCATCTTCAACTAGATTATTATCCCAAAAATCACATTCCATTTCTAAATTATAAAATACATATGTTGATAGTTTTTTCTCAATCATTTGATAAGCATTGAGACCTGAATTATTGATTTTTTCTCCTAATAATGATCTATGAGGTAAAACTCCTAATAACCATGCTGCAGTATTATTACAATGTTCAGTTAAATAACCAAAATCAGAATTAATTTTTTTAGAATATTTCTTTAAATAATATAAGATTTCAGTTTGATTAGGTAACTGGCCTATAGATGGGCCAACTATTACAAGATTTTTCTTATCACTTTTGATTTGTGAAGAAATGCAATTAATTTTTTCATCCTCTATAAAATCTGGTTTATATTTTTTATCAACCAAATATTCGAGAAATTCTCTTAATTGATCATTTCTCATCGCTAAATTTAATTCTGGAGTAAAATCTTCTTTAGATGATTGTAAATTTATTGTAAAAATTTTCGTTTTTTTCTTCTGTGCTTGAATCATTCTAGTTGATAATATAGGAAATTCTTTCTTAATGTTTGTTCCTACAAAGACGATATTGTCATATGTATCAAAATCCTTAATATTACATCCTAATGTAGGCATTACAGGGTAATCTTCTTGATAATCAAAATCTCTTTCTATTGTTCTGTGATCTATATTATTTATTCCAAATAATCTAAAAGTTTTCTGAAACATATATAATTCTTCACAAGTAGATTGAGGAGATATAAGACATCCAAGTGAATCTGTTTTGTTTTCTTTCTTCAAATTATTTAAATTTTTACTAATTGTATTTATCGCAGTATCCCAATCACATATAGATAATTTTCCATCTTTTTTTATCATTGATTGTTTACATCTGTCTTTAGAGTAAATACCTTCATATCCAAATCTATCTCTATCTGAAAGCCAGGTTTGATTTATATTTTCATTTTCTGCGGGGACTGCTCTAACAATTTTATTGTTGTAGGTATGATAAAATATATTTGAACCAACACAATCATGCGGAGATATACCTTTTTTCTGAGTTAAATCCCATGTTCTAGCAGTATAACGATAAGGTTTATTGTTTAATGCTCCTACAGGACATAAATCGATCATGTTTCCAGATAATTCTGAATTAATATTTTTTTCAATGAAAGAATCAATTTTCATGTTTTCTCCTCTATCAAGTAGACCCAATTCTTTTGTTGCAGCAACTTCTTCTCCAAAACGTACACATCTAGAACAATGAATACATCTTGTCATATCAGTTGATATTAATGGACTAATATCTCGGTCTACAACTACTCTTTTATATTGTAAATAATTTGAATGATCTTCTCCGTATTCTAAAGATACGTCTTGTAATTCACATTCGCCGCCTTGATCACAGATTGGACAATCTAAAGGATGATTTATTAACAAAAATTCCATTGTAGATTTTTGCGCGTTTCGCGTTTTGACTGAATGAGTATTTATCTTCATACCATCTCTAACCAAAGTAGAGCAAGCAGGTTGAGCAAACTCACTTCCTTCTATATCTACTAAACACATACGACAATTTGCAACTATCGATAAATGTTTGTGATAACAAAAACGAGGAATATTTATTCCAAATTTATCTGCAATTTGAATAATTGTTTCACCTTCATTAGCTGTATATGATTTATTATTAATAAATATTTCCATTACCCTACAACCATAGATTTTTTATTATCAATATAATATTCAAATTCATCCCAAAAATTAGTTAAAAAACTTTTGACGGGGAGCGCAGCGGCATCTCCTAGAGCACATATACAATGACCTTCTATCAATCCAGCTATACGTTGCAACTCGTTTAAATCGTTAATTGATCCTTGTCCATTTATAATATTTGTTAAAATTTTATATAACCAACCTGTTCCTTCTCTACATGGCGTACATTGGCCACAAGATTCACCATAATAAAATCGTGAAATTCTATGTAGTATATTAACCATACAATTTGTTTCATCTATCACAATTACACCACCAGACCCTAACATAGAATCAGCTTGACGAATTGAATCATAATCCATATTAGTATCCAACATAATCTCACCTTTTATCACTGGTACCGAAGATCCTCCTGGTATGACAGCTTTGAGTTTAGCGTTATTTAAAACGCCGCCAGACATTTCTATAAGAGTAGAAAATGGCGTGCCTAGTGGTACTTCAAAATTATTTGGTTTTTGAACACTTCCACTCATACAAAATATTTTCACACCTTCCCCATTATTAATTCCTAGATTTTTATACCATTCAGCACCTTTTAATATAATTTTAGGTACGGTTGCTAATGTTTCTGTATTATTTATAATTGTTGGTTTAGAAAAAAGTCCTTTTATGGCAGGAAAAGGAGGTTTGATTCGAGGCATACCTCTTTTGCCTTCTATAGCCTCAAGCATCGCTGTTTCTTCTCCAACTATATATGCTCCAGCTCCTAAAACTGGGAAAATATTAATTGTTAATCCAGTTGATAAAATATTATGTCCTACATAACCATTTTGATAGGCTTCTTTTAAAGCTTGATTAAAAATTTTCCATTGTTCATCTAAAAATTCACCTCGTAAATAATTATATGCTGTCGATGCACCTATTGCATATGAGGCAATTAACATACCTTCAATAATTGCATGAGGATTATACCTTAGAATATCCCTATCTTTGCATGTACCTGGCTCACTTTCATCAGAGTTGCACACTAAATATTTTTGTTCATCAGATATTGGTATAAACGACCATTTCACTCCGGTTAAAAAACCAGCTCCTCCTTTACCACGTAATCCAGATTCTTTAATTTGATTTATAATATCTGTTCTAGAAATTTTATTTTGTACAATATTTTTCCATGCTTGATAACCCTGAAATTTTAAATAAGTATTAAGACTTGAAGGTTCTCTTTCATTATATGTCTCGGTACAAATTAAACTCATTCGCATTCTCCGAGTATTTTATCTACTTGCTCTATAGTTAAATTTTCATAATTTTTATGGTTAACTTGCATCATCGGCGCACCATTACATGCAGCCAAACATTCTATCTCATTCTTTAAGTAAAACTTTTTATCTTTAGTTGTTTCTCCTACTTTTATATTAAGTTTATTTTCTATATGTTCTAATATCTTATCGGAATTTCTTATCATACAAGAGACATTCGTGCATACAGAAATTATATTTCTACCAACAGGTTTAATGTTAAACATAGAATAAAAAGTTACAACTTCATATATATCAATCTCTTCAACTTTAAGATAACTAGCAAGAGATATCATGATTTCTTTTGTTAGATAGCCATTATTTTTTTTTTGAAGTATTAATAAACTTTCTATAATTGATGATTTTTTCTGATTATTAGGAAATTTTCTTTTAATATCATCAATCTCACGTGATGTCTCATCATCAAATAAATTAGGATTATTAATACTATTCATCTATCAATTTCTCCAAATACTATATCTTGAGTTCCTATGATGGCTACAACATCTGACAACATATGTCCTTTAGACATTTCATTTAATGCAGCTAAATGTGGAAAACCGGGAGCGCGTATTTTTAAACGATATGGTTTATTAGCTCCATCAGAAATTAAAAAAATACCAAACTCCCCTTTTGGTGCTTCAACAGAAGCATATATTTCAGATTTTGGAATACAATACCCTTCGCTAAATATTTTAAAATGATGTATTAAGGATTCCATTTCTAGTTTCATCTTTTCTCGATCTGGTGGAGCAAATTTTGCATCATCAATCATAACAGGTCCGTTATTTTCTTTAAGCCAATCAATACATTGTTTGATTATTTTTGTAGATTGTCTCATTTCTTCAATTCTAACTAAATAACGATCATAACAATCTCCTTCTGTACCAATAGGTATATCAAACTTCAGTTCATTATAAACCTCGTATGGATTCATTTTCCTTAAATCCCAATTAACACCAGATCCGCGTAACATTGGTCCGGTAAAACCAAGTTCAATAGCTCTATCTGGTTCAACTACACCAATTCCTACAGTTCGCTGTTTCCAGATACGATTATCAGTTAATAAATTTTCATATTCATCTATACACTTAGGAAACCTTTCAATAAAACTATCAATAAAATCTAGCAAACTTCCTTCTCTGTTATAATTAGACTCTTTAATTTGATCGTTATTCTTGATTGAAGATTTTTCATATTTCGGCATTTTTGAAGGTAAATCACGAATTACACCACCAGGACGATAATAAGTTGCATGCATTCTTGTGCCAGAAACAGCCTCATAGCAATCCATTAGATCCTCTCTTTCACGAAAAGCATATAAGAAAACAGACATAGCTCCTATATCTAATGCATGTGCTCCTAACCAAAGTAAATGATTTAGTATGCGAGTGATTTCATCAAAAAGGACTCTAATATATTTAGCACGATTAGGTATGTCTACATTAAGCGCTTTTTCAATTGCTAACACATATGCATGTTCATTACACATCATTGATACATAATCCAATCTATCCATATAGCCAATAGTTTGATTATATGGTTTGGATTCAGCTAATTTCTCAGTTGCACGATGCAGTAAACCGATGTGAGGGTCAGCATCTTTAATAACTTCTCCTTCCATTTGTAGAATTAATCGAAGTACACCATGTGCGGCAGGGTGTTGTGGTCCAAAATTCATCGTAAAATTCTGATATTCTTTCATTTTTCTCTTATTACTTTTGGAACTAGAACTCTAGGTTCTATATCTACGGGTTCATAAATAATTTTTTGTGACTCAGGATCATATCTAATTTGGATATTTCCAACTAAAGGAAAATCTTTTCTAAAAGGAAATCCAATAAAACCATAATCTGTTAAAATTCGACGTAAGTCAGGATGTCCATCAAAAAATATTCCAAACAAATCATAAGCTTCTCTTTCATACCAATTTGCAGCATCCCAAATTGATGTGACAGAAGGTATGGTGAGTGTATCATTTTTTATATGTATTTTAATTCTGACACGAAAATTATTGGATATTGATAAAAGATGATAAATAACAGAAAATCTATTTTTCATTCCTTCGTTTTCCATATCATCACTAAATTTAATTCGACCATGGCTTGTTGATTTTACACCTCGACTATAACCTGTAGATGTCGCATCCATGGTTTTCCATTCAGTTTTACCATATTGCATATAATCGACAGCACAGATATCTATTAATTGTTTAAAAAGTAATTTTTCATTATTTTTTAATGTAGACATTACATGCAAAATATTTTCTGATTCAATGCTATATGTAAGCATATCTTGATTACTTTCTTTAGTAAGGTAATCAGATAAATTTTTTAAAATTATTTGTTCCATAATTTGGTTTAATTAATTATTAATTTTTATTGTTTTTTGTTTTCTAATTTTATTTTGTAATTGTAGAATTCCATATAACAATGCTTCAGCTGTAGGTGGACAACCAGGTACATATATATCAACAGGTACAATTCTATCGCAACCTCTAACAACAGAATATGAATAATGATAATAACCTCCTCCGTTAGCACATGAACCCATCGATATAACCCATTTTGGATCAGCCATTTGATCATAAACTTTTCTTAATGCGGGAGCCATTTTATTTACAAGCGTACCAGCAACAATCATCACATCAGATTGTCTTGGGCTTGGTCGAAAAAGCATTCCAAATCTATCTAAGTCATATCTTGATGCTCCGGCATGCATCATTTCAACTGCACAACATGCTAAACCAAAAGTCATTGGCCAAAGTGATCCAGTTCTAGCCCAATCAAACAAACTTTTTGAATCAGATAGAACAAAACCATCCTTATGAATATTTTCTAATCCCATTCTAACGCGCCTTTTTTCCATTCATAAATAAAACCAACTGTTAAAATCAATAAAAATATCGCCATAGCTATGAGGCCAGTTAAACCAATTTCATGAATAACAATAGCCCAAGGAAATAAAAAAGCTATTTCTAAATCAAATATTATAAATAAAATAGCAACTAAATAATATCTAATGTCAAATTTCATTCTAGAATCTTCAAAAGGGTTGAAGCCACATTCATATGGTGAATTTTTTTCAGGATCTGGATTTTTAGGTCCTACAGTAAAACCCACACTTATCATTAATGATGCGAAGATTAATGCAAATAATAAAAAAATTAGTATTGAAAGATACTCTGTTAACATCTATTTCTCCTGCTATATTATATCCTAATAAACCCAGACATACTATATTATGATATTTATCATCTAATATGTTAGATTTTACAAAGTTTTTTAATATCTTTTTAAAAAAATTTTGAATAATATATTAGTAATTTAATAAAATAAAAAAATGTTACCAAAAAACCCTGAACACTATAATGAAATCAGCATTATTTATGAAATAATCTGGAAAAACTTAATCGAAGGCGTAAATGATAGGAATTCTGATTTTCATACATTTGCATTGGCTACAACTAATAATGATAAAGTTTCAGTTAGAACAATTGTATTGAGGGATTGTAATAAAAAAGACTTATATATTTCTTTTCATACAAATAATACATCTAAAAAAATAAAAGAAATTAAAAAAAATCCAAATGTTGAATGTTTGTTTTACAGTAAAAATGAAAAAATACAAATAAGAATTTCTGGTATTGCTAAAATTTTTAATGATGATCATATTTGTCATAAAATTTGGAAAAATTTAAAACAAGATGCACGTAATTGTTATCTTATTGATAAAAAATCTGGGTCGTTAATAAATAGTCCAGCAGATGTACATCAAGAACATAACAATGAAGTTAGTAAAAATTTTTCATTAATAAATATAAATATAAAAAAAATAGAGTGGTTATATTTATCTAGTTCAGGACATAGACGTGTTTCTTTTAATGAACACAATTTATTTAAAGGTAATTGGATTGTTCCTTAATGCCGATGGCCGGACTCGAACCGGCATGGCTTTCGCCACTGCCCCCTCAAGACAGCGTGTCTACCAGTTCCACCACATCGGCAAAATTATGGAAGATCTTTAATGTTATCTTTAGATGATTTTTTTTCTTCTTGATCAGTTTGCAACTGACTATCAATTATACTCGTTTCATTAGATGTTTTGTTCGATGCAAAATATGCCAATGACAAACTTGTAACAAAAAATATTAATGCGATAAGTGTTGTAATTTTAGTCAAAAATGTAGCGTTACCACGAGCACCAAATATAGTAGATGAAGCTCCTGTACCAAAAGCTGCTCCAGCATCAGCTCCCTTACCATGTTGAACAAGTATCAAAATAATAAGTGATATGGCTAGAATTATATGAATACTTAAGATAATAGTTTGCATGTCATTATTTACTCAGATTGATGAACAAATTTCAACAAATTTTTTAGAATTTAATGAAGCGCCACCAACCAAAACTCCATCTACTTCGTTTATATTGAGTATAGTATTAGCATTTTTTGAATTTACACTTCCACCATATATAATTCTAATTTTATCAGAATCTTTTCCAAACATGGAAAATAATACTTTTCTAATATGTTTATGAACATTGATAATGTCAGACTCACTGGCATTTTTACCAGTGCCTATTGCCCAAACAGGCTCATATGCAACTATTAATTTTCCAGGATCTGTTTTAATAAATTTTAAAGATTTTTTTAATCCTTGCTGTAATTGATGGCTTATAATTCTTTTAGTAAATTTTTTATTATACTCGGATAATGTTTCGCCTATACAATATATCGTTTTAATTTGCCCCCTTAATGAAGTCATAATTTTATTTGTTAGGGATGATTGTTGTTCTTTAAATATAATACGTCTTTCAGAATGACCTATAATACAATATTTGCATTTTAAGTCTTTGGCCATTTGGATAGAAATTTCACCTGTATAAGCACCAGACTCATATTCAGAAATATTTTGTATTCCACAAAAAATATTATGCTTATTTTTTTTCTCCAATATCTTTTTGATAGTATCTATGTATATTGATGGAGGAAATAACACAATTTCTCCTCTATTTTTTTTATGTTTTAAATTTGCAATTATATTAAAAGTTAATTTGGATAAGGATTTTGATGTTCCGTTTTGTTTCCAGTTTGCAGCAATGAGAATCTTTCTATTCATAATTTATGTTCTAATGATATTATCACAAAAATAATCTACAAGAGAGTTTATTTCTTCCTCATTTTCATATTCAATTAATAATCTAATCAAATTTTCTGTTCCTGAAGGTCTTAATAAGATTCTTCCATGATTCATGACTTTAGTCTCTAAATTATTTGTAATCTTTTTATTATGTTCATTTCTCATAAATTCTAATTTATTTTTTATAGGTATATTAATTAATTTACTTGGTATTTTTTTTATATGTTTTGTTAAATCATCTAATGAATTATTTGAAACATATAAAATTTTTAAAACATTTATTAAAGTTAAAATACTATCACCAATTGGTATATCAATAAAATCTCTAACTATAATATGGCCGGATGATTCACCACCTATTTGAGCATTGTTCTCAATCATACCTTCTAATACGTTTCTATCACCAACATTTGTTTTAATGAAATTAATTCCAGATTTTTTGTACTCTGAATGTATTCCAAAATTTGTCATATGTGTACCAATTACAGATTCTTGATAATTTTCAAATCTTTTTTTGTATTCAGATATAATCAATAAGATTTCATCTCCATCTAATATTTTTCCATTTTGGCTTATAAAAATAGCTCTGTCTCCATCTCCATCAAACGCTACTCCCAAATTAATTTTTATTTTATTATTTAAATTAAATTGTTTCATATAATTTCTTATGAATTCAGGATGTGTTGAGCCACAATTATAATTAATATTTTTTCCATTCGGTTGATCAAATATTGTAATTACTTCTAGGCATGTATCTTTAAAGATTTCTTCAGTAATTTTTGAAGTAGCACCATTTGCACAATCAATCAATACACGCATACTTTTATTTTTATCAGTTATAATATTTGTTACCTTTCTTGTAAAATAATCACGAACTAATTTTATATATTTATCTTTAATGATAGTTTTATTATTTAATATTTGAATATTTTTTTTAGATGTATCGATATCACTAACAGTTTTATAAAAATCTTCAATTTTATTTTCTAATTTATGGTTAAGTTTATTTCCGTTATAATCAAATATTTTTATTCCATTATCATAATATGGATTATGTGACGCAGTAATTTGTATACCTATAGAAAAATTATCTGCTAGATTGTTAACTATAGCGCTCAATGCAGGTGTGTGAAGCATTCCCAAAGAGATCGCTTTAGATCCTTGTTTATTAATACCATCATTTAAAGCTGTTTCAATTTGATTGGCAGATTCTCTCCCATCATTAGATATATAAACGATTCCTGATTTATTCTGAAATAATATCGATGCTACTGAGTATCCTATTTTTCTAATTTCTTCAGTAGTTAAAGGAAATTCACCAAATTTTTTCCTAATTCCATCTGTACCAAACAATATCATTTTTTTAAATATACCGGTTTCATATCAAGTAATAACTTAGTTTCTTTAACATCATGTGTACGTATAATACTAGCTCCATTCTTTACAGATAATATTGTTGCAGTTAAAGTTCCGTTTAATCTATCTTCAGGTGGTTTGTTTAATAAGTTACCTATCATGCTCTTTCTAGAAATTCCAATTAACAAATTATCATGTATTTTTTTAAAATGATTCAATTTTTTCAATATTAAGTAGTTATGATTTAAAGTTTTTCCAAAACCAAACCCTGGATCAATAATAATATGATTCTTTTTAATTTTATTTTTTATACATGAATCAATTTTATTTTTAAAGAAAAGAGAAATATCTGAAATTATATTTTTATATCTGGGTTGTTTTTGCATAGTTTCTGGTTTACCTTGCATATGCATCAAACATATAAAAAGATTGTGTTTTTTTACTAACTGTATCAATTTTTCATCACTCAAAGAAGAGATATCATTCACTAACTGTATTTTGTATTTTATCAATTCTTTTACAACTTCAGATTTTCTTGTATCTATTGAAAGTGATATGTCTGTATAATTTCTAATTTCTTCAATGATTGGTAATAGTCTAGAAATTTCTTCATCAGATGATATTCCTCGTGATCCTGGCCTGGATGATTCTGCGCCTATATCAATAATATCTGCTCCATCACTTATCATTTTCTTAATATGTTTCATGGCTTTAGATTTTTTAAAATATAATCCACCATCAAAAAAAGAATCAGGAGTAACATTTAGAATACCCATAATTATAGGTTTTTTATTTTTAGCTAAGATTAGACTCATCTAGATATTTCTCAAATTTAGAATTATTTGTTTGTTTTTGTTTAATTTTTAAATTATATTGTTTTGCTCTATCTAAAAATCCTTTTTTATAAATAGCAAGCTCATCATCTTTAATTATATATTTTGTAAATGTTAATTGTGGAGGTGGGGTACATATAAGTAATACTGCTTGTGTAATTTTTGTTTTATATAAATAATCATGTGCAATGGCATATGCTGCTGTTTGTAAAAAATAATCTTTACAATACTCAATTTTTTTTGGTTTTCTAGAAGACTTAAAATCAATAATAGATTGATTATCTTCATAAATACCACATAAATCACATGTTCCGGCAAATTGAATTAAAATTGAATCATAATAAATATTAACTTCATTTCCCCATATCTCTTGTAAACTATTATTTAATCCTTTAAATATAATTTGGTTTGCCATTAAACTTTCTTCATTACTTATATTATCTAATGATTGTTCGTGCTTATTAACTTGTATATCTAAATTTAATTCAATTTGTGGATCTATGGTTTTAGGTTTTAAATTTAATAAATATTTTTCAATACATGAATGCATTTTTGTTCCTCTTAACAAACTTTCTCGAGTAATTTTATCTGCTTCTTTTTCTCCTATTTTTTGACGCCATCTATTTAAGCTTTCTTTATCACTGGTCGATTTAGTCTGATCAAGAATAGTTGTAACGGATGGGATGTCTTTATTACCAACTCTGTATGACCGAAGACCGTTGACATCTTTGATTTTTCTCAAAGTATGATATTTGAAATTATTAATCCACTTCAATTTTAAAACCTTAAATACAGTAACTTATCATATTAACATAAGTTTAAAATTACTATATTAAAAGATTTTTATGAAGCTGGTGTAGTTGCAGGGCTTTCTTTAGATCGTGGTGTAATTCCACCAGACGATGAGTCATCATCAGACCAATTTTCAGGAGCTCCAGGTGTTTTTCCATCCATAATTTGATCTATTTGTTTACTATCTATAGTCTCATATTTTATTAAAGCTTCTGCCATAACATGCATTTTATCAAGATTGTCTTTAATTAATTTTGTTGCACGTTTATATTGCAAATCAATAATCCTTTTTATCTCAGAATCAATTGAATGAGCTGTTTCATCTGAAACTTTTTTTTGCTGAGAAACAGATTTACCTAGAAAAACTTCATTTTGTTCTTCATTGTATGCCAATGGTCCCATTTTATCTGAAAGACCCCACTTTGTTACCATACTTCTAGCAAGATCAGTAGCTCTCTCAATATCATTTGATGCACCAGTAGTGACTGCATCAGATCCAAAAACTAATTCTTCTGCAACTCTGCCACCAAATAAAGCTGCTATCATACTATTGATTCTTTGTTTACTATTACTGTATCGATCTTCTTCAGGTAAAAACATTGTTACGCCTAAAGCTCTTCCTCTTGGTATAATACTTACCTTATAAACAGGATCATGATCAGGTACTAATCTTCCAACAATAGCATGTCCTGCTTCATGATAAGCAGTAAGTTTCTTCTCATCATCGTTCATTACCATTGATTTTCTTTCACCACCCATCATAATTTTATCTTTAGCTTTTTCGAAATCTTCCATATCAACTATTTTTTTATTAGCTCTAGCAGCAAATAATGCTGCTTCATTAGCAAGATTTGCTAAATCAGCTCCAGAAAAACCTGGTGTTCCTCTAGCTAATATTTTTGGTTTTACATCATTAGCAATAGGTATTTTTCTTATATGAACTTTAAGAATTTGTTCTCTACCACGAATATCCGGTAAAGGTACTACTACTTGTCTATCAAATCTACCTGGTCTTAATAATGCTGGATCTAATACATCAGGTCTATTAGTTGCTGCAATAACAATAACTCCTTCATTTCCTTCAAATCCATCCATTTCAACTAACAATTGATTAAGCGTTTGTTCTCTTTCATCATGGCCGCCACCAAGCCCTGCTCCTCTATGTCTGCCAACAGCATCAATTTCATCAATAAAAATTATGCATGGAGAGTGTTTTTTTGCTTGGTCAAACATATCACGAACTCTTGAAGCTCCAACACCCACAAACATCTCGACAAAATCAGAACCTGAAATTGTAAAAAAAGGAACCTTTGCTTCACCAGCAATTGCTCTAGCTAATAATGTTTTACCTGTTCCTGGAGATCCAACCATTAAGACCCCTCGTGGAATTTTACCGCCTAAATTTTGAAATTTTGCTGGATCTTTTAAAAAATCTACAAGCTCTTTTACTTCTTCTTTAGCTTCTTCGACACCTGCAACATCATTAAAAGTTACTTTTACTTGATCTTCGGTTTGCATCTTTGCCTTGCTTTTACCAAAAGACATAGCTCCGCGAGTACCACCTCCGCCTTGCATTTGTCTCATAAAAAATATCCAAACACCTATTAATAATAAAAATGGAAACCAGTGCAAAAATATCTGTGACAAAAAAGATTGTTTTTCAGGCGCTTTACCATTTATTTTTACCTTACTATTTAGCAGCTCTCCAACTAAAGCAGAATTATCCATTTCGGGACTGTATGTTGTGAAATTTTGACCCGATTTAAGTGTTCCATTAATCTCTTTCCCACTAATTGTTACTTCTTCTACTTGCCCAGTTTGTACTTGTTGCATAAATTCCGTGTAGTTATATTCTTCAATAGCTGTATTTCTGCCACTGATACCAGAAAACAAAGACATAATGACAACTGCCACTATTGTCCAGATAACTAAATTTTTTACTAATTCGCCCATAAACTTTTTATATTGATTAGAACCATTCTAAATTGATGCATTAATATTGTCAAACCAAGTACTATTACCATCATATCAGGATTGAAATCCTTTACAAACCAAGTATATTTCTTTACTGATTTTTTTTGATGATTCAGGTTTAAATACATTAACCTTTGTAAAGTATTTTTTTAGAAGGTTATTTAATTCATCAAAACTACTTCCTAAAAAATACTTTATAATCAACATTCCTCCGTTTTTTAATATAAATTTACAACATCTAATTACTGATTTCGCAATATTTTCAAAGTTGCTTTGATCTATATCTACTATACCTGTAATACTGGGGGCAATATCTGATAAAACAAGATCAAATTGCATATTATTATCGTTTAATGAAGCATATATGGAATCATCATTGATGTCGCTTTTTAAGAATTTCACTCCCTCGATTGGATCAATATTTAAAATATCTACTCCAACTATATGCGAAATATTTTTAAACTCCTTCAGATACTGCAACCATGATCCTGGCGCACAACCTAGATCAATTACACAATTACAATTTTTAAGTATTTTAAACTTTTCATCTATTTCTTTTAATTTATAAACTGCCCTAGATCGATACTGATCTTTTCTTGATCTCTTTACATATGGGTCTTTTTTGTGTTTTGAAAACCAATTAGACGTTTTTTTGGTTTTTGACATTTGTCATAAGTATAACATTGTTAATTGTCATTGAATAGAAGAAGCAACATTGTTAATATAGCGATCATGGCAGTTATTACATTACAAGGAAATGAAATTCACACACACGGAACTGTACCTAAACTAGGTGAATCAGCTCCTGATTTTGTGTTAGTTAATTCTGAACTTAATAATGTATCACTGAAAGATTTTGAAAATAAAAATAAAATTCTTAATATAATACCAAGTCTAGATACACCCGTTTGTCAGAAGTCAACCAAACTATTCAATGAAAAAGTATCTAATTTTGATCAAACTATAGTTCTAGCTGTATCAGCTGACTTACCATTTGCTATGAAAAGATTTTGTTCGTTGGAAAATTTAAATAATATTATCCCACTATCAATGATGCGTTCTAGAAATTTTGCAAAAGATTATGGTGTTCTAATAGAAGATGGTCCGCTAGCAGGTATAACAGCAAGAGCTGTTGTAGTTATTGATAAAGAAAATACTATTATACATTGTCAACTAGTTAGTGAAATTGCTGAAGAACCTGATTATAATTCTGCTTTAGATTCTTTAAAATAAAATTAATGAATTTTACTAAACAAGTATTGTTGGCGATGTTGTTTGGTATCATTCTAGGTCTTTTTTTAAATTTTTTTATACTTCCTAACAACATTATTGAACACATATTAATTGAAAATATTTTCATTACTATTTCAACTATCTTTATTACCTTATTAAAAATGATTGTTTTGCCATTAATATTTGTGTCCCTAGTTTCTGGTATCATTAATGTTAAAGATACTAGTACATTAGGAAGAATAGGAGCTAAAACATTAGGGCTATATATCTTTACAACAATAATTGCTTTAAGTCTTGCTCTTATTGCATCTACATTAATAAATTACAATCAAGAAAATTTAACTCTAACAGCTACAACAACTGATCTTAAAATCACTGAGTCTAAAAATTATATTTTATCTTTTTTCCCTGAAAATATTTTTGCATCATTAGCAGATGGGAACGTGATACATATATTAGTTTTTGCTATATTTTTTGGTATTGCACTTTCATCAATTAAAAATGAAATTAAAATTTATATAGATCTGATTGAGGACATTAATAAAATATTTAACAAATTAGTTATATATATTATAAAGCTCACTCCTATCGCAGTATTTTGTTTGTTATCTAATACTTTTGCTACACAAGGTATAGATGTGTTTATTCCTATTGCTAAATATTTCTTTCTTGTAATTTTTGTATTATTTACTCATTTTTTAATTACTTATTCTTTATTGTTAAAATATCTCGGTTCATTAAGTCTGGGAATCTTTTACAATAAAATAAAACCAATACTTGCTTTTACTTTCAGTACAGCTAGTAGTAATGCATCTATACCATTTACTCTAGAAAGAGTTATAAATAAATTTGGGGTAAATAAATCTATAGCATCTTTTTCTATCCCATTAGGAGCAACTATTAATATGGATGGAACTGCTATTATGCAAGGATGTGCAACTTTTTTTCTTGCAACTTTTTATGGTATTAATTTAGAATTTCATGATTATATAACAATAATTTTTACAGCAACTCTTGCATCAATAGGAACGGCTGGTATTCCAAGCGCAGGAATTCTAATGTTATCTATTATTTTAACTGAAATAGGTATACCTCTTGAAGGTATAACATTATTACTCGGTGTTGATAGATTACTTGATATGATGAGAACAGCTGTAAATGTAAGTGGTGATACATGTATTACATGTATTGTGGCAAAAAGTGAAAATATGCTTGATGTAAAAAGATATGATACAAAAAATATTTAATGAATAGTTTTATGTAAACTATGTAAATCATTTGCATCAAAATTATCAATAAATAAAATAGCTTTACAAAAAGCTTTTGCTCCTGAAATTGTAGTAGTTAAACAAACATTATGATTCTGAGCTTCTTGTCTGATTGAGAATGAATCCTTTATTGATTGAACTCCTTCAGTAGTGTTGATTATTAAATGTACGTCACCATTCTTTATCATATCAACAATATGAGGCTGCCCTTGTTTTACTTTATTAATCTGCTCACACATAATATTCTTTTCTATTAAATAATTATAGGTGCCAGATGTAGCATAAACTTGAAATCCAAGTTTAATTAAATCTAAAGCGATATCACAAATTGCTGGTTTGTCCTTATCTCTTACACTAATAAATGCGTTACCATGTTTTGGTAAAATAACGCCTGCAGCCCTTTGTGCCTTAAAATATGCTTCACCAAATGTCTTGCCAAAACCCATCACCTCTCCTGTAGATTTCATTTCTGGTCCAAGTAACACATCAACTTCAGGAAATTTAGAAAACGGAAAAACTGCTTCTTTAACAGAATAATATTTTGTTTCTATCTCTTTTTTTGGTAATAATTTTGATAAAGATTCACCTGCCATCACTAATGCTGCAATTTTTGCAAGTTGTACACCAATTGCTTTTGAAACAAACGGAATTGTCCTAGAAGCTCTAGGATTAACTTCTAAAAGAAAAATTTCATCATCTTTTATTGCAAACTGTGTATTCATCAAACCAATAACTTTTAACTCTAAGGCGAGTTTTTTTACTTGAATTCTTATTTCTTTCAAAATTTCTTGAGATAATGTATATGGAGGAATAGAACAACTTGAATCACCTGAATGTATTCCAGCTTCTTCAATATGTTCCATAATTGCAGCAATAAATACATCTTTTCCGTCACATATTATATCTACATCAACTTCTATAGCATCGTTTAAGAATTTATCTAACAAAACTGGTGAATTATTAGACACATCAACTGCATCATGCATATATCGTTTTAAATCATTATTATTAGTTACAATTTCCATTGCTCTTCCACCTAAAACATAAGAAGGTCTAACAACTAGTGGATAGCCAATTTTTTCTGCAGATTCAATAGCACTTGAAATATCTGTAGCAGTTGAATTAACAGGTTGTTTTAAATTTAGTTTATCTACAAGTTTTTTAAATTTCTCTCTATCTTCTGCAATATCAATTGCTTTTGGTGAAGTTCCAATTATTTTTACTCCACTATTTTTCAATTGAGTTGCTAACTTTAATGGAGTTTGTCCGCCATATTGAACAATCACACCCCAAGGTTTTTCAATATCTATAATAGACATTACATCTTCATATGTCAGAGGTTCAAAATATAATCTATTTGATATATCAAAATCTGTTGAAACTGTTTCTGGATTACAATTTATCATGATAGTTTCAAAACCAATTTCTTTTAAAGCTAGTGATGCATGTACACAACAATAGTCAAATTCAATTCCTTGGCCAATTCTATTAGGCCCTCCACCTAATATTATGATCTTTTTATTATTAGTTGGTAAAGATTCACATTCACTATCATACGATGAATACATATATGCGGTTTTAGCTTCAAATTCAGCTGCACAAGCATCTACTCGTTTATAAACAGGTTTGACTCCGAGTGATAATCTTAAATTTCTAAAATCTACTTCATTCATATTTAATTTTGAAGATAAATATGAATCAGAAAATCCTTTTCTTTTGAGTTCTAATATATTTTCTGCTTGAACATTTTCTTTATTTTCTAAATTTGATTCATTATTAACTAAATCTTGTATTTGCGCTAAAAACCAATTATCAATATTAGATAATTTCTGAACAGTTTCCAAATCAAAATTCATTCTAAATGCTTGCGCTAGATATAAAATTCTATCAGGTGTCGTTTTGCGGATTTTATCTTCAATAAATTTATTATCTGACATAGGCAAATCAATGAAACCATCAATTCCTATTTCTAATCCTCGTAAAGCTTTTTGGATTGATTCTTGAAAATTTCTTCCAATAGCCATTACTTCACCAACTGATTTCATTTGTGTTGTTAAAATATTTTCCGCTTCTTTGAATTTCTCAAAAGCAAATCTTGGTATTTTGGTAACAACATAATCAATTGTTGGTTCGAATGATGCAGGTATCACATTACCAGTTATTTCATTTTTTAATTCGTCTAATGTATAACCAATTGCTAGTTTTGCAGCAACTTTAGCAATAGGAAAGCCGGTTGCTTTTGATGCTAAAGCTGATGACCTAGAAACTCTTGGGTTCATTTCTATAACAAATATTTTTCCATTATTTGGTGAAATTGCAAATTGTACATTAGATCCACCTGTATCTACTCCAATTTTTCTTAAAACTTTTATTGATGCATCTCTGAGTAATTGATATTCCTTGTCTGTTAAAGTTTGTGCTGGCGCAACTGTTATAGAATCTCCCGTATGTATACCCATTGGATCAAAATTTTCTATAGAGCAAACTATTATACAGTTATCATTTTTATCTCTGACAACTTCCATCTCGAATTCCTTCCAACCTATAACAGATTCCTCTAGCAATACTTCGTTTGTTGGTGATAACTCAAGACCTCTTTTAACAATCGCTTCAAAATCTTTGATATTATAAGCTATACCACCGCCACTTCCTCCTAATGTAAAAGATGGTCTAATAATAGTAGGAAAACCAATCTCTTTTTGTATTTTTACAGCATCATCAAAGCTATGAGCAATTTTTGCTCTTGGGGTTTCTAATCCTATTTCTTTCATGGCATTTTTAAATAACTCGCGATCTTCAGCCATATCAATGGCGTCAACACTAGCACCAATAATTTTTACATTGTTTTGTTCTAATATCTTATGTCTATTTAAATCTAAAGTTGTATTAAGTGCTGTTTGTCCACCCATAGTTGGTAAAATTGCATCTGGTTTTTCTTTTAAAATAATTTTCTCTAAATTTCGCCAATGTAGTGGTTCTATATAAATTTTATCTGCCATATCGGGGTCGGTCATAATTGTAGCTGGATTTGAATTAACTAGAATTACTTTAATTCCTTCTTCTTTTAATGCCCTACAAGCTTGTACACCTGAATAATCAAATTCGCATGCTTGCCCAATAATAATTGGTCCTGCGCCAACTATTAATACACTCTTAATTTGTGAATTTTTAGGCATTAGAATTTTTTTCCATTAAATTAATAAAATGTTTAAATATAGTCTTTATATCATGAGGACCAGGGCTTGCTTCTGGATGTCCTTGAAATCCAAAAGCTGGAATATCTTTTCTTTTAAAACCTTGTAATGAATTATCAAAAAGTGATAAATGAGTTTGGGTAATTGTCGATGGTAATGTCTCCTTATCTACTACAAATCCATGATTTTGACTAGTGATAAAAACTCTCTTAGATTCTAAATCAATAACTGGGTGATTTGCTCCATGATGACCAAATTTCATTTTTATAGTTTTTGCTCCACTAGCCAATGCTAATAATTGAAATCCAAGACATATTCCAAAAAGCGGTATTGATGAATTCATAAAATTTTTTATATTCTCAATTGCATAATCACAAGCTTTTGGATCTCCAGGACCATTTGATAAAAAAATCCCATCGGGGTTCATTGTTAAAACATCTTGAAATGGATATTGGGCTGGAATGATAGTGAGATTACAACCCAAATCATACAAGATTCTTAAAATATTTTGTTTAACTCCAAAATCATATACGACAACGTTAAATTTTTTATGTTTCTTAACTAATTGTTTATCATTCAACCTTATTGTTCCTTGATTCCATTCATAAATATTTTTAGTACTAACCTTTTTTGCAAGATCCAGACCAATCAGTCCTTTGAAGGATTTTAATTTCTCTTTAGCTAGAGTAACATCTAATTTTTTTCCTGACATAATGCATCCATTTTGAGACCCATTCTTGCGTAGTGTTTTAGTTAAAAGCCTTGTATCTATACCTGATATTGCAATTAATTGTTGTTTTGTTAGAAAATCATTCAGACTTTGTTGTTTTCGCCAACTGCTTTCATATATAGGTCTATCACGGATAATAATTCCAGAACAAAAAGATTGAATAGATTCATAATCGTCTTCGTTAAAACCAGTATTACCAATATGTGGATTTGTAAAGGTAATTATTTGTGAGTCATAAGATGGGTCAGTAATAATTTCTTGATACCCTGTTATAGCTGTATTAAAAACAACTTCCCCTACTGCAATACCATCAATTCCTATTGAAAATCCATAAAAAACAGAACCATCTTCAAGCACAAGCATAGAATTTTGATTTTTATGATTTTTCATTTTTTAACAAAAAAAAAGATGGCTCTGCTTGAGTCATCTTTCTATATATTTTTTCTAGTTCCATCTAAAACTATATAATACGATGAAACTATAGCTGCTGTCTAATCATTAATACATATTTATACAATTCTCTTTTATCAAGATTGGTATAATCTCTAAGAATATCAACTACTTCTTTTGGACTAAATTTATTCAATAGTTTTCTTATATTTTTTTCATTGATATCATAATGAGTGCTTTCTTTCTTAGATGTTTGTACAATTAACACAATTTCACCCTGAAGATTTCTATCAGATATTGTTCTCAATGCTTGTTTAGCAGTATCAAATACAATTGATTCATGTATTTTAGTTAATTCTCGCATAATCCCTATTTGTGTTGAGTCACCCAAAATCTCACATATTAATTTAATTAGCGATGTAATCCTGTGTTTACTTTCAAAAATTACAATTGGTAAATTTATATTAGCCAATTCTTCAATTTTGTGCTTTCTTTCATTTATTTTTTTTGGTAAAAACCCAACAAAAGCAAAATTATTCATTGGAATTTTGGATACAGATATTGCACATGTTAGTGAACTTGGTCCTGGTATAGGTATAATTTTGTACTTATCACTAGCATTACGAATTAATTCGTATCCTGGATCAGAAATTAATGGTGTGCCTGCATCTGTAACTAGTGATATAAATTTTCCAGACTCCAGATCTCTTTTAATTGAGCTAATTTTCTTTTTTTCATTGTCTTTATTAAAAGTAACAATTTTTTTTTCTATATTATATTCATGTAACAATTTTGATGTTCTAGCTGAACTTTCTGCCAAAATGTAATCAGAATTTTTTAGGGTATCTAGTGCTCTCAATGTAATATCTTTTAAATTACCGATAGGCGTTGATACAATATAAAGAGTTCCTAGCATTCTTCAAAACAAATTTTATTTATATTTGTTAGATTACATTGTAATATAGGCAATGTACAATAATATAAAACCATGGATTATCAAAAAATTATAAAACAAAATTTTGAAGAAAGTATAAATACAAGTAAAACTAGTAGTAGTGAGCTTATAGAATCTATAAATATTGCAACATTAAAAATTTTACAAGTGATTGATAATGGTGGAAAAATTCTCTCGTGTGGTAATGGAGGGTCATCGGGAGATGCTCAACATTTATCATCTGAACTTGTAAATAGATTTGAGAAAGAACGTAGAGAATTAGCTGGCATCTCTCTAAACTCCGACACAGCAATTATGACAGCTATAGCGAATGATTATGATTATAAATTTATTTTTTCAAAACAAATTAATGCGATAGCTAATTCTGGTGATGATTTATTGATAGCATTTACTACTAGTGGTAATTCTGAAAATATCCTTGAAGCATTAAAAGCAGCAAAATCAAAAAATATTCCTACTATTTTAATTACTGGCAATGATGGTGGTAAAGCATCTGGTTTATTAGATAGTAATTTTGACCATGAAATAAGAGTTCCTAGTAATAGAACCAGTAGAATACAAGAAATTCATCTTATTATTATTCATTCTATTTGTGAATGTATAGATAATTATATAAGTTAACCTTATATCTCTTTTTCAGTTTCGGTTAAACTTTCTTGGAAAGATTCTCTATCAAAAATTCTTTCAGAATATTCTGAAAATGCTTTCTTGTTTGTTGAAAAATCAATATCTAGATCTTTAATCCTCCATAATAGAGGCGCTAAACTACAATCAACTAATCCAAAATCATCACTCATAAAAAATTTATTAGAAATTAATGGCAATATCTCTAAAAAATATACTTTAACTTTTTCAATAAATGAAGGTTCTAGCGATCCATTTTGATATGCCTCAGTAAATTCTGGATACCATTGATGTTCAATTTTATTCAATGCCAACCTAAATTTAGCTCTAGAAACTGGATCTACAGGTAATAACGGCGGATGAGGAAACCTTTCATCTAAATATTCAATAATAACTCTTGAGTTCTGTAGCACTAAGTCTCGATCAACTAATGTTGGAAATTCATCATAAGGACTAATTTCTTTTATTTCTTCTGAAATATTATTTTTGTCAACTTCGTACATCTCTGCAGTAATTTCTTTTTCTTTGATAACTAGTCTTGTTCGATGACTATGAAGACAATCGGGCAGAGAAAACAATAAAATAGCTGAACGTCTGTTGGCTAATGTTGTCATATGTCTATTCTACATCCTTCCAGTATTCTTGTTTCAATAAAAATGTAATAAAAGCAAAAAATGCTAAAAACAAAACTACCCAAAATCCAAGCTTATATCTTTTTAATTGTGCTGGTTCTGATACATAAGTCAAAAAGTTAACTAAATCAGTAACAGCAGATTTATATTCTCGATTATTCATATTACCTTTTACAATATATGGTGCTGTATCTTTATTGATTGATTTTTCTTTTAAGCCCTCCATCCACCATAATACATGTGGCATGTTAACATTTGGATATAGATAATTATTAACACCCATTGGTCTTGCTTCATCATAATAAAATGATGTTAAAAATGTATAGAGCCAATCAGGACCTCTTGATCTTGCAATTAAAGATAAATCTGGCGGATTTATCCCGAAAGCTTCGATAGAAGCATCTGGATTTACAGAATTTATCATTAGAGACCCTAATTTGGTAGGCTGACCATCTTTATTTGAAGTAAATATTAGATTTTTTTCTAATATTTCTTTTGGAATATCTAAATCAGACACTAGCTTACTATATCTTTGGTAACTTAATGTATGACACCCTAAACAATTGTTTACATAAATTTTTGCTCCTCTCTGAAGGGAGGACTTATTATTCAAATCAATTCTAACGGTATCAATTGCTAACTGTTCTGCTGCACTTAGATTAAAAGAAATAATCATTAAGAGAGGTATATTTATAATTATATTATTCATCCATTTTGACACGTTCTGGTACCTCTTTAGTTTTTTCGTTAGGACTCATAAAATATACTGCTATAAAAAATCCAAAATATATTAATGTAAATAATCTTCCCATCCAAGTAATAACTGGTGTTGGAGTTTGCATTCCTGTATATCCTAATCCGACAAAGCTAATTACAAATAGTGTTAATAAAATT
>MDTE01101622.1_pt1 | contig 27789 bp, 27 predicted proteins | sample 811231 | NCBI WGS metagenome assembly MDTE01 (sample SAMN05326651, study PRJNA326480) | marine metagenome | isolation source: seawater | place: Indian Ocean: Red Sea | collected 2010 | reverse complement strand
TTACTCGAACGCCTTCGCGGAGATCGGCCCGAAGCTGGCCGGGCAAGGGATCACGACGCTAGCGTATGACCAGCGCGGGTTCGGCGCGTCGGACCAGCGAGGAATATGGCCGGGTGGCGACCGGTTGCGCGACGATGCACGGGCCATCATCGCGGCCATCCATGCCAATTATCCTCGTGTGCCCGTCTACGCGATGGGAGAAAGCATGGGCGGGGCGGTGCTCATGTCGGCCTGGTCCGAGCAACCCCTGGATGTGGATGGCCTGATCCTGGTGGCGCCCGCCGTCTGGGGCCGGGCGACTATGCCCGTCTATCAGACCATGAGCCTGTGGCTGTTCGCACACACCGTTCCCTGGCTGCCCCTGTCGGGACAGGGCATCAAGCGCAGCCCGTCGGACAATGTGGAGATGCTACGCGCGCTCGGCCGCGATCCGCTGGTGATCAAGAACACACGCGTCGATTCCATCTGGGGCATTGTCAACCTGATGGACGAGGCGCTTGAGGCGGCCCCGGCGCTCGATGGACCCGCGCTTCTGCTATACGGCGCAAACGACGATATCGTGCCGCCGGAAGCCTCCATGCGCATGCTGGAGATGCTTCCCGAAGCGGCCCACAGGCACCGCCGGATCGCGGTCTATGCCGAGGGCTATCACATGCTGCTGCGCGATCTGCAGAGCGCACTGGTCCTGCGCGATGTGGTCAGCTGGATCGATGATCCGGCCGCCAACCTACCGTCGGGCGCCGATACGGGCGATCCTGCGGCCAAACTCTCCGGCCGCTAGTCGTCGTCGCTTGCCGCGGCCGCTTTCAGGTCCAGCGAGGCGGAATTCATGCAGTAACGCAGGCCCGTCGGGGGCGGACCATCGGGAAAGACATGCCCAAGATGGGCGTCACATGCGGCACAAACGACCTCGTTGCGCACCATTCCATGGGCTCTATCAATGCGGGTTTCGACGGCATTTTCGTCAACCGGCCGCCAGAAACTGGGCCAACCGGTGCCTGAATCGTACTTTTCGCCCGAATTGAACAATGCCGCGCCGCAACAGATACAATGAAAGACCCCGGGTTCCTTGGAATCGTTGTATTTGCCCGTAAATGGGCGCTCCGTACCGGCCTGGCGGGTGATCTGATACTGCTCGGGCGTCAATTCCGCGCGCCATTCCGCGTCGGATTTCTCGATTTTCTTGTTTTTACCGTCCGCCATGCCAGAATCTCCCGAAATTGCGCGTGTGAAAAATACCATTGAGAACAATATGGTATGCGCTTCGGTTCACGGCAATGCAGCTTTGCTTGACCTGCGCACGCGATTGGCGCAATTGTCCGCGCCGTAAAGCGCCCGTAGCTCAGTTGGATAGAGTGTCGGCCTCCGAAGCCGAAGGTCGCAGGTTCGAATCCTGCCGGGCGCGCCAATTTCTGGCACGCTACTTGCTTCGTATCGGGATGGAATCGCAAAATACGTCACAAGCTGGTCACAGTTCATTGTTAACCCTTTTGCCAAAGGGTCTTTCGGGTACTGTGTTACGTGTCTCGAGGGAGGTGCTCTGTAGAGTCGGTCAGTCGTGTCATTTTGCGACACATTGGACAGAAACAAACTGACGAGCAAAACCAATGCAAAGTCTGTATCGAAATATTCACGCTATTGTTCTGACAACCGCTTTCGCCGTTGCGATTGCAGCGTTCTCGGCTTCCGGCGCATTCGCACAGGCCACAAAGCTCGTCTTCGAAGAGCGGACATCTGATAGCAAGACCGCTGTCGAGTTCGAGACGGAGGGCCGTATCGAGATCATCTGGCGCGCCACGGGCGGCCAGTTCAAGGTCACCGTTGTGGATCTTGCCAACGACGACGGTCCGCTGATCGCCAGCGCACCGCAGAAACGCGACGGCGTCGATTCGCCGCCGCCCTCCGATCGGGCGAATATCCACAATCAGACAGGCAAGGCTCTCGCATATCGCGAATTGCGCTGCCTTTGCACGACCGGAATCGGCTAACGTGTTCAGGAAGAAACAAAACGCGGACACTCCACCGGACCCCACGAGCCGGCGGCCCGCGCCGCGCGAGAAGGCAAATATGAACGACGACGCCCCAACGGATACTAACCCAGCGCGCAGTCTCGACGAGATTCCGCCGGTTCCACCGCCCGGCAGCGCGCCGCGCCGGTCGAGCGAACCGATGACACCGCAGCGCAGCGTGGGGGCGCGCATGACGGTGGGACCGGGCATCAAGCTGAAGGGCGAGATCAGCGACTGCGACACGCTTGCGGTCGAGGGCACCATGGACGCGACCCTGGTTGGAGAAGTCCTGGAAATTGCCGAGGGCGGCCAGTTCACCGGCACCGCCACGGTCTCCGAGGCGCAGATCCATGGGCATTTCGAGGGCGATCTGACGGTCTCGGGCGTGCTCCAGATCCGCAGCAGCGGTCATGTCACGGGCACCATCAAGTACGGCCGGATCGAGGTGGAATCGGGTGGTGAGATTTCCGGCAACGTGACCCGCGACGAAGCCGCCGCACCCTTCGGTACCAAGCGAATCACCGCACCCGCCGCTCCAGAGGCGCAAACCGCCGCGAACTGACGAAAATTGTGCGGCGAAACCGCACAGTTTTGCCTTCGACAGATTGACTCTCGGGGAGTCGATTCCTACATTTTCGTCGACTTCAAACAATACAGGTACCGGTCGACGCTTTCCGCGCCCGTCCGTTCCCGAACGAGCAGCCCCCATCGGATTGCGCGCGCCCTTCGACGCCGCAAATTTTGCTCGTTAACACGTCAACGCACCTTGCAGCCGCTTGTCCGGCCCGTCGGGTGCCACCGCAGATACGGAGTGTGTAAATGGCTGACGAAAAACTTCCCATCGCAATTCTCGCCGCCGCCGGCTTTGCCGAGACGACGTTCACCGACATCCAGAAAACCCTGCTGGCCAAGGGCCGCGCCATGAAGGTGATCTCGCCCGACGGCGGGCTGGTGCAGGGCTGGCACGCCGATGCCTGGGGCCATCATTTCATGGCCGACGAGGCCATTGGCGACGCCCTGGCCGCCGACTATTCCGGCCTGATCATTCCCGACGGTGCCAACAGCGCCAAGACGCTGACCGAGAACCCGCACACCAAGCGGTTGATCGCGGCCTTCGTCAACGCCGAAGAGCCGGTCTTGGCCATCGGCGAGGCGGTCGGGCTGCTGGTCACCGCCGAGGTCGCCGCCGGCCGCCGGGTCGCCGCCGACCCGGGGATCGGCGAGGATCTGAGCCGCGCCGGCGCGGAATGGGCGCCGGACGACGCGATCGTGACCGAGGGCAAGCTCATCACGGCGACTTCCGAGGCGGCAGACAACAGCCTGACCGATGCCTTTCTGACGTTGATCGACGAAAGCCAGGTGCCCCAGGCCGCCTAGCGCGTTCCCCCATACCGATATGCAGGCGCCCGGCATTTGCCGGGCGTTTTGCTGTTCGGGAGCCGTGAACACCGAGAGATGGCTTTTGACCGGCTCGCCATACTCTTCGCGCAGGATGATGTCGGATATATCTGAGACAATGAATCCCGCATCCTTGCCAAGCTGCTTAAGATAGTCGCGCGAGTAGATGTAACGCCCGGACGGCTCGAGCCGCCCGGTTTCAACATCCGCGCCCGATGCCTCGACCGTCGCGATGAAGACGCCGCCGGGCACCAGCACGCGCCCGCATTGAGCAACGATTCCGGACAGATTTCCGATATAGACGAACACATCGGCGGCCAGGATCGCATCCGCGCTGGCATTCGGCCGCGCCTGCAGGGCCGACGCAAGATCAGCCTCTTCGAGGGTTTCGTAAATCCCGCGCGCCCGGGCCTGGGACAGCATCTCGGGCGACAGATCGACCCTGGTTAGCCGCTCCACCATGTCCAGGGCTGCGGCACCGGCAAGCCCCGTGCCGCAGCCCAGATCGATGCAATGCCCCACCCCGCCGGGACACGCGGCGCGCAGGACGTCGGCCACATGCCCGGGGCCGGTGTAGTTCAGCCTATCGGTCAGGTGTTCCTCGAAATGCTCGGCATACCAATCGAAATAGTCCGAGATAGAGTCCACCGGCGCCTGGTCCGGAGCGGTGTCCTCGCCCAGTGCGGCAATCATGAAGGCAGGTCCGTTGCGGTCCGGCGCGATCTCCAGGCACCGCTCGTAATGCGCGATCACCACCTTCTTGTTGCCTGCATCCCCCTCGATATCGTCCAGCAGCCAGTGGGCGGTGATGCAATCTGCATCCAGCGCGAGCGCGCTCTTGAACAGCGCTTTGGACCGCTTCGTGTCGCCGTGAAACAGAAGCGGGGCACCTATGTCGGCGGTATGTTCGGCCTCGACGACATCAGCCCGCTTCGCGGCGTCGGCCGCTTCGTCGGATTGGCCAAGCGCGTCGAGGGCATCGGCATAAAGGCGCCACGCCGCGACATGCTTCGGCGTCTTGTCCAGAAACGATCGTATGTGGGGGAGTGCGGCCGAGAATTCCCGGCCACGGCACAGTTCCTGGGCGTGGGAAAAATCGTCCGACGACATTCAGGAATTATGGTATCCGCGAAAGAGGGTTTGCGCCGCTTACTTGACGCCCCTTTTGCCTTTCTTGCCCGGCGGACAAGGCGACGGCAGGGTCTTCGCATTCGCGCTGCGATCCAGGTGCAGGATCGTGGGTGCCGCATAAGCCACGCCCGCGGCCAGGCCGAGGCGGGCCGGCGCCTTGCGGCGGTTCATGGTGCGTGATGTACGATCTTCGGTCGTTGGATGGTCTAACATGTCTTAACTCCGGTGCCGGCGACGCCCGCCACGATGTCTACCGATCCTCCCCCGATCGAGGTCCAGGTCGTATATCGTGTGATCGGTGCCGAGCAACAAGTGTAATTGTGAAAACATGTTTCTGAACAACGCCTTAGAAAAATGAGCCCGCACGAGGAAAATGCCGGCTCTGATCTCGCGGCCGCCGAGCTGACCGTGGAGACGACGCGCGGCGTCTGCCGCCATCTCGTCGACCTGGGATACGCCGTGATCACCGAGTTCACGCTGGCGAACGGGCGCCGCTCCGACGTCATCGGGCTGGCCGATGACGGGTCGTTCGCCATTGTCGAGGTCAAGGTGAGCGTCGCCGACCTGCGCGGCGACACTAAGTGGCCAGAGTATGAAGATTTCTGCGACCGGCTGTATTTCGCCGTGCCCCCGGCATTCCCCCACGACCTGGTGCCCGAGAGCACCGGGCTGATCATCGCCGATGGATGGGGAGCAGAAGCCTTGCGCGAGGCCCCGGAGACCGGGCTGCACGCCAGCCGACGCAAGGCGCTGACTCTTCGCTTCGCCCGCGCGGCCGCCCAGCGCCACCAGCGCCTGGTCGACCCGAAGGTCTAGGTGGCGGCTAACCCGCGATGCGTGAAATCGTGTCGGAGGTGGAAAAACCGTCCACCAGGTCCGCCAGCACAATGTGGCCGCCATTCGCGGTGACCACATCACCGCCGACCACCTCCTCGACACTGTAGTCGGCGCCCTTGACCAGCACATCCGGCTTCACCGCCTCGATCAAGGCAAGCGGCGTCTCCCCGCCGAACAGAACCACGGCATCGACCCCGGACAATGACGCGATGACACGCGCGCGCGCATCCTGGGGTTGCACGGGCCGCCCCTCGCCCTTCAGACCACGAACCGATGCATCGTCGTTCAAGGCCACGATGAGCCGGTCGCAGGCCGCGCTCGCCTGTTCGATCAGGGCAATATGTCCCGGGTGCACGATATCGAAGCAGCCATTGGTGAAGCCCACGGACAATCCCCGGGCGCGCCATCGTGCGATCCGGTCGGCAAGATCGGCATGGCCGAGTATTTTCGATGACAGGCCGGCGGCACCGCCCAGCCCGTCGGACAATTCCTCCAGCCGCACCACCGCCGTCCCGACCTTGCCGACGACGATTCCGGCGGCAACGTTGGCAAGTTGCGCGGCGTCCGCGATCTGCATGCCGGCCGCCAGCCCCGCCGCAACCGTCGCGACCACCGTGTCGCCGGCACCCGAGACGTCGAACACCTCGCGCGCCATGGCCGGCAGATGAACCTCGCCAGCATCCGACACCACGGTCATGCCGTTGGGACCGCGGGTCGCGATGATCGCGCCTAGACCGCAGGTCTCTATCAGGTGGCGCGCCGCCGCAACAACATCGGCCTCGCTGTCGACAGGCATTTGCGACGCCTCGCCCAGCTCACGCCTGTTCGGGGTCACGACACTGGCGCCGCGGTAGCGTGAAAAATCAACGCCCTTGGGATCAACCAGGACAGGAACGCCGGCCTTCGTCGCGGCCTCGATGGCAGCCGCGATGACGTCGGTCGTCAGAACACCCTTGCCGTAGTCCGACAGCACCAGCGCGCCGCACGCGCCATCGCCGATGGCCATGCACGCCGCCGTGACGACTTCGTCCAGAGCACTCCCGGCAAGCGCGGAGACCTGCTCTTCATCAGTGCGCAGCAACTGCTGGCCACCGGCAATGAACCGGGTCTTCATTGTCGTCGGGCGATCAGGGTCGGTGACCAGGGAAAGCGCGACCTGACGTTCGAACGACAGAACCTCGGCCGCCTTGCGCCCGGCCGGATCATCACCCACCGCGCCAAACAGGCGGGTCGGCACGCCGAGTGCCGACAGGTTGCGGGCCACGTTTCCCGCGCCCCCGACCGTCACCGCCTCACGCGCGACGCGAAGCACAGGAATCGGTGCCTCGGGCGAAATCCGCTCGACCTCGCCATAAACGAAGCGATCGAGCATGACATCGCCGACACAAACGACGTTCGCGGCCGCAAGTTTCGGAAGCCAGTCGATCAATCGCGGTTTGCTGTTCATCGCGCTTCTAATAGCAGTTGCGGACCTGCGTCGTCATCCGGCAGGCGCTGTGCGGCGAAAGCAACGATCAGGTCGCGGCCGCGCCCGGCAAATGCCAGGCTGGTCTTTTCCTCGACGATCGAAAATCTCCCGCCGCTACTCGCGCGGCGCGTGCTTGGCAAGGATACGCTGCAGCGTCCGACGGTGCATCTTCAGCCGGCGCGCCGTTTCCGAGACATTGCGGTCGCACTGCTCGTAGACGCGCTGAATATGCTCCCAGCGCACCCGGTCGGCCGACATCGGACGTTCGGGCGGCGGCGGCAAGGTGCTGCCATCGGCCAGCAAGGCCGACGCGACCTGGTCCGCGTCCGCCGGCTTCGGCAGATAATCGACCGCGCCCGCCTTCACCGCGGCAACCGCAGTGGCAATGTTTCCATATCCGGTGAGAACCACGATCCGCGCATCGGCGCGTACGTGGCGCAGGCACTCGACCACCTCGAGCCCGCTGCCATCTTCCAGGCGCAGATCGATCACGGCATATTTTGGCGGCCGGGCATCGACTGAGCGTTTGCCCTCGGCCACCGATTCGGCCACCGCGGTATCGAACCCGCGTCGTTCCATCGCCTTGGCGAGCTGGCCCCGGAGGTTCGCCTCATCATCGACGATCAGCAAGGTTACGTCGTCGGACATCGCTGGGTTGTCTACATCCACGCCTGTCATACCCGTCGCTTAACGCGTCCCCGCCTCAACTTCAAGATCGCTTCGCGGCCAGACTATCGCCACCTCGGCACCAGTGACCCGCCCGGCGCCGCGGGTGTTGGAAAACCGGACTCTGGCGCCGGTGCGCACCAGCAAAGTCTGCGCAATGAAGATGCCCAGTCCCAGATGGCCGTCGCCGCGGTTCGAGATATATGGCTCGCCGATCCGGTCGAGGACGGCCGGCGGGAAGCCCTGTCCGTCGTCGCGCACCTCCACCCGTGCCTCCTGCTCGTCCCATGACACATCCACCGAAACACGATAGTCAGCGAACTGCACCGCATTTTGGATCACGTTCCCGAGGCCGTGCAGAAGTTCCGGGCTGCGCGGCACCACTGGCTCGCCGCTGTCATCGTCTCCCGCGGCAACCACGTCGAGAACGATCGCCTCAGCCCGGTGACGGGCGGCGGCAGCAGCCACGACATCCGACAGCATCGCCTCCGCGAACGGATCGTCGGGATCGACCGCCTCGGGCGTCCGGCCCAGTGCCGCCAGGATGTCCCGGCAACGGTCGGCCTCCTCCTGCAATATCCTGATATCTTCCGAGAATTCACCGTGGGGCGGCATCTCGCGGGTCAGCTCCTTGGCGGTCACCGCAATCGTGGCCAGCGGACTGCCAAGTTCGTGCGCCGCGGCCGCCGCCAATCCGCCGAGGGCCGACACCTGCTGCTCACGGGCCAACGCCAGCTGTGTCGCCGCCAGCGCATCGGACATGCGACGCCCCTCGCCGGCCACGCTGCCGATATACCCGGCCAGAAACAGGGTTCCGATCACGACGGCCGCCCACAACCCGCCGATATAGAAGACCGGCAGGACCAGACCGTCGTCCGACCATGGCAACGGCAGGTGATAGAAGGCCAACAGACTGGCGCAGGTGACGACCAGTGTGCCGAGGATCGCCGTGGCTGCACGGCTTAGGACCGTCGCGGAAACGGTCACCGGCCCCAGGAACAGAAGGGAGAAGGGGTTGCCCAGGCCGCCGGTCAGATACAGCAGAACGGCCAGCTGTAGAACATCGAAGGCCAGATAGGTCGCCGCCTCCCACTCGCTGAGCCGGCCGCGAAACGGCCGCCGAAAGGTCATCGCCAGGTTCAGGAGGACAGAGGCCGCAATCGCCGCCAGGGCGGCATCGATGGGCAAGGACCAGCCGAGCCCGAAACGCACGAACACCAGCGCCGCCAGCTGGCCGGCGATGGCGATCCAGCGAATCCAGACCAGCGTGCGCAGGCTCACCTGTGCGCGCGTGGACACGGCCGCGACAGCGGCGGCCTGGTCATCCTGTGAGGTCATCGTCGAATCACGCCTCGCCTACTCCGTCGGGAACTTCGCCGCCAGGTCGGGGTCGAAGCTACCGTCGATCAACACGAACATCACCTCGCACGGCTTGTCGCTGCGGTTCGACCAGGCGTGATTGGTGCCGCACTGGATGACGACGTCACCGGCCTTCAGCTCGACCTCCCCGTCATCGATGATCATGGTGATCTCGCCCGACAGGATCAGCGCATAGTCGATGGTCTCGGTGCGGTGGCTCGCCGGATGGCTGCCGCCGCGGCCATAGGTCGAGGCCGGCTCATTGCCCAGCGCCTGGAACGCCGCGCGGGCTTCCTCCACCGTCCGGTTGCGGACATCCTCGGTCTCCGGCGCGAAATGATTGATGCGGAACACAGTTCCATTGGGCAACGGCATCTGGCGCCTGGGACCGAGCGTCGTCTCTTCGTGCTCGGTTACGATCTGTACCGGTGTCTCGCCGGTGCGCCAGAGATCGGTCGACCAGTCATCCTCGTTTTTCGGGTTGATGTGCACAAAGGGCGCCGGCCCGTCAGATTTCACGACCGCCCGGCCGTTTTCATCATGTCCCATCACCACGCGGCGGATCGGTGTTGCCATGGTGGTTCCTCCCCTGAAGTTGCTATCCGCAGCTTAGGCCATACGAAGCTCAGGCACGACGGACATTCCGGGCTGGCGGCCAGATGCACCGCACGGGAATAATCACGTCAACAATAATCCGGGGGGAACCAAACATGGCCAACAATCCAGTACCGCCGCGCCGCGAGGTCGGCCGGCGCGAACGTTACGGCCATATCGACGATGTCTGGCACGACATGGTTTTGTTCGAACGCCGCTGCACAAGCACGGGCGGGCCCGGCCTTCTGACCCGTTCGTGCGAGGCCGGCTAGGCGTCCTTGCCGCTGACCCCGGCATCGGCGAACGTCGCCATGCCCGTGTGACAGGCCAGCGCCGCGCGCACGATCTGGATCGCCAGCGCCGCGCCCGAACCCTCACCCAGACGCATCGCCAGCGCCAGCAGCGGCACCTGGTCGAGCCGTTCGCAGAGCAGGAGATGGGCCGGTTCGGCCGACAAGTGCCCGATCATGCAGTGATCGAGTGACGTGGGATCGATCGCATGCAGCACCGCAGCGGCGGCAGTACATGCATAGCCGTCGAGCAGCACCGGCACCCCGGCCAGGCGTGCGGCGATGATGGCACCCACGATGGCGGCAAGCTCGTGCCCGCCCACCGCGCGCAAGACCTGCAGCGGGTCGTCGAGGAGCTCGCGATTCATCTCGACCGCCGCCGCGACGGCGTCAACCTTGGCCGCCAGTGCGTCTCCGGCCACGCCCGTCCCCGGCCCGGCCCAGTCCTCGGCCGCGCCGCCATACAGGGCGTGGCAGATCGCAGCGGCCGATGTGGAATTTCCGATCCCCATCTCGCCCAGTGCCATGAGCTCGACCCCGGCCTCGACACTCATCATGCCGTAGGCGACGGCGCGCGCGCAGTCGTCCTCGCTCAGGGCCGGGCCTTGCGTGAAGTCGGCCGTCGGGGTCTCGAGCGCCATCTCGTAAACCCGCAAATCGGCATCGGCCATCTCGGTCAGCTGGTTCACCGCGGCACCGCCGGCGACGAAATTCTGCACCATCTGGGCCGTCACCTCGGGCGGATAGGCCGACACGCCGCGCGCTGCCACCCCGTGATTGCCGGCAAAGACGGCGACGCGCGCATGGGTCACGTTCGGCGGATGACGGCCCTGCCATGTGGCGATCCAGGCGCTGATCTCCTCGAGCCGACCGAGCGCGCCCGGCGGCTTGGTCAGCTCAGCCTCGCGTTCACGCGTGGCGCCGGCTGCCGCCGTGTCGGGGCCCGGCATTTCGCCGATCAGTTTCCGGATCTCGGCGAAGTCCGGGCCGTCGGACCGGCTGGTCCCGTTCGTGCCGTTGCCTGTGTCGCTCATCTCGTCCGTCTGCAAGTACCGTTTCGAATTGGAATGGGGTTGTCCTATAAGTCGGGCATGGATGCAAACGACCAGAACGGGCGCGACGAACTCTTCGCCCAGCTTCGCCTGGCGACGGCATTTCTGACCCGCCTGCCCGTCGATCATCGCAGCGCGGACGACGATCCGTTCCCGGACCCCGACGAGGGGCCGGCCGATCTTGCCTCCGCCATATGGCTGTTCCCCCTGGTCGGCTTCGCAATCGGCGGCGCAGGCGCGCTGGCGCTGGGTGCGCTGACCTGGGGCGGTGTGCCGGCCGCGGTCGCAGCCACGCTGTCTATCGGCGCCATGGTCTGGCTGACGGGCGCGCTGCACGAGGACGGCCTGTCCGACGTGGCCGACGGTTTCGGCGGCGGCGAGGATCGTGAAGACAAGCTGGAGATCATGCGCGACAGCCGGCTCGGTGCCTATGGCACCATCACGCTCGCCGTCGTCATCGTCACCAAGATCGCAGCGCTCGCGACCATCGCCACGGTGGATATTGGCGCGGCGGCCGGCGCGTTGATCGCGGCGGCAACCTGGAGCCGTGCCCTGTTCGCGCCGACCATGCGCTGGCTGGCGCCGGCGCGCGAAGACGGGCTGGGTGCACTCGCCGGCGAGCCGGGCGAAGGCACCAGCTGGAAGGGCCTGGGCCTGGCGATCCTGCTGGTACTGTTGGTCCTCGCAACCCCGGCCGGGTACGGGATCATCGTGATCCTCGCCGCAGGCGGGCTGGGGGCCTTCGTCGTCGGGTTCATCGCCCTGCAACAGATTGGCGGCTACACCGGCGACGTGCTCGGCGCCGCCCAGCAGATCGCCGAAACCGCGGTCCTCGTGGCCGCAAGCGCCGTCATCGTGGGCAGTATCTAGGGACGCAACCAAGGAGCATGTCATGACCACGCGCACACGCTGGTGGTGGGTCCGCCACGCCCCGGTCCGCTCGACCGGCGGCCGCATCTACGGCAACACCGACCCGCTCGCCGACACCGACGATCCGCCGACCTATGAAGCGCTCGCACGCTTCCTGCCGGAAGACGCGCTCCTCGTGACATCGCACCTGCAACGCACCCATCAGACGGCCGCGGCGATCCAGGCGGCAGGGCTGGAACTGCCCGATGCGTATATCGAAGAAGACCTGGCGGAGCAGGATTTCGGATCCTGGCAGGGCCGCAAGCGCGAGGAGGTCTATGCCGAGCTCGATCCCAAGCACATGTTCTGGCTGGCACCGGCGCACACCAAGGCGCCCGAGGGAGAGAGTTTCGCCGACCTGATGAGCCGGGTTGCCGACGTCATCGAACGGCTGAACGCCGAACATTCCGGTCGCGACATCGTCGCGGTCACCCATGGGGGGACGATCCGTGCCGCGATCGGTCACGCGCTCAAGCTCGACCCCGAAGCGGCACTGACCTGCCAGGTGGACAATTGCTCGGTCACGCGGATCGATCATTTTGGGCCGAGCGACAGCCACCCAGAGGGCGCCTGGGCTATTTTCCACATCAATCAGATCCCGACCCTCGACTCGGTTCTGGCCCCTGATCACACCGCCATGCTAGCGTTGGTGCAGCGCTGAAACAGGGAAGTCCGGTGCGGAATCAGGCGATTCCCAGGCCGGCGCTGCCCCCGCAACTGTAACGGCGAGGCCCCGCGCGAATTCCACTGGCAGACAAGCTGCCGGGAAGGACGCGACAGGGCCCGGGACCCGGAGCCAGGAGACCTCTTCAGCGCACGCAACCCGCGCACCCCTCGGGAGGAGGATCGGCGCCGTGACGGACGCAAGCTCGAAGACATCTGCCGCCGGCGCAATGGTTTTGCCGGGCCTGACGCTCGTCCTCGGGGGCGCGCGCTCGGGCAAGAGCCTGCACGCCGAAAGCCTGATCACCGGCCATATCGACTCCTCGGCGATGCTCACCCGCGCGACCTATATCGCCACGGCGGAGGCCGGCGACGGCGAGATGGCGGCGCGGATCGCCGACCACCGGGCCCGGCGCGGCGAACGCTGGCACACGGTCGAGACGCTGCTGGCGCTGGGCGATGCCGTGGTCTCCGCCGCTGCGAACGGGCGGCCTGTCCTGATCGACTGCCTGACCCTGTGGCTGTCGAACGTGATGCATGCCGAGCTCGAGCTCGCCGCGGAAACCGCAACCTTGCTCGGCGCCTTCGACCACGCCGACGGCCCCGTCGTGTGCGTGTCCAACGAGGTCGGTCTCGGTATCGTTCCCGAAACCCCGCTCGGCCGGGCGTTTCGCGATGCGGCCGGGCATCTGAACCAGCGCGTCGGCGCCCAGGCCGACCGGGTCGATTTCGTTACCGCCGGCATTCCCATGACCATAAAAAGCCCAACGCCATGAACCGTATCCCCGCCACCGTCGTTACCGGTTTCCTCGGCGCCGGCAAGACCAGTCTGATCCGCCACCTGCTGAAGAACGCCAACGGGAAGCGCATCGCGCTGGTGATCAACGAGTTCGGCGATCTCGGCATCGACCGGGGCATCGTCGAGGGATGCGGCATTCCCGAATGTGACGAAGAGGATATCGTGGAACTGGCCAATGGCTGCATATGCTGCACCGTTGCCGACGACTTCCTGCCAACCATCACCGCGCTGCTCGATCGCCCCGACCCGCCCGACCATATCGTGATCGAGACCTCCGGCCTGGCCCTGCCCAAGCCCCTGGTCAAGGCCTTCGCCTGGCCCGAGGTGCGCGCGCGCACGACCGTCGACGGCGTGGTCACCGTGATCGATGCCGCCGCCGTATCCGCCGGACGGTTCGCCGACGATCCCGCGGCGGTCGCTGCCGCGCGGGCCGAGGATCCGTCTCTCGACCATGATAATCCGCTGGAGGAACTCTTCATCGACCAGGTGAGCTGCGCCGACCTGATCGTGGTCAACAAGGCCGACCTGGTGAACGGTGACGGCGAGACAGTGGAGGCCGCGCTCGCGCCGCACCGGCGGGCGGGTGTCCAGGCCGTCCCGGTGACACACGGTCGTCTCGACCCCGCCGTCCTGCTCGGCCTCGATGCCGGAGCCGAGGACGATCTCGATACGCGTCCAAGCCATCACGACGGCGAGGACAACCACGATCACGATGATTTCGACAGCTTCACCATCTCGCTCGGGCCCGTGGACGACCCCGATGCCCTGGAACGCCGCCTGGTCGAAGCGGTGACCGCCCACGACATCTTCCGCATCAAGGGGTTCGTCCATGTGCCCGGCAAGGCCCGGCGTCTCGTTGTGCAGGGGGTCGGGGGTCGGTTCCAGCGCTACTTCGACCGGGACTGGGCCGACGGCGAAGCGCCGGCCACCGTACTGGTGGTGATCGGCCGGGCCGGCATGGACCGAGACGCCATCACCAATACGATCCGGGCGATCATCCGGTGAACCGCTAATGCATCTCCTTGCCGCCGCACCGGGCACCGTCGATGACGGTTCGGAGGCCGTCGATCTCGGGCAAACGCCCGGCGATATCGTGGTGCTCACGGCCGCGGACACCGAGATCGCGGCGCTGGCCGCCGCCAACCGTCATCGGCTGGACACCGATCCCGACGCACCGAGCCTGCGCCTGGCAAACTATCTCCGCCTCGGCCACAACATGTCCGTCGATCTGTATGTCGACAGTGTGGTGCGCCACGCCAAGCTGGTCGTGTGCCGCCTGCTCGGCGGTCGCGGCTACTGGACCTACGGGGTCGACGAGATCGCCGCGGCCTGCGATGCGGCCAGCATTCCGGTGGCCTTTCTGCCCGGCGACGATCAGCCCGATGCCGAACTGTCGGCGCTGACCAGCCTCGACGCCGAGGCCGCGCATCGCCTGTGGCAGTACCTGGTCCATGGCGGCGTCGGCAATGCGGGCAACTTCCTGGCCTATGGCGAATCCCTGACTGGCCGCCCACGGGACTGGCACGAACCGGCACCGCTTCTGCGCGCCGGGCTCTACTGGCCGGGCGAAGACGCACCGAGCCTGGACACACTTCGCGGACACTGGGTCAAGGGCGCGCCCGTCGCCGCGCTGCTGTTCTATCGGGCGCTCGTGCAGGCGGGGAACCTGGCGCCGGTCGACGCGCTGATCGCGGCCTTGCGCGCGCGCGGCGTCAACCCGCTACCGGTCCACGCCGCCAGCCTGAAGGACCCGGTCGCCGCCGCCATCGTGGCCGAGAGCTTCGCGGCCGCACCGCCCGACATCGTCCTGAATACAACGGGTTTCGCACTGTCCGCGCCCGGCGGCGTGACCGACCGGGGACCCTTTTCCGCGACCGACGCAACAGTGTTGCAGATGGTCTTTGCGGGCACCGACGCCGAGAGCTGGAGCGAGGGCGCCAACGGGTTGTCGGCCCGCGATATCGCCATGAATGTCGCCCTGCCCGAGGTCGATGGCCGGGTCCTGACCCGCGCTATCTCGTTCAAGGGCGCGGCCGTGCGCGACGCGGCGACCGAGACCAATATCGTCACCTACGAACCCGTGGCCGACCGGATCGACTTCACCGCGGACCTCGCCGCGAACTGGGCGCGGCTGCGCAGAACCCCGGCGGCCGAACGCCGGGTCGCGGTCGTGCTGGCCAATTATCCCAACCGGGATGGACGCATCGGCAACGGGGTCGGGCTCGACACGCCGGCCGGCGTCATCACCGCGCTCGATGCGATGGCCGAGGCCGGTTACGCGATCAAGGATCCGCCAGTGGATGGCGACGCGCTGGTGGCGCGCCTCCAGGCCGGGCCGACCAATTCAGGGATCCGGGGGCGCCGGATCGACGAAGCCTTGGCACTGCCCGACTACGAAATGTTTTTCGCAAGGCTGCCCGAACCGGTCCGCCGGGCCGTGACCGAACGCTGGGGCCCACCGGAAGCCGACCCGATGTTCCTGGCCGGCCATACGGAATGCGGTGACTTCGCGATCCCTGCATACCGCTGCGGCAACATCGCCATCGGCCTGCAACCCGCGCGCGGCTACAACATCGATCCCACGGCCAGCTATCACGACCCCGACCTGGTCCCGCCCCACAACTACCTCGCCTTCTACGCCTGGACCCGCGAGGCCTTCGGCGCCGATACGGTGGTGCATTTCGGCAAGCACGGCAATCTGGAATGGCTTCCCGGCAAGGCCGTCGCACTGTCGGAGACATGCTTCCCCGAGGCGGCCCTAGGGCCGCTGCCCCACCTCTACCCGTTCATCGTCAACGACCCCGGCGAAGGCAGCCAGGCCAAGCGCCGGGCCGGGGCCGTGATCATCGACCACCTGACCCCGCCGCTTGCCCGTGCCGAGACCTATGGCCCCCTCAAGGATCTGGAGGCCCTGGTCGACGAATATTACGAGGCCGCCAATGTGGACCCGCGACGGCTTGTCGTGCTCGGGCGGCAGATCGTGGAGTTGGTGCGCGAGACCGGGCTCGACCGGGACCTGGGCTTCGGCGCCGATGCCGATCTGACCGACGCCGACGCGCTGAACCGCCTCGATGGCTATCTGTGCGAACTCAAGGAACTGCAGATCCGCGACGGGTTGCACGTCTTCGGGCAATCCCCGGATGGCCATCTGCGCACCGGCCTCCTGTCCGCTCTTGCCCGCTTGCCGCGCGGGTCGACACCGGCCGATGCCTCATTGCTGCGCGCGTTGGCCGGGGACCTCGCGATCGATCTCGACCCCCTGGACTGTGATTTCGCGCAAGCCTGGTCGGGCCCGCAACCCGAAGCACTTGCCGGTGATCAGCCCTGGCGGACCATCGGCGATACGGTCGAACGCCTGGAAGAGTTGGCCGCGCGCCTGATCGACGGTACGACACCGCCGGACGATCGCTGGACCGCGACCCGCGCGGTCCTCCGCGGTATCGACCAGAGCCTGGCCCCGGCGGTCGACCGCTCGGGCGCCGCGGAATGCGAAGGCCTGCTCAAAGGGCTCGACGGCCGGTTCGTGCCGCCGGGTCCGTCCGGCGCACCGACCCGCGGCCGGCCCGACGTGCTGCCCACGGGCCGAAACTTCTACTCGGTCGACACCCGCACCGTTCCCACCCCGGCGGCCTGGGAACTCGGCTGGAAATCGGCCCAACTGCTGGTCGAAACCCATGCCCAGGAACATGGCGACTGGCCGCGTGCGATGGCGCTGTCCGCTTGGGGCACCAGCAACATGCGCACCGGCGGAGACGATATCGCTCAGGCCATGGCGCTGCTGGGCGCGCGCCCGACCTGGGATTTGGCCTCGCGCAGGGTCACCGGGTTCGAGGTCCTGCCCGTCTCGGTTCTCGACCGGCCACGGGTCGATGTCACTCTCCGGGTCTCGGGTTTCTTCCGCGATGCGTTTCCCGGCCTGATCGACCTGTTCGACAGCGCCGTGGATGCGATCGCCGGCCTTGAGGGAGAGGACGAAGGCGACAACCCCCTCGCCCGGCGCGCCGCGGACGAGGCCGCGCGCCTGGTCGCCGCCGGTACGCCGGAAGCGGACGCCATCCGCCAGTCGCGCTACCGGGTGTTCGGCTCCAAGCCGGGGGCTTATGGCGCCGGGCTGCAGGCCCTGATCGACGAGCGCGGCTGGGACACCGCCGACGATCTGGCCCGCGCCTACATTGCCTTGGGCGGCTGGGCCTATGGCGCGGGCAGCGGTACCGGGCGCACGGACAGCTACGGCGTCGCCGCCCACGATACCTTCGCCCGCCGTCTCGCGCGCGTCGAGGCGGTCGTGCACAACCAGGACAATCGCGAGCACGACCTGCTCGACAGCGACGATTACTACCAGTTCGAGGGTGGCTTGGCGGCAGCGGTTACGGCGGAATCCGGTCGCGCACCCGTGGTCTACCACAATGACCATTCGCGCCCCTTCGCGCCGCAGATCAGAACTCTGGAGGATGAAATCTCCCGCGTCGTGCGCGCCCGCGTGACCAATCCCAAATGGATCAGTGGCGTGATGCGCCACAACTACAAGGGCGCGTTCGAAATGGCGGCGACCGTCGACTATCTCTTCGCCTTCGCCGCGACCACCGGAGCGGTCCGCGACGATCAGTTCGATGCCGTCTACCGGGCCTTCTTGGAAGATATAGAGGTTCGCGAATTCCTGGCCGAGCACAATCCGGCGGCCCTGAAGGAAATGGCCGAGCGTTTCCTCGAGGCTGCCGAACGCGGCCTGTGGCAGCCACGGTCCAACTCGGCCTATGCTGGGCTCAGCGAACTCGCCGGACGCCTGGAGAACAGCGCATGAACGATGAGACGAAAGACAGCGGCAATGCCGACGATGCCCGCTGGGCGGAAAAGAAACGCAAGCAGAAGGCCGCGCGCGACCGCATGCTCGCCACCAAGACCCGGGAGAAGGGCCTGCTGATGGTCCACACGGGCAAGGGCAAGGGCAAGACCACCGCAGCCATGGGGCTTGCCGTGCGCGCTCTGGGCAACGGCATGAAGGTCGGCATCGTGCAGTTCGTTAAGGGCAAGTGGGAGACCGGCGAGCGGGAAATCTTCGAACACTTCCCCGGCCGGGTGACCATCAAGGTGATGGGCGAGGGTTTCTCGTGGGATTCCCAGGACCGGCAGCGCGACATCGCCGCCGCCGAGGCCGCCTGGGAAATGGCCAAGGAGATGATGGCCAACCCGGCATACGGGTTGATCGTGCTCGACGAGCTCAACATTCCGTTGCGCTACGACCATCTGGATATCAACGAGGTGGTGGCCGGACTGCTGGCGAAGCCGGACGATCTGCACGTCGTGGTCACCGGCCGCAACGCCAAGGACGAACTGATCGAGGCCGCCGACATGGTCACCGACATGACTATGGTGAAGCACCATTTCCGCCACGACGTGAAGGCCCAGAAGGGGATCGAGTTCTGATCCCGCCACGCCCATGACCCCGGCCGTCATGTTCCAGGGGACCGGGTCGGATGTCGGCAAGTCCCTGATCGTCGCCGGGCTTGCCCGCCTGTATGCCCGCCAGGGCCTCGCGGTGCGCCCCTTCAAGCCCCAAAACATGTCGAACAATGCCGCGCCCGCCCAGTCTCCCGGCAACACCTGGGGCGAGATCGGCCGGGCCCAGGCCCTGCAGGCGCGCGCCGCGGGCCTCACATCCCATACGGACATGAACCCGGTGCTGCTGAAGCCCCAGTCGGATATCGGCGCGCAGGTGGTCCTCGACGGTAAGGTCGTGGGCAATGCCGACGCGCGGGCCTATCACGAGATGAAGCCGGGCCTGCTTGATGGCGTGCTCGCCGCCTACGGCCGGCTCGGCAGCGATGCCGATCTGGTCCTGGTCGAAGGTGCCGGAAGCCCGGCCGAGGTCAATCTGCGCGACGGGGACATCGCCAATATGGGCTTCGCCGAGGCGGCCGATATCCCGGTGATCCTGGTCGGCGATATCGAGCGCGGCGGGGTCATCGCCGCCCTGGTCGGAACCTGGGCCCTGCTGCCGGCAGGCGAACGCGCGCGCCTTGCCGGCTACATCGTTAACCGGTTCCGCGGCGACACCAGCCTGTTCGACGATGCTCTGCCGATCATCCGCGAGCATACCGGCCTCGACTCGCTCGGCATCCTGCCCTGGCTCGACGCCGCCCGCGACCTGCCGGCCGAGGACACGGCTTCCCTGGGTGCCCGTTACGACGGCGCCGACTGGTCGGGTGCAAAAATACGCATTGCGGTGCCGCGGCTGCCGCGAATCGCGAACTTCGACGACCTCGACCCCCTGGCGGCGGAACCCGATGTCGCGCTGCGGCTCGTGGCGCCGGGCGAAGCCATCCCCGGAGATACCCAGCTGATCATCTTGTGCGGCTCCAAATCGACCCGGGCCGATCTCCAGGCCCTGCACGAGGACGGCTGGGGCAAGCAGATTGCCGCGGCCGCCGCCCGCGGCTGCCATGTGATCGGCATCTGCGGCGGCTATCAGATGCTCGGCCACACGGTCGACGACCCCGACGGGGTCGAGGGTGCGGCAGGCCGCACCGCTGGGCTCGGCCTTCTCGATGTTGAAACGGTCATCACCGGCGAGAAGGCCCTCAAGCCGGTCACCGGGCGATCGGCAGACACAGACGAACAGGTGTCCGGCTTCGAGATGCATATGGGCCGCACCACGGGCCCGGACACGGCCCGGCCATTCCTGCGCCTCGACACCGGCCGGCGGCCCGACGGCGCACACACGCCCGTCGGACAGGTCTCGGGCACCTATGTGCACGGTGTTTTTGCCGCCGACGGATTCCGAAACGGCTTCCTAAAGCGCCTGAACCCCGGGCGGGGCAGGGGTTTAGCGTGGAACACCCAGATTGATGTTGTTCTGGACCGGCTGGCCGACCATATAGAATCCCACGTCGACACCACGCGTATCCTGGAGATCGCAGACCGCACGTTTCGCAAAGACTAGGAGCCGACGATGACAAAGCTGAGAAATATCCTGCCGTTCGCCGTTGCGGCGCTGGCGAAACAGCCCGGGCTAAACATTGTGAACATGGCAGGCTGCGGTACCGGGAAATTCCGACGGTCCTACGACAATTTCCTCAACAATGATGCCCTCAAGATGCAGGGCCGGATACTCTCACTGGTGGACGAGAAAGACACGATTGCGGGAACCTGCAACGAAGCCGCCGCCAAGGCACCGCGGCTGGAATTCACAGAACAGGTGCTCAGCGTCGGCGACGGGCACGGAACCTTCTATGCCGCCAATCCTGTCTGGCTCGACATTGTGGCCGAATGGGCCCATGCGGCCGAGCCCGCACCCGCGACCAACTAGGCTAGCGCGAGGCTCGCCACCAGGGCCACGATCAGGGCATCGAGTAGACAGGCCACGGCAAACAGATAGAGCGCCCGGCGAATGTCGGTCACGCCGACCCGGGCGCTGAATTCCCCGCCCAGCCAGGGTTCGTCTTCCGTCTTCCCGTCATAGGCGCGCGGTCCCGCCAGAGCCACACCCAGCCCGCCGGCCATCGCGGCTTCCGGCCAGCCGGCATTGGGCGAACGGTGCTTGCGCCCGTCACGCAGGGCAACGCGAAGCGCGGCCACCGGTTTTCCGCGCGGCACAAACAGGCTGGCGGCCACGATCAGCATTGCAGCGATGCGGGCGGGTACAAGGTTCAGCGCGTCATCCAGCCAGGCCGCGCACATCCCGAAGGCCGCGTAGCGCTCCGTCCGGTATCCGATCATCGAGTCCATCGTATTGACCGTCTTGTAGACGAACAATCCGGACAATCCGAACAGCAGATACCAGAACACCGGCGCCACGACGCCGTCGGCGAAATTTTCGGCCAAGCTCTCGATCGACGCCCGGGCGACAGCGTGTTCGTTGAGCGTGCCGGGATCCCGACCCACGATCCGGGCCACGGCCTCGCGCCCCGCCTCGATCCCGCCGCGCGACAAGGCGCGGGCTACGGCCAGCACATGGTCGAACAGGCTGCGCTGGGCCACCAGCAATGTGACCGCACCAAGCTCGACTGCCCATCCGAAGGGGATCGCGCGCGCCAGCGCCGCGAGATACCATCCCGCCGCCGCGCTCAACACGAGCATCAGCAACACGACCACAAACCCGCGCACGACCCGGGTGCGAACGCCGTGCTGCAGGCGGTTAAGCCGCCGCTCAAGCCAGCCGATCAGCCCGCCGACGATCGCCACCGGGTGGGGGATAATTCGAAACAGCGGCCCGAACTCGCCGAACACAGCATCAATGACAAGGGCCGCGAACAGGATTGCGGCCGGCTGCAAACCCGCGATTTCTGCGGTGAGGAACATCGCAGCATCCTGCGAGCGACCACCGCGCCGGGTCAATCGACCCGCCCCGGGGGAAACCGACTTGTCCCCTTGGCCACAGCCTTTCGGCATGGTCTATTGCAGCACTGACAGGAGCGAGAAATGAGCGACGATTTCGGGATTATGGTGTGTGGCCACGGCAGCCGCGACGAGGGCGCGGTCCGGGAATTCGCCTCGGTCGCCACAGCGCTCGACGCGCGGTTTACCGACCGCGAGGTCGAGTACGGCTTCCTCGAATTCGCAACGCCAATCATCCGGGACGGTCTCGACAAGCTTGTCGAGCGCGGTGTCAAACGTATCTTCGCCGTCCCCGGCATGCTGTTCGCCGCTGGGCATGCAAAGAACGACATCCCCTCGGTCCTCAACACCTATGCCGCACAGAACCCGGGGGTCGAGATCATCTATGGCCGGGAACTGGGCATCGATCTGAAGATGATCCGCGCCGCCGGAGACCGAGTACGCGAGGCAATCGCACGCGCCGATGCCGAGCAGGGCCCCGTCCCGGTCGAAGAGACCATGCTTCTGACCGTCGGCCGCGGTGCGTCGGACCCGGACGCCAACTCGAACGTGGCCAAGGTCTCGCGCATGCTCTGGGAGGGGCTCGGTTTCGGATGGGGCGAGACGGCCTATTCCGGCGTCACGTTTCCGCTGGTGCAGCCGGGCCTCGAGCATGCGGTGAAGCTCGGCTACCGGCGGATCATCGTGTTTCCCTATTTCTTGTTCACCGGCATCCTGGTGAACAGGATTTACGACCACACCGATATGGTCGCCGCGAACCATCCTGACATCCAGTTCGTGAAGGCACCCTATCTAAACGATCACCCCCAAGTGCTTGAGACCTTTGCCAACCGGGTCGACGAAATCCTCAACGGTGCCAACTTGATGAACTGCCAGATGTGCAAATACCGCGAGCAGGTCCTCGGCTTCGAGGCCGAGGTCGGACTGCCCCAGGAAAGCCACCACCACCATGTCGAGGGGATCGGCACCGGCGACGGCCATTCCCATAATCACACCCATGGGCACAGCCACGATCACGACCATGATCATGGCCACCATCACCCCTATCCCCACGCCGATCACCCGCTCGGCCCGCGCACCCTGCCGGCCGAGGGGGATTGACCCGCCGGCCGCGACCTGCGCCGCGAAGGGGCGTATAATCTGCGCCTTCGACGGTTGGATGTCTCACGGCAAGACACTGTGGCAATGAGCAACGCTGGCTACGACTATCTGCGCGACCCGAACGCGATCTACGCCGCCTCGTTCGAGGCGATCGCGAAGGAGACCGATCTATCTTCGGTTCCTGACGATCTTCGCGACGTGGCGCTGCGGCTCGTCCATGCCGTCGGCGATCCGAATGTGATCGAGGACTTCGCCTGGTCCGGCGCCGCAGGCACTGCAGGACACACCGCACTCGCATCCGGAGCGCCCATCCTCACGGATTCCCGCATGCTAGCCGACGGCATCATCCGGCGCGCCCTGCCCGCAAACAACCGGGTCATATGCACGCTCGGTCTCGGCAGCGTCGCCGGCAATGCCGCGCGTGAAGAGATAACCCGGTCTGCCGCCGCCGTCGATCTTTGGGCCCCGTTTCTCGAAGGCGCCATCGCCACTATCGGCAACGCGCCCACAGCGTTGTTTCGCTTGCTGGAGGGGCTGGAGGCCGGCTGGCCGAAACCGGCGCTGATCGTGGGGCTGCCCGTCGGCTATGTCGGTGCCGCCGAATCCAAGTCAGCCCTGATCAATGCCGCGCCCGCCCCCTATATCACCGTGCGACGTCGGCGTGGCGGCAGCGCGCTGGCCGCCGCGGCGGTCAATGCGCTGGCCCGGGGCGCGACAGCATGAACGCCTGGCTCAACGTTGTCGGGGTCGGGGCGGACGGGCTGGACGGGCTGGCGCCGGCCACGCGCGGGCTGGTGGAGACCGCCGAGCTGATCGTCGGCGGCACCCGGCATCTCGACATGGTCGCCAACAGCTCCGCGGAGAAGATCAAATGGGCCTTCCCCCTCGACGGGATCGTCGAGGCCATTTCCAAGGCGCGCACCAAGCGGGTGGTCGTGCTGGCCACCGGCGACCCGATGGCGTTCGGGATCGGTTCGACCTTGACCCACCATTTCGACGCGGCCGAGATGACGATACTTCCCGCGCCCGGCGCGTTCAGCCTCGCCGCGGCGCGCATGGCATGGCCGCTGCACGCCTGCGTCTGCCTGACCCTGCACGGCCGACCCCTGGATCTGCTGCACCACCATCTGCTGCCGGGGCGCCGTCTGTTGATCCTCAGCCATGACGGAACCACTCCGGCGAAGGTTGCGAATCTGTTGGGCGAGGCCGGCTTCGGCGCCAGCCGGCTGACCTTGCTGGAGAACATGGGCGATGCGGATGAAGCGCGCCGGTCCGGCCAGGCCGACGATTGGCCGGACGGATCGGCCCGGGACCTGAACACGGTCGCGGTCGAATGCATTGCCGGGCCCGACGCGCAATACCATGCCCCCGTCCCGGGCCTGCTCGACGACGCCTTCGAGCATGACGGCCAGATGACCAAGCGTGTGGTGCGCGCCGCAACCATCGCCGCCCTCGCGCCCATGCCCGGGCAACTTCTCTGGGACATCGGTGCCGGTTGCGGTTCCGTCGCGATCGAATGGCTGCGCGCCGCGCAGGACGTCCAGGGCCAGGGAGCGCGCGCCGTTGCCGTAGAGCGGGACGCGGAGCGAAGCGCCATGGCCGCGCGCAACGCCAACCGCCTCGGGACGCCCTTCCTCGAGATCATCACCGCCGACGCGCCGCAGGCCGTCGCAGATCTCGACGATCCCGATTCCGTGTTCATCGGCGGCGGACTGTCCCGCGACGGCCTGCTCGACGCGGTCTGGGATCGACTGCGGCCGGGCGGCCGCCTGGTCGCGAACGCCGTCACGCTCGAGGGAGAGAGTGTGCTGCTGGACCGGCATGCCGAGATCGGCGGCGAGCTCACCCGCATCGCCGTCAGCCACGCCGACCCGGTCGGCAAGCTGACCGGCTGGCGCCCCGCCATGCCGGTCACCCAGTTGGGGGTCACCAAGCCATGACGGGCAAGGTCATTGGCATCGGCGTCGGGCCTGGCGACCCGGACCTGATCACCGTCATGGGTGCGCGGCTTCTGTCGGTCGCATCGGTCGTCGCCTACCCCGCCCCGGAGGACGGCGACAGCCTGGCCCGGTCGATCGCGGCCCCTCACTTGCCCGAAGGCATCCAGGAGATCGCGATCCGCATGCCGCTTTCAGCGAACCGTTTCCCCGTCGAGGCGGTTTACGACAACGCGGCGAAAAAGATCAGCAATCAACTTGCGCAGGGTGACGACGTGATCGTGCTGTGCGAGGGCGACCCGTTCTTCTATGGCTCGTTCATGTACCTGTTCGCACGCCTGGCCGAGAAATGGCCGGTCGAGGTGGTGCCGGGTGTGTCGTCCCTGACCGCTTGCGCCGCCGTGACGGGGACGGCGTTGGCGGCACTGAACGATGTCCTGACGGTCCTGCCGGCCCCGCTGCCCGACGAGACCTTGCGGGCCCAGCTCACCGAGACCGACGCCGCCGCAATCATCAAGGTCGGACGTCACCTTCCGCGCATTCGCAGTCTGCTCGCCGAACTGGGCCTGTCCGGCCAGGCCCGCTACATCGAACGCGCCACCATGGCCAATCAGGCTCTCGGCACTCTCGACGACAACGACGAGGACGCGGCCCCCTATTTTTCGATGATCCTGGTCCACAAGCGCGGGACGGCCTGGTCCGGGGCGGGCGCACAATGAACGCGGGTGGGGAAATCGCCCTGATTGCCCTGACGGCCGAGGGCGCGAAGCTGGCCCGGCGCATACAGGGCCAGCTGGGCCGGTCGCGCGTCCATGGCCTCGAAGGCCGCGTGAGCGATTGCAACATCGCCTTCGCAGACACAATGGGTCACCTGGCGCAAGTCTTCCGCCAGGGTCACCCGATCGTCGGGGTCTGCGCCGCCGGAATCCTGATCCGCGCCATCGCGCCCGAGCTCGGCAACAAGCGTGACGAACCGCCCGTGCTCGCCGTCGCCGCCGACGGCAGCAGCACGGTACCACTGCTCGGCGGCCATGGCGGCGCCAACGACCTGGCGCAGCGGATCGCGAAGGCCACCGGGGGTTCGGCCGCAATCACGACGGCCGGAGATGTCGTCCACGGGGTGGCGCTCGACGACCCGCCGCCCGGCTGGTCGCTGGCCAACTCGCAAGCCGCCAAACCCGTCATGGCCGCCCTGCTGGCGGGGGACCGGCCGACTATGGTCATCGAGGCCGGAAATCCGACCTGGCTTGAGAAATTGCCCATCGACCGGGACGGGTCCTGGATGATCCGGATCTCCGACCGGGCGATCGATCCGGCAGCGGACGAACTCCTGATCCATCCACCGACACTTGCCGTCGGTGTCGGTTGTGAACGCGACTGCGAACCCGCGGAACTGCTGACCCTGATCGACGAGACCCTTGCCCAGGCCGGCCTCGCGCGTGATGCGGTGGCCGTGGTGACCAGCCTGGATCTGAAAATGGACGAGCCCGCCGTCCATGCCGCCGCACAACATCTGTCGGCCCCGGCGCGCTATTTCGACGCCGCGCGCCTGGACGTCGAGACCCCGCGCCTCGCCAATCCGTCCGAGGTCGTTTTTCGCGAGGTCGGCACCCACGGTGTGGCCGAGGCCGCCGCCCTGGCCGCGACAGGACCCGGAGGCGAACTCGTGGCGGAGAAACGCAAATCCGCGCGCGCAACCTGCGCGATCGCGCGCGGCGAGGAAGTCGACCCCGCCTCGGTCGGGATCGCCCGAGGCACGCTGGCCATCATCGGGACCGGCCCGGGTGATCTGTCGCACCGGATTCCCGTCACCGATTCCGCCGTCGCCCAGGCAACAGATCTTGTCGGCTACGGCCCTTATCTGGATTTGCTGGGCGCCTCTGCGGCGGGCAAGAACCGCCACGATTTCGATCTCGGAGCAGAGGAAGACCGGTGCCGGCACGCGCTGGAGCTGGCCTCCGCCGGCAAGCAGGTGGCGCTGGTTTCGAGCGGCGATCCCGGCATCTTTGCCATGGCCAGTCTGGTTTTCGAGTTGCTGGACCACGGCGAAAACGCGGCCTGGCGGCGGGTCGCCATCAATGTCCATCCCGGCGTCTCGGCAATGCAACTCGCGGCCGCACGCGCGGGGGCGCCGCTGGGACACGATTTCTGCGCCATTTCCCTGTCGGATCTGCTGACCCCCTGGCCGACCATCGAGGCCCGTCTGCAAGCCGCGGCCCAGGCGGATTTCGTGGTCGCGCTCTACAATCCCGCCAGCCACCGGCGCCGGCGGCAGCTGGAGACCGCCCGGGACGTATTGTTGGCGCACCGGCCCGCAGACACGCCAGTGGTGGTGGCGCGAAACCTGGCGCGTCCGGGCGAACAGGTGCGCGTGGTCCCGCTGGCCGAGCTGTCGCTGGACACGGTGGATATGCTGACAGTGGTGATCGTCGGCAACAGCCAGTCCCGTGCGGTCTATGGCGGCGGGCAGAGCTGGGCCTACACACCGCGCGGCTATGCCGCGAAGCGGGAATCCGAGACCGGAAGCTGACGGCCCGTTCGCGGCGAAGGCCTAGATACTGTGGCATTTTCCAAGTTGCGCGGCGTCCTCGACGCTCATGAAGCCGCGCAACCTGTCGCCCGGAACTTCGATACCACCGGCGATCCATCGCGCATGGCCGCGGTGGGCAGGGTGATGTCGCTGAACCAGGCGTCGCCGGCATGCTCCACGATCACCACCGGGGCGTTACCGATATAGTAGATCTCGACCACGACAGCGCCTTTGTCGCGCAGTGAACGGCGCACACGGTGAACAAAAACACGGCGAACAACCTCATGATCCTGTGTTTCAAGGACGGCATTACACCCGGCTTTCCGCTCGACCATAGGCGGCCAGAGCGGAGATCGAAAGCGCAACCGCGAATTCCAGGACCCGCGCGGTTTTCGCTATACACTTCTGCATCGACGACAGGTAAGACACGGATATGACCGTCTTCTTCATCGGCGCCGGCCCGGGCGCGCCCGACCTGATCACGCTGCGCGGGCGCGACGCGATCGCGAACTGTCCGGTGTGCCTTTTCGCGGGATCCCTTGTGCCGCCGGAAATTCTGGCCCATGCACCGGACAATGCGGAGGTCGTGGACACCGCCCCCCTGAACCTGGACCAAATCATCGATCGGATCGCGGCGGCCCATGCCGCCGGACGCGATGTGGCCAGGGTGCATTCCGGCGACCCTTCCCTGTACGGCGCCATCGGCGAACAG
>MDTE01068990.1_pt1 | contig 27797 bp, 27 predicted proteins | sample 811231 | NCBI WGS metagenome assembly MDTE01 (sample SAMN05326651, study PRJNA326480) | marine metagenome | isolation source: seawater | place: Indian Ocean: Red Sea | collected 2010 | reverse complement strand
GAGGAGGAACGAAAAAATATTGATGAATCTCTAGAATCGAATAGGATTGAGTTAGAAAAAGTTCGTCTCGAGTATCAGACGTTGGAGGTTCGTCGAGCGACTATTGAGGAGCAACTAGCCGCAGATAAAATGGAGCTAACTTCCTTGGCTATGGAACTTCCGGAAGGGGCAAATGAAAAGGACTGTGAAGAAAAGCTTCTTCTTTTGGGTGACCGAATTCAGAAACTGGGTAGCCCTAATCTTGCGGCTATAGATGATTTCAAGGTGCAGTCGGAAAGAAAAAAATATCTTGATGCTCAGAATGATGACCTAGAGGAAGCGCTGGTTACGCTAGAAAATGCAATTCGAAAGATTGACCTAGAGACTCGCGCCCGGTTCAAAGATACTTTTGATCGAGTCAATAAAAAGTTACAACAATTATTCCCAAAACTATTTGGTGGAGGGCATGCATACCTGCAGATGACAGGGGATGATTTGTTGAACACTGGTGTGGGCTTAATGGCGCGACCGCCCGGAAAGCGTAATAGTAGTATTCATCTCCTTTCTGGAGGAGAAAAAGCTCTTACCGCCATTGCTCTGATATTTTCGATTTTTGCGTTAAATCCGGCTCCTTTTTGTTTGCTGGATGAGGTAGATGCGCCTCTGGATGATGCGAACGTGGGACGTTATTCAGAGCTCGTTAGAGAGATGTCACGCACCGTTCAGTTTATTTACATAACGCATAATAAGATCGCGATGGAGATGGGTGAGCAATTGATGGGGGTTACTATGCATGAGCCGGGGGTTTCCCGCTTGGTTTCTGTAAATGTAGATGAGGCGGTCGCCATGGCTGCAGTGTAGGTCAGTTCGATTATGGATTATGATTTAAGAGAGTGGCTACTAATTCTCAGCCCGGTGCTGATACTTGCGGTTTTATCACATGGCTACTGGCGAATGTACAGGAGCAGCAGAGGCAGAAAAAAACTTAAAATGCGTTTGGATGAAGCCTTCGTCTCAAAAGTGGGGGATGGAACCGCAGTTGATGACCTTCAGATGCTTAAGGCTGAGCTTCCAAATGGTGGGGCTCGCTTCAAAAAAGTGAGCACCCATGAATCTTATGAAGACCGTTCTGAATTGGGGGAAACCCTGAAGCCTAAAGCAATTGACCATAAAACCCATAGGCAACTTGGAAGAATTAAACCGTCGGTAGTAGGGCATGAACGCAAATTAGGGGACACTAGCCAGGTAGAGAAAAGTATAATAATAAACGTCTTTGCCGCCATTGATTCCTTCAACGGGCAACAGCTTTTAGAGGTTTTGGTAAATCTCGATATGACTTACGGCGATATGAATATTTTTCATCGGATTGGTAAAGATGGGTCTCGGGAATTTAGTCTAGCTAGTGCAGTAGAACCCGGAACCTTTGACTTGACTAAGTTAGCGAGCCAGGAAATCCCTGGAGTAACGATGTTCATGCATGTTCACAAATTGGTCGATCCGGAGGCTGTCTACGATAAAATGCTTTTAGTCGCAGATACAATTGCAGCAGATCTTGGTGGACTTATCAAAGATGAGTCTAGAAGTGTAATTACGGCACAAACAATAGAGCATTGTCGTCAAGAAATTAGGGACTTTCATCTTCGTCATTCGGCGTGAAGCATGACCACACCGGCTGATACAGGAATTGAGATTAATCGACTTAGAGAGGAAATCGACAGACACAACTATTTATATCACCACCAAGATTCCCCCGAAATAAGCGATGAAGAATTCGACGAGTTATTTCGAAACCTACAGAGGCTCGAATTAGAGCACCCTGAATTTATTACCTCAAACTCGCCCACGCAGCGGGTAGGATTTCCTCCTCTCAAATCGCACGCTAAGATCGTCCATGAAGTACCGATGCTGTCACTCGATAACGCTTTCAGTGAGCAAGATTTAGCTGATTTTGAAGCGCGAGTTCGCGCACGTTTAGAGAAATCGGGTCCGATCTGGTATTGCTGTGAACCCAAGATTGATGGCGTAGCGATTAGTCTTATTTACAAGAACGGGAAATTGGTTCGTGGTGCTACCCGAGGTGATGGAACCACTGGGGAGGACGTCACCCAAAATGTGAAGACCATCAACATAGTGCCGCTTCGTCTTCATGGAACTGGGTATCCTAAGCTCCTTGAAGTTCGTGGAGAGATTTATTTTCCTCGCTCAGCATTTGAGGTGGTTAATCATCAATTCATCAGTCGAGGTGAGCGGCCATTTGCCAATCCCCGTAACGCCGCTGCTGGAAGTTTACGCCAACTCGACTCTAGATTAACTGCCCAAAGAAGACTATCAATGTTTTGTTATAGTGTTGTCCAAGCGGAGGGTGGTCATTTACCGGATAAGCAAAGTGAAATACTCTCTAAGTTAGAAGCTTGGGGTTTACCAGTAAATCCGCTAATAGAAGTAAGAGAGGGGGTCAGAAGTTGTACTGAGTTTTTTGGTAGGATTCTTAGTAGGCGTGACACTTTAGATTATGATATCGATGGTGTTGTCTTCAAAGTCGACAGTTTATATGACCAGCGGAGACTTGGAGTTCTGACTCGTACACCAAGATGGGCAATTGCTCATAAGTTTCCGCCGGAAAAAGGTGTTTCAGTAGTCAAAAATATTGAGTTTCAAGTCGGCCGCACAGGAGCTCTTACTCCCGTCGCGCGTCTAGATCCAGTGAAGATAGGTGGAGTTACTGTTAGTAACGTGACGTTACATAACATGCAGGAGATTACGAGATTAGACTTGATGATTGGTGATAGTGTCCTCATCCATCGAGCCGGCGATGTGATCCCGAAGGTTATTTCAGTAATTGCTAAAAAAAGACCTGAGAATGCCAGAAGGGTCGAGCTTCCTAGCGCCTGTCCGGCGTGTGGATCAATGATCACAAGTGATGAAGCTATTGCTAAGTGTATAAGTGGTCGAGATTGTCCTGGTCGTCTTCGGGAAAATATTCGGCATTTCGCATCTCGTTTAGCTATGGATATTGAGGGTCTTGGAGGAAAGGTTATTGATCAACTTATTGGTGAATCATTAGTTAACACTCCCGCTGATCTCTACAAGTTGTCGAGAGAGCAAGTTATCCAGCTTGATCGACTCGGACCGAAATCGGCTGATAATCTCATTGCTGCGATAGAAAAAAGCAAAAAGACAACGCTATCAAAATTTATCTACGCACTTGGTGTTGAAGAGGTTGGTGAATATACATCACTCTTACTTGCGAGAGCGTTTACCAGTTTAAAGTCGCTGAGAGAAGCAACGATTGGCAACTTGATGTCTCTTCCTGATATTGGGCCTATTGTTGCCCAAAATATTTACGAGTTTTTGCGAATTGAAAAAAATCAATTAATGATTGATGAATTGATTAATCTAGGCGTGCATTGGGATGCTGGAAAGCCTCCAGAGGTAGACCAGGTATTACAGGGAGAGGTATGGGTGCTTACAGGAACTCTCTCTTCATTGACGAGAAATGATGCGAAAGCAAGATTACAAGCTCTTGGTGCTAAGGTTTCTGGTTCTGTATCCTCAAAGACTGATTGTGTTGTTGCGGGGGCCGCTTCAGGTTCAAAGCTTATCAAGGCTCAGTCACTCAATATTAAAGTGATTCAAGAAGATGAATTATTGAAATTATTGGAACAACAAAATGTTTAAGGTTTTAATCACAATCTTAACAATTCTTGTCCTAGGTGGGTGCGCCTCGAGTCCCCCAAAAAATACAAATGACCTGTGTGCGATTTTTGCAGAGAAGAAGGGCTGGTATGAACAGGCAAGAAAGGCTTCAAAACGTTGGGGAACATCAATTCCTGTGATGATGGCTTTTGCACACCAGGAGTCCGGTTTTCGAGCAAATGCTAGGCCACCACGTAAAAAGATTTTATGGGTACTGCCTGGTCCTCGACCGGCTAGTGCTTTTGGATTTTCTCAGGCGATAGACAGCACATGGAAGGCTTATAAAAAATCTACTGGTAGAAGAGGTGCGGATCGCAATGATTTTGGGGACGCGATGGATTTTATTGGTTGGTATAATGATCAAAGTCAAACCATCAATAAAATATCTAAGACCGATGCATATAATCTATACCTAGCCTATCATGAAGGACATGGAGGGTTTAGGAATAGGTCTTTTACCCGAAAGCAATGGCTTAAAAATGTAGCAGAGAGAGTAGCCTCGAGAAGTGACGTCTATGCTAGACAGCTTCAAAACTGCGAGAGTAGTTTAAACAGAGGATTTCTGAGACGTTTGCTTGGCGAAAGATAGTCTTTGGTAGTTGTTTGAATAATAGAATGGCGATTGGATGTGCAAAGCAAAAAGATTCCTAGCAATTTTTATGTCCTAGCCCAACGCCAGGGTATTCCAAAAGGTCATATTCCAGGATACTACGAAGCTGTTTTAAGTATATCCCGAGCGGTAGCATCTTGCTTGGATGGATATATGCTGACACTTGGAATTGCGGGGGCACAGGGTACCGGGAAATCTACAATTGCTCTAATGGTTAAAAATGTCCTCGACCGAGTATTTTCAATCTCATCGGAGATCCTTTCCATGGATGATTATTATTTAACCCGTGAAGAAAGGGTTAATCTTGCCGCGGAAGTACATCCCTTACTCGCTGTGAGAGGTGTTCCAGGTACTCATGATATGTATTGGATGCGGAAGACAATATCATCTCTTAGAAACGGCGAATCTTGCGAAGTGCCAGTTTTTAGTAAGGGTGAAGATGATCGATTGCATTATGAAAAGGTGAAGCATCCTCCAGAGGTTTTAATTCTAGAAGGATGGTGTTGGGGTGCGCAAGCCGTATCGGATCGCGAATTGTGTTGCCCAATAAATGAACTAGAAGCGCAACAAGATTCGGATTTGGTTTGGCGGCGTTTCGTCAATCAAGCTCTAGCATCGGCTGTCTACCAGGAATGTTTTGCAACTGATTTACAGGTATTTTTGAATGCGCCAGACATAGAGGCAATTTTTCGTTGGAGATTTCAACAGGAGTCCCAGCTGATAGATGGAAGTCGTAAAATGAACGCATCAGAAATTCGAACCTTCATAATGCACTATCAACGAATCAGTGAGCGTATGCGGAGACAATTTACTGCGGATATAGCCTTGCTTTTGGGCGATGATCATCAAGTGGTTCAGATTAAGAAACGGTTTCGCAAAAATATCTAAAGTTTGCATTCGTTGGATACCCAAATATTCAATAATTAAAATTTTGGTTCTCTCTATAGGACATTACTAAATGTTCACGCTTGATGTTTCAATGACGCGACTAAGGCTAATCTGAGACGCAGAAGTGATTGTTCCCTCTTTCCCGAATAAAAAAGGGAGCCTCGAAGGGCTCCCTTAAAATCAGCCAGAGTACGTGGGTTAGCACGCTTCGAAAAGCCCGGCTGCTCCCATTCCTCCTCCAATACACATGCTCACAATCCCATAACGTTTCTCTCGGCGTTTTAATTCCCGAATTATGTGTCCAGTTAGTCGCGAGCCGGTCATTCCGAAGGGATGTCCAATGGAAATTGACCCGCCATTCACATTGTAGATTTCAGGGTCAATTTCTAACTTATCACGACAATATACGCATTGGGATGCGAAAGCTTCATTAAGTTCGACTAAATCAATATCACTGATTTTCATACCTTTGTTTTTGAGAAGCTTTGGAATAGCGAATACTGGTCCAATACCCATTTCATCTGGTTCGCAGCCTGCTACAAACCAGCCTCGAAAATAGGCTCTCGGAGTTAAACCAAGTTGGTTAGCCCTCTCTTCACTCATTAACAAAGTCATTGAAGCACCATCAGAAAGTTGAGAAGCGTTTCCAGCTGTTACTGAGCCATTTTCTTCAAATGCAGGTGGGAGCTTAGCTAATCCTTCTAGCGTTGTTCCGGGGCGGTTACATTCGTCACTAACGCATTCTCCATCAACAACCTCTGTCTCCCCGGTTTCCTTATCTACGACTTTTTTCCACTTAACCTTCATAGGTATAATCTCGTCGTCATAAAGGCCTGCCTGTTGCGCCGATGCAGTTCTCATTTGACTTTCATAAGAAAACTCGTCTTGATACTCACGAGATATATTGTACCTTCGAGCTACCACCTCGGCGGTATTTCCCATTGCCATAAAGATATCAGGCGATATATCTCTGATTGTAGAGTGGGTCTCCGATTTGCCCGGAGTTCCCCGAGCCCCCGCAGTGATCGATTCCACCCCGCCAGCGATCATAATTTCACTGCACCCGCTCGCAATTTGGTTTGCCGCAAATGCAATGGAGTTTAACCCTGACGAGCACGCTCTGCTAATCGTAGATCCTGCTGTTGTTATTGGAAGGTTAGAGAGAACTACAGCTAAGCGGGCCAAATTGCCTCCTTGTTCCCCAGTTTGGCCGGCACATCCGACAATCACATCCTCTACTTCTACTGGATCTAGTTGGGAATTGCGATCCAACAGCGCATTAATACAATGTGCGACCATATCATCTGGCCGTGTCAAGTTAAAAGTTCCTCTATGGGACTTCGCCAGTCCGGTTCTCACACTATCTACTACTACAACATTGCGCATTATTTCTCTCCATAAATAAACGTAGCCATTTAAGGCCCCTTTTTAATTGTGCACTTTTTGTCAAATTAGATAAAGTAGAAAACAAAGATCCTAAAGACATTTCGCAGATCGCGATAGGAAAGCGTTGCTCTCAGCTAAGCCCCCCAGACGATTCCTTGATTTCCATAATGTCCGATGTTCAGTAATTATTTCTTGGATAGTTTTTTTGGGGTTATTGGCGCGAGGTATAGAGCCCCTAAATAATGCCAGTCGATCGAGACTATGACTAGCCATACGTACAGCATTACTCAATTCTTTTGTGACAAGACTGGTCTGCGCTGCGTCTATCTCCTCTGACAATTCTCCTAGCAGCTTTTGAACGACCTTAAGCTCCTTCTGCCTAATCTGTTTGGAAAAAACAGTTTCTTTTCTCATATTCCAAAACAGCAAGTGATTGAAAATAGTACCATTTCTTATGGTGCAATCAATTTTGTCTGGTATTGAACCAAGCGTTACTAGGAGCTGTGAGGCTTTCAGGTGCTCTGGCAACCAGATCTTATGGATGGCGTCTGACAGATCTATAAATTTTGAAGCCTTGTGATGCCAAGCGCTGCAGGCGCCTAAGGTTAGGCCCCCAAAACTGATAGGAAGATATTGATGATGTCCATGATCGCCCCAGTCCGCAATGAGATAACCTTTTGCACCAAATGTGATACCGTTCAGGGCGGCCCGACTAAGATTTTCTGTCGCATTAGTTAGACGGCCAGTGATACTGTTCCAACTTGATGTCCCGGGACAAACATAAAATGGTAGGCCTCTGGATGCTATCTTTTCGCACTCTCTTTCAAACGGATGATCATCTTCATATCCCCAGATCAAGGCTGTTAAATCTTTCGATAACATGTCTACGGATTCGGGGTATTTCATAATTATATCTGCCCAAAACATAGTTTGTTTTCCATACTTTGCTACCATAAGTTTTATCTTGTTCATAAATGAGATATAAACTTGGGCAGTACCTTTGCGATTGCATTGCTTTGCGCTCCATCCTTTGCCGAGTTCCCATGGTTCGTCCCCACCTACATTAAAGTATTTGCTATCGAAAATCGGGAGGTACTCATCGTAAAGCTCTGAGAGTAGATTAAGGCTATCTTTATTCGGTTTAAGTGTGCTCCCGAAAGGGACTTTTTCCTGAGTCAAAGGATGAACGAATCCGTCCGGACATTCTGCATACTTATGGTAATCCGGATGCCTTAGCCAGCGCTCAAAGTGACCAAACGAATTGAGATTGGGTACGAGTTCTATAAATCTTTCATGGCAGTAATCTTTAAGACAACTTAGTTGTCTTGCTGTTAAAGGAGATGAGTTTTTCCACACTGTTCGATGGTTTGTGAAGGCGAAGGTATGTTCGATATAGAGTTGTACCTGGTTGATTTTTAGCATCGATAGGATGTCGATGATCATAAAAAGAGTACGCATCGATGGCACTTTGCAGCGGCTTATATCTAGCATCACAGCTCGGCACTCAAAATCGGGTTGATCCTTAATTTTGAAACATTGCAGTCGTAACCCTGAGTTAGTAAAAATCTGATGCAGTGTAGCTAAGCCGTAAAAAAAGCCATCTTCAGTGTAAGCACTCAGCGTTATACCCTGTTCGGTATTATTTAGGCTATAGGATTGTGGAGGAGAATTTACTTTTTCAATTTTGACTAGTGCACCTCGGCCTGGATTTTTTATTGATAGTATTAAGTCATGTTTTTTACAAAAATATTTGATGGCCCTTCTTAGCCTGGGAGATATGGGATGGGACACATGAACGACTTGCGATTTATTCTTTGTCCAGGCGTTATAGCTTTTAAATATCTTTGGTGGAGGGTAGATATTCACTTTATACTCTTTTAATGATTTCGCTACCGTCCATTCTGTCAGTCGGCTAAGCATAAATCTATGCGCAACATCGTTATCAAGAAGGAATAGGGGACGCACATGTCGAGAAACCTACTCGCTTTGGATCAAGGCACTAGCAGTACAAGAGCAGTTTTGTTCAACAGCACATGTGATATTTTGGACATAGATCAAAAAGAACTGACCCAATTTTTTCCAAAGAACGGTTGGGTTGAGCATGACCCAGAAGAAATCTGGAAATCTGCTTTTGGGGTTATGAAATCAGTAATAAGCAAAAACGAATCGGTTGCCGCGATAGGTATTACAAATCAACGTGAAACGACTATTGTATGGAATTCTAAAACCGGAAAGCCGATCTATCCTGCCATCGTTTGGCAGGATAGGCGCACGGCCGATTATTGTGATTTTTTGAGGAATCAAGGCCTCGAGGAAACCATCACACGGAAAACAGGCTTACTATTGGATCCTTACTTCTCAGCAACTAAATTGAGGTGGATTTTAGACCACGTTAGCGGGGCACGAGATAAAGCAAGACAGGGATCTTTGCTCTTCGGTACTGTAGATAGCTTTTTATTATGGAAATTAACTGACGGCAGATCGCATAAAACCGATGCTGCGAATGCATCGCGAACAATGTTATTTAATATCTACGAGCAAGTTTGGGACATGGAACTTCTTGAGATGTTTGATATTCCTCGGCAGATGTTACCCGAGGTTGCTGACTGCAGCTCTTATTTCGGTTCTACTGTAATCTTTGGTGGCGAGATACCTATCACGGGTATGGCAGGAGACCAACAGTCTGCCTTAATCGGACAATGTTGTTTCTCACCCGGTATGCTGAAAAGTACATACGGTACTGGTTGCTTCGCTATTCTCAATACCGGAGATAAAGCCATAATCTCTAAAAATAAGTTACTTACAACAATTGCCTATCGTTTGGCTGGGAAGGTCACCTATGCTTTGGAGGGGAGTATCTTCATAGCTGGGGCTGCGGTGCAGTGGCTAAGAGATGGTCTCGGTTTAATCGAGAATGCAGAATCTACGGATGCGATTGCGGAGTCGAATCCAGATACAAACGGTGTGTATTTCGTACCTGCATTCACTGGACTTGGTGCACCCTACTGGGATGCAAATGCACGTGGTGGCCTTCTGGGTCTGAGTAGAAATACAACATCAAAGGATTTGGTTACAGCGACACTTCAATCCGTATGCTTTCAAACGCGTGACTTGTTTAGGGCTATGGAAGTTGATGGAGCTAATCTGAGCTTGGTTCGGGTGGATGGGGGAATGGTGACTAACGATTGGTTCGTTCAGGCACTTGCAGATCTTACTCAGATATCTATAGATCGTGCGAATATCATAGAAACAACTTCATTAGGTGCAGCTTTTTTGGCTGGGCTAGAGGTTGGACTATTTAAATCGCTAGAGGATTTAGAGTCATACCGTGGTAAGACTACAAAAGTTGTTGCAGAAATTGATAACATCCGCAGTGATGAATTGTATGCTGGATGGCAAGACGCGGTTGCGCGAATCCGAACATCGTACTGAAAGAAGTATTGCCTCAGAGAATAATGACAAATATCGAACTCGCAATTTTTATCAAACGACTTGAGGCCATTTGTCACGAAATGGGTCTTATTCTTCGGAGAGCTGCTTTCTCAACAAATATTAAGGATAGATTAGATTTCTCCTGTGCATTGTTTGATAGCACTGGGGCATTATTCGCCCAAGCGGCCCATATACCTGTTCACCTTGGGAGTATGGCTTTTGCTATGCGAGATATTGTAAACACGATATCTTGGCGAGAAGGTGACCTTTTGATCCTAAATGATCCCTTTTTAGGCGGAACTCATTTACCCGATATAACATTTATATCACCAATTTTTTCGAATCGTGAAATATTAGGATTTGTCGCAAATAGGGCACATCATGCAAGTATTGGATCAAGCACCCCCGGATCGATGCCTATTTCAAGCACATTAGAAGAGGAGGGTCATATTATTACACCTACTTTTTTAGTTCGAGCGGGGAAGTTGGATCTTGCATTGCTTGAGAGACTTACAGAAGTTGGAGGAATTACGGCGAGAGGAGATATTTCTGCTCAACAAAGTGCAAATAATATTGGATTACAGCGCCTTAAAGCGATCGTCAAAAAGATGGGTTCAGCGAGGTTTCTACAGGGGATTGAGGAAGTAAATGCCTACGGGGCTCGGATAGCTCTATCAGCACTCTCGAGTATACCTCAAGGTTGCTATAGTTTTACTGATATCATGGATGATGATGGGAAGGGGAATTTCGACCTTTCTATTAATTGTCATATCGATGTTAGTTCGAGTCGACTTGCTATCGACTTCAAGGGGACTGCTCAACAGGTTGCTGGGAATGTTAATTGTCCACTCTCGGTAACTGCCGCATCCGCCTACTATGTATTCCGTTGTTTGCTGCCTGTATACACACCCTCTTGCGATGGAGTTTTTCAGTATTTAAACATCACTGCTCCAGAAGGCTCTTTGGTAAACGCTTCAAGACCCTCTGCGGTTGCTGCAGGAAATGTTGAAACCTCCATGCGAATTGTTGACGTAATCTTAGGGGCGCTCCATCAGGCTCTTCCGGCAAAAATCCCTGCGGCTAGCCAAGGAACAATGAATAATATATCGATGGGTAATTACCACTCAGATCGACCATGGGATTATTATGAAACTATTGGTGGTGGATCTGGCGGACACCCATCAAGTGAGGGAATCAGTTCTGTTCAGTCTCACATGACAAATACGCTTAATACCCCAATAGAGAGTTTTGAGTCACATTATCCAGTGCGGGTAAAAAGTTATGCAATTAGACGAGGCTCGGGGGGAGCGGGGAAGAACCGCGGAGGTAACGGTACGATAAGGGAATTCTTTTTCCTGGAAGACACAGAAGTAACTTTGCTAACCGAGCGCAGGAAAAACCCGCCGTGGGGATTGGAAGGTGGTTCCCCCGGTTTGCCAGGTGTAAATTCCCTAGATGGGCAGATACTTCCACCCAAATGCCAACTTTCCGTAAGACCCGGGCAAGTTCTAAGAATCGAGACCCCTGGAGGGGGTGGCTTTGGCCGACCCAAACTATAAATTTAGTATTTTGTGCTCTCTTTTGAATCGTGAAATCTGCTAGACTACAACAGTTTTCTTATTAAAGATTTGAATCATGGAGACACTCGAAGAAATAAAAGCTCAAGTGAAGGACAACCCCATACTCTTGTACATGAAAGGCTCCCCCGAGGCACCGCAGTGCGGCTTTTCGGCTCAAGCATCTCAGGTGCTAATGTCCTGCGGAGAGCGCTTTGCATATATTGATATTTTGGCCAACCCCGAAATCCGTGCAAATTTGCCGCAATTTTCAGAATGGCCAACGTTTCCTCAGCTATTCATCGATGGTGAATTGGTTGGTGGTTGTGACATCATCACCGAGTTGTATAACAGTGGTGAGCTAGAGCCGATGATTAAGGCTGCATTAACAGCTGAATGAGGAAGAAAAAAGTTACTAATCGGTATAGGTTAGTAGGCATCCACAACAGGGTTTCACGCGTACCGATGGTGGAGATTGTTTTTTATTGACATTTAAGGAGGATCTTAATGGATCTTAAGGGCAGCAACACAGAGCAAAATTTGAAAGACGCTTTTGCAGGTGAGTCACAAGCAAATAGACGCTACTTGTACTTTGCTTCAAAAGCCGATGTCGAGGGTTATAACGACGTCTCGGCGGTATTCAGGTCAACCGCTGAAGGGGAGACTGGGCATGCACATGGGCACTTAGAGTACCTTGAACTGACAGGCGACCCAGCCACCGGTCTGCCCATTGGATCCACCGCAAATAACCTCGCCGCAGCGGTGGCGGGTGAGACCCACGAATACACAGATATGTATCCCGGCATGGCTAAAACTGCACGGGACGAGGGCTTTGACGAGATAGCCGATTGGATGGAAACTTTAGCCAAGGCCGAGCGGTCACACGCTAATCGATTCCAGAAGGCGTTAGATAGTCTCGAAAGCTAAATCTGAGCAAGGCTATAGAGAACCCATGGTGGTGAGTGCTTAGAACGAAGAGCCCTCTAAGTCTCGCCACCTGTTCACAATACGACAGAAGATTTCAGCAGTCTTATCGCAATCATACAAAGCGTTATGAGCCTCACCGCTGTCAAACGCTATTTCGGCGCTTTCACAAGCCCTCGCCAGGACCGTCTGGCCATATGCAAGGGCGCTCAAAGAGACAGTATCGAGGGTCGAGAAAGGGTGGAAAGGATTTCTCTTCAAATTACAGCGTTCCGCTACCGCATTGATAAAGCTTAGATCGAAAGCTGCATTATGCGCGACCAGTATAGCTCGTTGACACCCGTTCGCCCGCACCGCCGAACGTATGCCTCGGAAGGTCTCGCTCAACGCATCTTTTTCTGATACCGCACCGCGCAGAGGATTGGTCGGGTCAATTCCAGTAAAATCTAGAGATGATTGCTCAATATTGGCGCCCTCAAATGGTTGCACGTTAAAGAATAACCTTTCGCCGGGAATCAAAGAGCCGGCGCCGTCCATCTCTATAATTATAGTTGCCACCTCAAGTAGAGCATCAGTTTTGGGGTTGAATCCACCTGTTTCCAAGTCAATGACGACAGGCAGAAAACCTCGAAAGCGCCCTGCTATACTTTTTTGTGCGTGCAATCTATTCACCCTGTTACTGTCCAAAGGATTAATTCGCCAGCTCTAACTGGAATCAGGCTATCGTCACCAAAAGTGTAGTGAGAGGGAACCTCCCATGATTTTTCTATTAACAATATTCGATCAGAATTACGCGGAAGCTCGTAAAAATCGGGACCATTATGGCTCGCGAAAGCCTCCAGTTTGTCTAGACATCCTACTTGGTCAAATATTTCAGCATACAACTCAATAGCTGCATGCGAGGTGTAAGCACCCGCAGCGCAGCCACACGCAAGTTCTTTTGCGAACCGGGGGTGTGGAGCCGAGTCTGTACCAAGAAAAAAATGTGAGTCACCTGAAGTAGCCGCTTTGATGAGGGCTTTTTGATGAATATCTCGTTTCAAAATTGGTAAGCAATAATAGGCAGGCCTTAGTTTTTCTGCTAACAGATGATTTCTATTGAATAAAAGATGATGTGCCGTAATCGTTGCCGCAATTCTATTTCCCGACTCAGCCACGAAAGTAGCGGCATCACTTGTACTTATGTGCTCAAAAACTACTCGTAAGTTTGGAAATGTTCGGAGTATCTTTATCAAGTGCTTGTCAATGAAAACCTTCTCTCGATCAAATACATCTACATCGTGGTCTGTGACTTCTCCGTGAATCGCCAATAATAAATTCTCTTCCTCCATGACTTCTAAAAGAGGGTAGATATTCGTTATGGAGCGCACTCCATCATCAGAGTGGGTTGTGGCTCCGGCTGGGTAAAGCTTGATTGCATGAATGTAGCCAGATCGTTTAGCCTCGCGTATGGTATCTCTCGTCGTTTGCTCCGTAAGATAAAGAGTCATCAGCGGTCTAAAGTTAGCATCGCTCTTTACCAAAGAATTGATTCTTTCTAAATATTTTTTTGCATCCTCGACGGTAGTAACTGGTGGAGTTAGGTTGGGCATAACAATAGCTCGACCGAAATACCTACTAACATCTTTGACTGTCGCAGCAAGATAGTCGCTATCCCGCAAGTGTATATGCCAATCATCTGGACGAGTTATTGAGATGCTACGCATTTTAAATAGGTCGTGAGTTGAAAGCGTTATTATAACATGAACTGCAATGGCTTCTTTAAAGGGAAATGGAAGCAAGCATTGCACTACGAAATTTTTGAAGAAGGGAGTACCATAACCGATCTTTTTTTGTTGAGTGTTAAGGATGATGGCCAAGATAAATAAAGTGGTACTAGCATACTCTGGGGGTCTTGACACCTCAGTAATTCTAAAATGGTTACAAGAAACCTACGCGTGCGAGGTAGTAACTTACACTGCTGATCTTGGCCAGGGCGGCGAGGTCGAACCTGCTCGTCTGAAAGCCGCAAGTATGGGGGTAAAAGAGATTTTCATTGACGATGTTAGAGAAGAGTTCGTGCGCGACTTTGTTTTCCCCATGTTTCGGTGTAACACTGTCTACGAAGGGGAGTATCTGCTGGGAACGTCGATTGCCAGACCCCTGATAGCTAAGAGATTAGTGGAGACTGCTATTGAAACAAATTCTGAGGCAATCGCACATGGCGCTACGGGGAAGGGAAATGATCAGGTACGATTCGAACTAGGTATCTCTTCGCTTAATCCGAATGTAGAGATTATTGCGCCGTGGCGCGAGTGGGATCTTTCCTCCCGAGAATCTTTGATATCTTTTTGTGAGAAACACCAGATTCAGGTAGACCAAAGGCATGAAGGAGAGAGGTCTCCATACTCCATGGATGCAAATATGCTCCACATATCATACGAGGGAGGAATTTTAGAGAATCCGGGCATAGAACCAGAGGACTCGATGTGGTTGTGGTCAATAGCTCCAGAACAAGCTCCTGACGAACCAACTTACGTTGAGTTGACATTCCATGCCGGAGATGTGGTTGCTGTTGATGGAGAGAAATTGTCCCCCAGTGCAGTGTTAGCCTCCCTCAATAAACTAGGTGGGGAGAACGGTGTTGGTCGCGTTGATATCGTAGAGAATCGCTATGTTGGAATGAAAGCAAGGGGTTGTTATGAGACTCCGGGGGGGACCATATTGCTAAAGGCACATAGGGCTATGGAGTCCGTTACTCTGGATAGAGAGCTTGCCCATCTTAAAGAAGAGCTCATGCCTCGTTATGCGAAGCTTATATATAACGGTTATTGGTGGTCACCCGAACGTCAGGCATTGCAGAGATTGATTGATTATTCGCAACTCCATGTAAATGGTAAGGTTTTCCTCAAGCTTTTTAAAGGGAATGTAATTATTGTTGGTAGGGAGTCCGAAAGCGATAGTCTATACGATGACCACATTGTAACTTTTGAGGACGATGCTGGTGCCTATGATCAGTCAGATGCTTCGGGCTTCATTAAACTAAACGCGCTCAGATTAAAAATCGCCGCCAAGAAGGGTCGGAAAATTAGCTAACTGTGGGCTACTTTGTTTAATTAGTTTGTTTTCCCCTTAAACTCACAAAGATCATAAACTGAGCATTGGCCACATTTAGGTTTACGAGCCCTACAAACATAACGGCCATGGAGAATCAGCCAGTGGTGGGCGTCTAAAATAAACTCTTTAGATATTACCTTGAGCAATTTTTTTTCCACTTGGAGTACGGTTTTTCCTGGAGCGAACTTAGTTCGATTAGAAATACGAAAAATATGCGTATCAACAGCCATAGTCGGCTCTCTGAAAGCAGTATTAAGTATGACGTTGGCGGTTTTCCGTCCAACACCAGGAAGCCCTTCTAGTTCTGTCCGAGTTTTTGGTACCACAGAGTTGTATTTCTCCATTAGAATTTTGCAGGTCTTAATAATGTTCTTTGCCTTACTGTTATATAAGCCTATAGTTTTAATGTAAGTTCTAAGATTATTCTCGCCCAGAGCAAAAATTTTTTTGGGCGAGTTGGCGACCTTGTATAGCTCTTTAGTAGCCTTGTTTACTGAAACATCGGTTGCTTGGGCGGAAAGTATGACCGAAATGAGTAACTCGAATGTAGAAGAGTATTCGAGTTCGGTTCGAGGAGAAGGATTATCTCTTTTTAATTGTGATAAAAATTTATGCCGTTTCTCTGCATTCATACTATCTTCTATTATTTAATAATAAATTTTTTAAAGCGATGAGTATACCTAGGGAAATAAAGGCTCCCGGTGGCAAGATGAGGAGTAAGAACCCATTATCACTAAAGGTGATTTCTAGGTCCTCACCAACAGGTCCAAGAAGTATTTGCATGTCACTAAAGAGAGTTCCAGAACCAAGACCTTCTCGAACTGATCCTATGATAAGTAGCACCCAAAGAAATCCAATACCCATCATGAAACCGTCTACTGCAGAGCTAAGTATGGGGTTTCTGGAATTGAACAGTTCAGCTCTGCCAAGCAGAGAAAAGCTGGTAACCATCAAGGCCAAAAAGAGTCCAATCCTGTGATGCAATTCGAAGTACCAAGCTTGTAAAAAGATATCGGCAAGTGTCACGAGGGTTGCTAGCACTGCGATTTTCGTAGGAATACCCGAGTCCTCTTTTAGAAAAAAACGAATAAAGCTAATTAGAATATTAGAGGTTGTTAAAACTATAACTATAACAATACCAAGGCAGAGTGCTGTCACGAAGGAGTTGGAAACAGCTAGTAGGGGACCTAACCCAAGTAATTTTACGAGTGCTGGATTCTGCTTCCAGATCCCATCTTGAGCGATCTTTGATAATTTACTCATTGGCTCTCTAATGTCAGACCATGAAAGATTGCCTGCGCAACCGCGCGGGTAGTAACTGTGGCACCTGCTACATGATCAATATCTGAATTCTCATATGTCCAATCGTTTTGGAGCGACATACCAATAAATTGGTTTATCCACTCGGATACTTCAATATCTATTAGGTCACCAATACCAGCGGTTTCGCGGTGTTTTACAACTCGAACCCCCCTGATATAGCCCTCACTATCTGTAGCTATCCATAGGACAATTTCGCCGTTATAGCCCGATAAACTTATACTTTGAAATACCGTTCCACTGTAAACATTTTGATCATAAATAATATATTTCGTTGCATTTACAGGAACTAGATCAAAGTCTTCTTGATCAACAAGTTGTTCTATGGTTTTCAAAGAGAAGTCTTCTCGATTTTTTTCGATTTTTTCACGTTGGAAAGTATATAGGCTGGTTACCGAGACCCCGCACGCGATGGTCAGAAACACGAAAATTATTAACTTCTGCTTCATTTATTAAACGATAGGCGGTTGATTAAAGGTGTCACTGCATTCATAAGTAATACTGCGAAGGCTAACCCTTCTGGATATCCGCCAATTGTCCTAATAGCGAAGGTCAACATACCTATTCCGATACCAAACAGTGTTTGACCTAAAGATGATTTAGGGGAAGTTACAGGATCAGTTAGAATAAAAAATGCCCCTAGCATGGTTGCACCCGAGAATAAATGGAATATTGGGGATCCTAGACTCGCGGAGCTGCCACCATCGTAGAAACAAAGGGAGAGTAAAGTAATAGTGCTCAGCATTGCAACTGGAGCATACCAAGTAAACAGTCCTTTATATAAAAGATAGGAACCTGAAAATAGGAAAGTCAGATTGATGAAGGCCCACGATCTCCAGTTTTCTAGGTAATCCTCATTCCAATATTCTTCATTCGTTACTTCCTTCCGAAATTTAAACTCGTGGAGTGGCGTAGCGCGAGTTGTTCCGTCGATGGCTGGGCTTCCGATCTTAATTTCCAACGTTTCTACTAGATTTATATCTAAAAAAGGGGTGCCCCATGAAGACATAGCCATAGGGAAGGATACGACTAGCGCTGCGAAACCGGCCATTGCTGGATTGAATGGATTATTGCCTAATCCTCCATAGACGTGTTTAACAAAGAGAATTGTAAAGGTAGCTCCCAGTATAACCATCGAGATTGGGAGCAAGGGTGGTAAAGTTAGGCCAAAAAGAAGACCGGTGACTAAAGCGCTGCCGTCAAGGATAGTGCTAACAGTCATTCCTCTCGCTTTCAAGAAAAGGTATTCGCAGAGCACTACTGTAACTATCGCAGTTAGTATATTGATTAAGATCCCCAAACCAAAGATATATATCATAACTAGGCTCCCAGGGACTAAAGCCAAAACAAACTCATAGATTGTCCGTTTAGTCTGGGTTTCTTTCATTTTCATTAATCTTTGGGCTCGTATCTTTTCGCAACTCTCATTTTTGGATCATCTAATGTGTTGCTTAAACGCATCCCGCTTTGACAGATGTAGTCGCACAAAAAGACAATAAAACCAATGCACCCCACGGTGCCAAGCGTTAGTATCGGGTTCCCTGAACGCATTAGCCCATTCCCACAAATCCCATAAAGGCGAGAGATATCAATCCTGCGGTAATCATATTGATTGCGGCTCCACGAAAAATTGTGGGGATAGCTGCTTCTCTTTGTTGTTCCAGAATTGCTGCAAATATTATCAATAACAGACTGAACCCAATGGCTGCACCAAAGCCAAATAATATAGAATGAAGGAATGACTGAGCCTCCCTGATATTAATCAAGACAACCCCTAGTAGAGAGCAGTTGGTAGTTATCAAAGGGATGATTACCTCGTGTCTTGCGTACAGTCGCGGTTGGGTAGCTCTAATGGTATATTCGAATGATCGTACTAGGAGTAATATTAAAATTACGAAAGCGATAATACGAAGATACTGCAAATCTAGGGGGTGAAGGACATACGTTTCAACGATATAACTTGCTGCAGATGCAAGGGTTAATAAAAAAGTCGTTGCCACGGCCATGGCAATAGCGGTATCGAATTGTCGACTTGCAGCAAAAAGGGGACAAAGTCCAAGGAATTGAATAGTAACAATGTTATTGACGAAAATGGTCGTTAATAATATTGCTATAGCTTCACTCACGCGTCTAAGTAACTTTCATCCCAGGAGCGGCGCCAGGATCAGGTTCTAGCAGAAACATACCATGGTCCCCGTCTCCGGCGGCAAGAACCATTCCTTCGGATACGCCAAAACGCATTTTTCTTGGTTCTAGGTTTGCGACCGTAATAGTTAATTTACCAACGAGGTCATCAGGCGCATAACTTACCTTTATGCCCGCCAAAACTTCTAGTTGCTTTTCGCCAATGTCTAGGGTGAGACGGAGCAATTTATCGGCCTCCGGAACAGCCTCAGCCTTTATAATACGGGCAACGCGCAAGTCCAATTTAGCGAAATCCTCATACTTTATAGTTTCAATTCCACCTTGTTTTTTTGGCTTATCTTCTATCACTTTGTCAGTCTCAGTTCGGCTAATCTCCACTATAGCCTCCATTGTGGACATTTCTACGCGACTAAGTAGTGGTTTAAATGGATTAATTGGATGGTCGACTAACATATTGTGGCATGACATCCAGTTTAATTCTTCAACATTTAGGAATAGCTGCGCTTCTTTGGCGATTGAAGGCACAATTGGTTGTAAATAGATCATGATAATCCTAAATAAATTGATTCCGTCAGAACAAACCTGTTGCACTTCCTCTCGATTTTTCCGATTCTTTATAATCATCCAAGGTTTTTTCTCATCTATGTATCTGTTTGCGTGATCCGCCAATGACATGATTTCACGCACAGCTTTACCGTAGTCGCCCGTCTCGTAGAAATCTGCTATTTGCTTGCCCTTATCGACTGATTCCTTTAGTAGCGGCGAGCTGACGTGTTTTGCTAATTTCCCCTCAAAATGCTTGCTTATAAAACCCGCACATCGACTTGCGATATTTATCACCTTCCCAACCAGGTCTGAGTTAACTCGCTGAACGAAATCCTCCAAAGAGAGATCGAGATCATCGACATCACCGTTCATTTTTGCAGCGAAATAGTAACGGAGATATTCAGGACTTAAGTGATCTAGATAAGTTCTCGCGTTGATGAATGTGCCACGCGACTTTGACATCTTTTGACCATCTACCGTAACAAATCCATGCACGTGAATTTTCGTCGGTGTTCGGAAATTAGCTACCTTAAGTATTGCAGGCCAAAACAGAGCGTGGAAATTGATGATGTCTTTGCCAATGAAGTGATGTACCTCACAGCTCGAGCTGGGGTTCCAAAATTCACTAAAATCGTGGCCTGAACGGTCACAATAATTTTTAAAGCTCGCCAAATAGCCAATCGGAGCATCTAACCAAACGTAGAAATACTTCCCCGGAGCTTCAGGGATTTCAAATCCAAAGTATGGCGCATCACGGCTGATATCCCAGTCTTTAAGACCAGAACTCAGCCATTCTGAGAGTTTGTTGACAATTTGTTCTTGCAGGGTTCCGCTTCTTGTCCAATCTCGCAGGAAATGATCGAATTGGGATAACGTGAAAAAAAAGTGGGTTGACTCTTTTATGACAGGTTTTTCACCAGACAATATCGATCGAGGATTTGTAAGTTCGGTTGCGTCGTATGTTGCGCCACATTTCTCACAGTTATCACCGTACTGATTGTCTGAGTTACACCTTGGGCATGTCCCTATTATAAATCGGTCAGCGAGAAACATTTCCTTCACTGGGTCGTAGAGCTGCGCCACAGACCGCATCTCGATTTTCCCATTTGACTTTAGCCTTCTGAAAATGAGGTTGGCGTAATGCCTGTTCTCTTCTGAATGCGTCGTGTAGTAATTATCATGGCTTATTAGAAAGTCTGAAAAATCTCTTACATGCTCCTCCCTAATTTCTTCAATTAAAGTTTCTGGAGAGATACTTTTTTCATCCGCTCTAAGCATAATCGCGGTGCCATGTGTGTCATCTGCACAAACAAAAATACATTCATTACCTATGGAACGCTGAAACCGAACCCAAATATCCGTCTGAATATGTTCCATGAGGTGCCCGAGATGAATAGAGCCGTTAGCATTGGGTAGAGCACTTGTTACTAGTATTCTTCTCTTTTTCATTGCACTGAAGTTACTTCCGAAGAGATTACTATATTTTCTGGTCTACCAGTGTTCAAGATATTTTCTCGAGAATGACAAAATACGTGCTGTCACATCCTTTTGGAGGTTGACGTTCATTGAGCTTAGTGTTTCTCTATTGAGCTATAGATTTGGAGAAAAAACATTAGTAATAGGATTGAAAAGCTAGATTTACCAGGTGTTCGTAAGATTATTGCCGTAGCCTCTGGAAAAGGTGGCGTGGGGAAGTCTACTATCGCCGCGAATATTGCCCTAGCACTAGCGAGTAAGGGGCTTAATGTGGGGCTCCTCGACGCCGACATCTATGGTCCTAGCCAAAGTCATATTATGGGTGTCAAGGATATGAAACCAGAATTATCGGATAAATGCTTAATGCCGATCGTGGCTCACGACGTAAAATGCATGTCTATGGGCTTCGTAATGTCGCCAAACACTCCAGCTATTTGGCGTGGCCCCATGGCCAGCGGAGCGTTGCAGCGATTGCTCTCCGATACTAAGTGGGGAAATCTTGATATTTTACTGGTTGATATGCCCCCAGGCACCGGCGATATTCAACTAACCATTTCTCAACGTGTTCCCCTAGGCGGAGCCATAATAGTCACTACTCCCCAGGATATTGCGTTACTAGATGCCAGAAAAGCCATTGAGATGTTTACTAAGGTTGGAGTACCTGCACTTGGTATTGTCGAGAACATGAGTACTCATGTTTGTAGCCACTGTGGTCACGAAGAAGCAGTATTTGGGAGTAACGGTGGCGAACGCATTGCACTGGAGTACGGAACTAAACTATTAGCTCAATTACCCTTATCTCTCTCAATTCGAAAACAATCTGACGAGGGAGTACCAATTGTCCTCTCGGACCCAGAAAGCCTAGCATCACAGGCTATTTATCTGGCTGCTGAGGAGTTGATTAGATCTCTATCGGCTTTGGTGTCAAGTGGTCCAGAAATTGATATCATCGATGACTAACTTTATTCAAAATCTAGCGCGTTTTGCCGAATGATAGAAAACCCACGAAACAAGAGTGTCCCTTTCTGTGGCGATTAAATCAGATAAATGGATACGACATATGGCGGGGGATCATGATTTGATCAAGCCTTTCGAAACCAACCAGGTTCGCGAGAATACCAAAGGAAGGGTTATTTCCTATGGAACGTCCAGTTATGGTTACGACGTCAGATGTTCCGATGAGTTTAAAATCTTTACCAATATCCATTCGGCGGTTGTAGATCCAAAGTGTTTCGATGCGAATAGTTTTGTTGATTATAAGGGGGATGTTTGTATTATCCCTCCAAACTCGTTCGCATTAGCTAGAACGGTGGAATACTTTCGTATACCAAGAAGTATTCTCACCGTGTGTTTGGGAAAATCAACTTATGCTAGGTGCGGAATAATCGTAAACGTTACCCCTCTTGAGCCGGAGTGGGAAGGTCATGTTACCTTGGAGTTCTCGAATACTACGACTTTGCCTGCAAAAATTTATGCGAACGAAGGTGTAGCACAAATGCTTTTTTTTGAGTCAGATGAGATATGTGAAACTTCTTATGCTGATCGTGGAGGAAAATACCAGGGCCAAACTGGGGTAACACTGCCGAAAGCTTAATCTCCCCTTAATGGCCGTCCATTGATCTCAGCTTGTTTTAATAAAAGTTCGAAGGTATTCCCTGGTTCACTTTGTTTAAATTTTATTAGTAAGAAATCGTATTCAAGAGCTAACCAGAATGTGGTTCTTCTATCCGTATTGTCTCTAACGCGATCTATTTCTACTGTCTTAAACTTACCGATGAGAGTCTCAGTATCCTGCTCTCCCCGAACTATAAACTCATACTTTTTTAAGCGGTTCTCTTCCATCACCATGTAATTCATTCTTGGCCAAGGAGCGCTGTTTATACTGGCCAAATCGTTTCGTAATTGCAGTTGATAGGCCAGCTTGTCGACAACCCCATCCTTAATTATATGGTTTTGAGTATTATAATTAGCAGTATTAGTTTTCCAGTTGAAGGTAAGCAGATCATTTTTGTCTTTCCCTAAACCTTGGCGAATATATCTGTATTCAATTGGAATGACACGTTCATCCCAGTTGAATTGCGATTCTTCATTGATAGAGGAAAAGAAAGTACTTGCCGAAGAGGAGAAGAGAAACGTATCGCTATCTATTTGACGAAGCTCTCTTATTCCCACGGCGTTAATGGGTAGACCCTTATAATTAGCTTGGTACAAGGCCCGAAATGGTGTTGGTTCTGCTGTAGAGAGTTCAAAACAGCATATTAGTCCTAACGCAGATAATATTTTCATCGGATCGTTCTTGTAAATGGCTCACCAGTTTATGACAATCTTATTTTGTTAGGTTGGGGTGTGGGGGTACGAAACCGAACACCAAAAGTTTAACTAATAAAGCTAAAGGATACACACGATTAGAAAAAGTTCTCAAGTCTTATTAACAGCTATATTCCTTTGTGTAACCGAGGTAAAAGCGCTATCGGTGAATGACCTCTATACAGCAGAGGTGTTGGTTGCTGACGAGAGTGAAGCCCAGCTGGATTTGGGCGCGCGAGCTGGTTTGTTGCAAGTTCTTATTAGAGTTGCCGGCACTCAAGAGGTTGAAGATAGCAGTATAGTAGCTAGTGCTTTACGTAATCCATCCGCTTATTATTCCCAGTATAGTTACGCTTCGACTGATAAGTTGCTCATTCATGATGGTGTTTCGGTTCCAGCCAGACTACTAAGACTTCATTTTGATCCTAGCGCGTTATCCCGACTATTAAGAAGTGCAGTATTTCCAGTATGGGGAAGTAATCGTCCCAGTGTTCTGGTGTGGTTTGCCGTCAGCGATAGCCAGGGGCGACGCATACTTGGCGAGTCTGAAAGTGGTAATTTCAATAAATATTTATCTGATCAGGCTGATTTACGAGGCTTACCGTTACTGTTTCCTTTACTTGATCTACAGGATTCTTACGCAGTTTCAACAGCAGAGGTTTGGGGCGCTTTTCTTAGTCGAATAGAGGCTGCGTCTAAACGTTATCGGCCAGACGCAATACTTACTGGGAGACTTTATATGGACAGTCCAGACCGATGGGTTGCTAGCTGGTCTTATTTCATAGAGGATCGCTGGTACACCTATGATGAAGTAGCGTTTACCAGTAGAGAAATTCTTCAACGGATGATTGATGATCTAGCCAACAAGCTCGCAAGCCAATATGCTCTTGACTCGAGTCGTGGGGCGGTGCGGTTGCGGGTAGACGAAGTTGTTAGTCTGCGCGATTATGCCGAGCTTAGCGCTTACCTCGAGTCTTTGACTCCTGTAACTAATAGCTTTCTTCTAAGCCTTAAGAATGGTCGAGCAAAATTCCGATTGGATATTGAGGGGAAAAGCGAGCAACTTATAGAAACTATTAAGCTGGATGAAAAATTAATGTTGGTCAAACCCCCCGGTGAGGAAAAAGAATTACATTATCTCTGGCTTCGGTAAAACGCTAGATTTTATTATGATTTACTATTTTGGGGGTCTTTAGTAATGACAGTTTTTCAGAAGTATTCGGGTTTGATTTTTGTTGTATTGATATTAATCGCCGTATACTACCTTCAGGCTATACTGACGCCATTTCTTGTAGGCATGATCCTGGCCTATTTAGGAGATCCTGTGGTTGATCGTTTGGAGCAACACAGGGTAAACCGAACCATGGCTGTTTTAATAGTTTTTGTCATATTCCTTCTTCTTTTAGTCGGTATGGCTGTAGTAGTGATACCCATCCTCCTGGATGAAGTATCAGTACTAGTGAGTGATATACCAGAAATATTGGTTTGGTTACAAAGTGTGGTGAGCCCCTATTTGGTCGCAAATTTTAACATAGATCCATTTGATATAAGTCTTAATCGACTCAAAGAATCTGTTCTTGACAATTGGTACCAGGCTGGGGGCTTCTTGGGAAACCTGGTACAAGAAGTTACGGCTTCAAGTATGGCAATGATTAATGCTCTAATAAGTATCGCGTTGGTACCGGTGGTTGCGTTTTATCTGTTGCGAGATTGGGATGACTGTATTGAGAAAATACGACAGATGATACCTCTGAGTTTGGAATCAAAAGTTGTTACTTTGACGAGTGAGTGCGATGAAGTTCTGAGTCAGTTCTTACGCGGACAATTGCTCATTATGTGTGTGTTAGGTTGCGTCTATGCATCGGGACTTACCTTTGTTGGTTTGGATTTAGCTCTTCTTATCGGATTAGTTTCGGGACTAGCCAGTATTGTGCCTTATCTGGGATTCGCGATAGGTTTATGCTCGGCGATAATAGCTGCTTTATTCCAATTCCAAGATATTGTGCCTGTTATCTATATCGTAATGGTATTCCTTTTAGGGCAAGGACTTGAAGGAATAGTTTTGACGCCGCTTTTAGTAGGCGATCGTATAGGGCTTCATCCTGTTGCCGTAATTTTTGCTGTGATGGCCGGTGGGCATTTATTTGGTTTTTTTGGTGTGCTGCTTGCGCTACCTATTGCCGCTGTAGTGATGGTTTTTTTGAGAGACTTTAAATCGACTTATCTCCGTAGTGAAATCTACGATAAATCTCATAAGGATAAATGATAGGACAACTAGCTTTTAATTTTCGCCTCGCGAATGACGCAACTTTCTGCAACTACATTGGTCACGCGGCTGCAAAGATCTCCACCTTGACTGGATTGATATACCTTTGGGGCCCCGCTCAAACCGGGTGTAGTCATCTATTACAGGCTCTGTGCCATGCGTCGAATTCAAAAAGAAAATCTGCGATTTATTTAGAGAGACTTTGGGAGCACGATGAAGCGTTGCTAAATGGTCTTGAAGCTATGTCGGTTATCGCTATCGATGATGTTGATAAGGTTATTGGTGACTCCAAATGGGAACTTGCATTATTTCATTTGATAAATGCCGTTAAGGACAAGAAAGGCTGTCTCGTATTAGGAGCAAAAACTCCACCTAATCTGTTGGCTGTTGATTTAAATGATCTCCGTTCTAGATTGGTTAGTGCAGTAACAGTGCGGACTGATCTTTTAACTGATCAGGAGAAGTTACAAGCGCTACAAAGGCGAGCACAATTTCGGGGGTATGCTTTAGACGATGATGTTGCCCATTTTTTGCTTGTTCGGGTAAAAAGAAATATGAGATCTCTGATGGAGGCATTGGAACAGATTGAGCTTGAGACTCTAATTCACCAGAGAAAAGTAACTATTCCTCTGGTAAAAAAAACGCTAGGTTTATGAAGAAGTTGAAAATAATGTTTACAGGGGGAGGAACGGCGGGCCATGTAACCCCAAACGTGGCACTTATTGAATATTTTCAGAAATTAGGTTGGGATGTTGTTTATGTTGGCTCGCTGAACGGTATTGAAAGAGAAATTATAGCTAACAGTGATGTTCGATATTTGGGAATAGCTTCGGGTAAGCTTCGAAGATACTTTGACTGGGCTAACTTTATTGATCCTATAAGGATTTTTTGGGGTTGTTTACAGAGTATCTATATTAGTTTTATAGAACGGCCAAATATCCTTTTTTCGAAGGGTGGATTTGTTTCAGTTCCTGTAGTGTTTGCTGCATGGCTGCTTCGTATTCCTGTAATAAGTCATGAGTCAGATGTCACGCCTGGTTTAGCGAATCGACTATGCTACCCATTTGTGAAAAAGTTATGTGTGAATTTTCCAGAGACAAAGGAATATCTAGGGAGTGATAACGTAATAGTTACTGGCTCGCCTGTTCGTCAAAGTTTGCTTTATGGTCGAGGTCAGAGAGGTATTGATCTCCTTGGTTTTTCGCAGGACAAACCGATAATACTTATCTTTGGAGGAAGTTTGGGCGCAACTACTATCAACAGGGTTGTACGAGATAGTCTTCATAGATTGCTATCCCGATATCAGGTAGTCCACATAACGGGGTCTGGTAACTTAGATAAATCATTAGACTTGCCTGGTTATCAGCAGTGGGAATTTCTTGATGAGGATTTTGGGGATGTACTTGCCGCCTCAAGTGTTGTAGTTGCTAGGGCCGGCGCAAATTCGATTTATGAATTACTGGTTACGCGAAAACCCCACATCTTGATACCACTCTCCTCAAGAGCGAGCCGCGGAGATCAACTCGTCAATGCTGAGACCTTCGCCGCGCGGGGCTATAGTAGAGTGCTTTTGGAAGAGAATTTTACTAGTACTAGCCTGACTGAACTTATTGATAATATTTATATTAATAGAAGTAATATAGTTAAACATATTGAAAAATTTCAAATCGTCGATAGCCTTAATATTATTGGTAGTCTCATAGAGGCAACAGTTAATGATTGTTAATCCCATCGACCTGTATTTTATTCATAAAAAACGGAGTGAGAGGATTCTAGTTTCCTCTTTAGTAAGACCTGGTAAACAATCTCACTGGTGTTAAAATTTTCGCTTTCCTTCGAGGCAGTAGATATGCATAAGATCCGAACCATTAATAACATCGCTAGTAAGGGTTTGGAGTTATTCCCTTCTGAAGATTTCGATGTGGGATCGCACGTTTCGGACCCAGAAGCTATCTTGGTTCGCAGTCAAAAGCTATCGGCGGATGATGTCACCCCCATGCTTCGGGCTGTTGGAAGGGCAGGAGCAGGCGTTAATAACATTCCCGTCTCTGCTTATACTGAGGAAGGTATTGTTATTTTTAATACACCAGGGGCTAATGCAAACGCCGTAAAGGAACTTGTAATGGCGGCTTTACTACTCTCTGCTCGCGATATTATAGGAGGTATAGAT
>MDTE01104077.1_pt1 | contig 27798 bp, 25 predicted proteins | sample 811231 | NCBI WGS metagenome assembly MDTE01 (sample SAMN05326651, study PRJNA326480) | marine metagenome | isolation source: seawater | place: Indian Ocean: Red Sea | collected 2010 | reverse complement strand
TTAATGGTGGGCGGTAAAGGACTCGAACCTATGACCCTCTCGGTGTAAACGAGATGCTCTACCAACTGAGCTAACCGCCCTAATTAAACAGTTCCGACATATACATCAAATAATTTATAATGTAAAAAGTAAAAAAATAATAATTTAAGTTTACGAAATAAACTGTATTATTGATAAGTATGATTATTCAGTGCAAATCTTGTAACAAAAAGTTTACAGTGCCTGACGGTGCAATTACTGCAAGTGGAAGACTTGTTCAATGTAGTGCCTGTGGTAATAAATGGACGCAATATCCTATAAAGGAAGAAATAGAAAAACCCATAGTTTTAAAAAAACCTAAAACTAAAAAACCAATAAAGAAAAAAGCTAAGAAAAAATCTATCGATACTTACTCGCCTGAATATCTTCGGAAAAAACATGGAATAAAAATAATTGATCCTTCAAGTATTACTAAAAAAAATAGTATCAAAGGCAAAAAAAAGGAACTCAAAAAACCATCATTTGGATTTTATAATTATCTAATTACTTTAACTATTTTTCTTATTTTCTTTATAGGCCTTTTAAATTTAAATAGATATCTTTTAATTAATAAGTTTCCTCAATTGGCACCGCAAATTGATTATTTTTTTGAAACACTAAATAATATTAAAACTTTAATTTTTGATATTATTTCTAATTATTAACTTCTATTATTTAAATAATGGAAAAAAAGTATCATATTAATGAAATATTAGAAGCTGTAGAAAATATACTTTCCTTAAATCAAAAAATTAATAAAAAAAATCAACCAGATATTTCTATCCCTGTGGATACAGAAAAAATAATATCTCAAGCCGAGAAAGAATTAAAAAAAAGATTATGAATATTTTTGATTGTTTTATGTATTTTGATGAAGATATGATGTTGGATTTAAGGTTCAATATTTTAGACAAATATGTAAAAAAATTTATAATTTCAGAGTCTAAGTTTACTCATAATGGGACAAAGCGAAATTTAAAGTTTGATATTAATAATTTTAAAAGATTTAAAGATAAAATTGAATATATAGTTGTCGAGGATCTTCCAAAAAATATTGAAGAGATTAAAGAGGAAGATTCTACGAACATTAAAAATTCTAAAATTTTAACCAACGCTCTTAAAAGAGAAAACTATCAAAGAAACATGTTGGTAAAAGGCTTAAAAGATGTTGCTGATGAAGAACTTGTAATCATAAGTGACACAGATGAAATACCAAATCTAAATAAATTTAAATATAAATCAAAACTAAATTTTTTTATTCAAAAAATGATTTATTACAAATTTAACTTAGAACATCCTGGAATTGACTGGGTTGGGTCTAGAGCATGTAAAAAAAAACACCTTTTGTCACCCCAGTGGTTAAGAAATATTAAGGATAAATCTTATCCCCTCTGGAGATTTGATATTATTTTTTCAAAAAAAAAATATTCTAATATTAATTTTATTCGTGACGGTGGGTGGCATTTCACGAGCATAAAAAGCCCTAAAGATATTTATTTAAAACTTTCAAATTTTTTGCATCATTTAGAGTTCGAAGAAAGTGGTTTAAAACTAGAAGATATGAATAAAATGGTTAAAGAAAAGAAAGTTTTATATGATCATTCCTCTGATAAACGAAAAAGTAAATGGAAGTCTTCTGCATCACTTGTCAAGATTATGGACAGTGAACTACCTAAATTTTTAATTGACAATAAAGCAAAATATCAAAATTGGTTTGATTAATTTTAATGTCTTCTAGTAGCGCTCGTTTTTGGATCTAAATCTTTATTAATTTGACTTACTTCAGTCCACTCTACTCTTTTTAATTTTTTAGTAAGAGCGTGTTTTAAAACCTCATCAACATTTTTTACTGGTACTATTTCAATATTTTTTATTATTGTTTTTGGTATCTCCGCTAAATCCTTTTTATTCTCTTCAGGTATTAAAACTTTTTTGATACCAGCTCTATGAGCAGCTAATAACTTTTCTTTAAGGCCTCCTATTGGCAAAACCACCCCTCTAAGAGTAACTTCTCCTGTCATTGCCACGCTTTTATCAACTGGTATTTCTGTTACTGCAGAAACTATTGAGGTAACCATACCAATACCTGCTGAAGGTCCGTCTTTCGGTGTTGCTCCTTCCGGAACGTGTATATGAAAATCTTTTTTATCAAAAATTGGGGGTATTATTCCATAGTCTAAACTTTTAGATCTAATATAAGATTTCGCTGCCTTGACAGATTCTTGCATAACTTCTCCGAGCTTACCAGTTATTTGCATTTTACCTTTACCAGGCATTATTGCTGTCTCTATTTTTAATATCTCTCCGCCAACCTCTGTCCAAGCTAAACCAGTTGCGACACCAATACGATTTTCTTTTTCTACATCTCCATAATTAAATTTTTCTACCCCTAAAAAATTAGATAGATCTTTCTCAACTATAGGAACGTTAATTTTTTCTTTGGCATCGATCTTTTTTACAATTTTTCTTGCTATTTTTGAAACTTCTCTTTCAAGATTTCTTACTCCAGCCTCTCTAGTGTAGTTTCTTATTATTTTTCTGTTAACGTTTTCACTTATACCCCACTCATTTTTTTTGAGTCCGTTGTTTTCTCCCTGTCTCGGAATTAGATACTTCTGAGAAATATTAACTTTTTCATCTTCTGTATAACCAGGAATTCGGATCACTTCCATTCTGTCTAAAAGTGGTGGCAAAATATTTAGTGTGTTTGCGGTTGTAACAAACATTACATCAGAAAGATCATAATCAACTTCTAAATAATGATCATTGAATTCTTTATTTTGTTCTGGGTCTAAAGCTTCTAATAATGCTGAGGATGGATCTCCCCTATAGTCATTTCCAACTTTATCAATTTCATCTAATAAAAAAAGTGGATTTTTAGTTCCAGCTTTTTTCATCATTTGAATGATCTTTCCCGGTAACGATCCTATATAAGTTCTTCTGTGACCTCTGATTTCAGCTTCATCTCTTATACCTCCAAGAGAAATTCTAATAAATTTTCTTCCAGTTGCCCTAGCTATTGATTTACCTAATGATGTTTTTCCAACTCCTGGTGGGCCTACCAAACAAAGAATTGGACCTTTTAATTTTTGTATTCTCTTTTGAACTGCTAAAAACTCTATTATTCTCTCCTTAACTTTTTCTAACCCAAAGTGATCATCATCTAAAATTTTTTGTGCAGTCTTCAAATCATTATTTATCTTACTTTTATTGCTCCAAGGTAGCTCCGTCATCCAATCCAAATAATTTCTTACTACGGTTGCTTCAGCAGACATTGGGCTCATAGATTTTAATTTTTTTAACTCTGATATGCACTTGTCTTGAACTAATTTTGGCATTTTAGCTTTTTCTATTGCTTTGCCAATATTAGTAACTTCATCTTTACCCTCGTCAATTTCTCCCAGTTCTTTTTGAATGGCTTTAAGTTGCTCATTCAAATAATACTCTCTCTGGGTTTTTTCCATTTGATTTTTAACTCTACCTCTAATTTTTTTCTCTACAGACACTACGCTTGTTTCTTTGTCCACTAACTCATAAATTTTTTCTAATCTTTTTCTTAAATCTGAAAGCTCCAACAACTCTTGTTTTTCAAAAATTTGTAAGTTTAAATTTGAAGCTATATTGTCGGCAATTTGACTAGGATCTTTTATTTTCTTTATAGTTGAAATAACTTCAGACAAGTCTCTTTTATTAAGAATTTGAAGTTTCTCAAATTTTTTAATTAAGCTTTGAGAATAAACCTCTGTATTCTTAGTTTTGTTAGTGTCTTCTACTAATTCAGTTGAGCAGCTTAAATAATTGTCAGTTTTTTTCTCAATTTCTAGGATCTTAACTCTTTTTAATCCTTCAACTAAAACTTTAACGGTACCATCAGGAAGTTTGAGTAGCTGAAGAACTTTACTCAAACAGCCGTAACTATAAATATCTTGCGGCTCTGGGTCGTCAACTTCTGAATTTTTTTGTGCAACTAAAACTATTGCTTTGTCTGATTTCATTACTTCTTGAAGAGCTTTTATGGATTTGTCTCTACCTACAAAAAGAGGGACAACCATAGAAGGAAATATCACTATATCTCGTAAGGGCAATAATGGTTTTTTATTCAATGTGCTCATACCAATGTTATATGGTACTTTTGACTATAATATCAAGAAACTAATTTGACACTATGCTGCAGATGTTGACTGTTTTTTTCCAAAAGTAACTATTGGGTCCGATTCTCCGCTAGCAGCCCCTTTGTCAATTGTAACTTTTAAAACATCTTCTTGGTCAGGTAATTCAAACATAGTTTTCAAAAGAATGCTTTCTAAAATAGACCTAAGACCTCTTGCTCCAGTTTTTTTGCTTATAGCTTTTTTAGCTATTGTTTTTAAAGCCTCTTCTTTAAATTCTAACTCAACATTTTCAAACTCAAACAACCTTTTGTATTGTTTTATTAATGAGTTTTTTGGTTCTTTTAATATTTTTATCAACGATTGTTCATCGAGATCATCTAGAGTAGCAGTTATTGGCATCCTTCCTATAAACTCAGGAATCAAACCGTATTTAATTAAATCTTCTGGTTCCAATCCTTTCATAGTTTCTGACAAAGCTTTTTCTTCAAGTTTTTTAACTTCCGCTCCAAATCCAATAGAGGTTCCTCTGCCTCTTCTTTCAATAATTTTATCTAAACCAGCGAAAGCACCTCCGCAAATAAACAAAATATTTGTGGTATCTACTTGTAGAAATTCTTGCTGAGGATGTTTTCTTCCTCCTTGAGGTGGGACGCTAGCAACTGTACCTTCCATAATTTTTAAAAGAGCCTGTTGAACTCCTTCTCCAGAAACATCTCTTGTTATTGATGGATTTTCTGATTTTCTACTTATCTTGTCTACTTCATCAATATAAACTATTCCTCTCTGAGCCTTTTCTACATTGTAGTCGGCAGCTTGTAATAATTTAAGAATTATATTTTCAACATCTTCTCCAACGTATCCTGCTTCAGTTAATGTTGTTGCGTCAGCCATTGTAAAAGGAACATCTAATATTCTTGCTAAGGTTTGAGCTAACAAAGTTTTTCCACAACCAGTTGGACCGACAAGTAATATATTAGATTTAGATAATTCTATATCTTTATTATTCTTTGTTTCATGATTTAATCTTTTGTAGTGATTATGCACAGCAACAGATAAAACTTCTTTAGCTAATTTTTGTCCAATAACGTACTCGTCTAAAACAGTGCAAATTTCTTTTGGTGTTGGAACTCCATCTTGATGTTTAATTAAAGAGCTTTTGTTTTCCTCTTTAATTATATCCATACATAATTCTACACACTCATCGCATATAAAAACTGTTGGACCAGCTATTAGTTTTCTCACTTCGTGCTGACTCTTCCCACAGAAAGAACAGTATAGAATGTTTTTATTATTTTTTTCTGTCATAACGAATCATTTCCTACAATAGACTAAGGATTCTTGTGATCAAGCATAAGTTGTGTTTTGATCAATATCTTGTGTATTATTTTCTTTTTTCTACTACAGAGTCAATTAAGCCAAATTTTTTGGCATCTTCAGGAGTCATAAAATTATCTCTCTCCAAAGCATCAGAAATTTCTGTCAAAGATTTTCCGGTATGTTTAGAATAAATTTTATTTAATCTTTCTTTCAAAGATAAAATTTCTTTTGCATGTATTTGTATATCTGTTGCTTGACCTTGAAATCCTGCTGAAGGTTGATGAACCATTATTCTAGAGTTAGGAAGTGAAAATCTTTTTCCTTTTTCACCTGCTGCTAATAAAAAAGATCCCATTGAAGATGCTTGACCTATACATAAAGTTGATACAGGGGATTTAATATATTGCATTGTGTCATAAATTCCTAAACCTGCCGTAACTAACCCGCCTGGACTATTTATATAGAAACTAATTTCTTTTTTTGGGTTTTCAGACTCTAAAAATAAAAGCTGAGCAGTAACTAAAGAGGCTACATTATCATTTACTGGACCAACTAAAAAAACTATTCTTTCTTTAAGTAGTCTTGAATAAATATCATAAGCCCTCTCTCCTTTGCTTGTCTGTTCAACAACCATTGGAATTAGGCTATTCATTTTTTCTTCAAAATCGCGACTCATCCTAAATGATTTATACAACTATTGGTTACTTTTTGCTAATTTTTTTTGACTTGGCTTTTGTTGTTGCTGATTCTTTGGGCTTGGTAAAGTCACTTATAATTTTTTCTGCTTCCTTAGAGGATAGAGTTTTAGAATTCATAGATATTTTCGATTTAAATAAATTAATAATTTTGTCTTCATAAATTGCACCTCTTAAACTTTGAGCGGCATATGGATTTTTTTTATAATACTCTAGCACCATTTTTTCTTGGCCGGGCATTCCTCGAATTTGTTTTTGTATTTCATTGTTTATTTCATCTTGGCTAACTTTCAAATTATTTTTTTCTCCATATTCATTTAAAATAAGACCAAGTTTTATTCTAGATCTAGCTAATTTTTCATTTTTATTTTTGTTCTTTTCAATATCTTCTTTTTTAAGATTTTGTGTCATTATTGATAACTCATGATCAACTAAATTTTTTGGTAAATCAATTTTGTGGGAATTTTCTATTTGATCAAGTATTTCTTTTTTGGTTATCGAGTCCAGAGCTTGTTTGTATTGTGAAGATATTTGATTTTCAATTAATTTTTTTAAATCTGTTAAATCTTTTGCTCCAACATTCTTAGCCATGTCATCATCAATTTTGATTTCTCCTGGTTTTTTTACGTTAATAATTTTACACTCAAATTTTGCTTTCTTATTTGCTAAATTTTTATCAGGATGGTTAGGCGGTAAATTTGACTCTACTGCTTTAGTGTCACTTTTTTTAACCCCAATTAACTGTTTGTCAAAGTCTTTGAGAAATAAGTCTTTACCTAGTTCAATTCGAACTCCTTTGCCTTCACTACCCTTAAATTTATTTCCTTCAACTGACGCTGAATAATCAAAAGTTATCTGATCTCCAGCCTGAGCTTTTTCACTATCTTTTTTGTCAATGAAATTTTTATTTTCAACGGCAATCTCTTTTAGTTTATCTTCAATAATTTTTTTATCTACACTAACTTTATAATCTGTAGCTTTAAAACCATTTAAAGATTTTAGCTTTATTTCAGGTAAAGAATCTACCTCCAAAATATAGCTTAAATCTTTACCCTCGCCGAAGGTTTTTAGATCAATTTTTGGCTGACCTGCTATTTTTATTTTTTTTTCTTTTATAGCTTCGGTTGAGCTTTCTTTTAAGATTTTATCAACTACCTCTCCGTATACAGCTTTTCCAAATTGGCTTTTAATAAGAGAGGGAGGTACTTTACCTGGTCTAAAACCCTTTAAACTCACTTCAGATTGCAGTTCTATTAATCTTTCATTGAGTTTTTTTTCAATAGTTTTTTTATCAACTACTATTGATAGACATGTTCTTAATCCTTTTTTTGATTGTACTTCTACTTTCATAATTTAAGTTTTGGTGGGCAAGAAGAGACTCGAACTCTTAAGCCTTGCGGCACTAGTTCCTAAGACTAGCGCGTATACCAATTCCGCCACTTGCCCAAAAAATTTAATCAACGTTTTATATATCAATTTACTTTTTGACGAAACTATAAAGTCTTGAATAAAACAGTATATAAAAAGCAATTAAGAGAAAAAACCAGTACCTGCAAAATATACCATTATCTCTGAAAAAAATCCCGGGCAAAACTAATGATATATAAACAACATTTATAATTACTGAGTTTAAGTAATTACAATCTTTAAACTTTTTTAGATTTTCAAGCCATCGAAAGGAGAGCATGTGCAAGTGATTTTCATCAGGTTTAAGAGGAGATTTTTTTAAATAAATTTTTCTAAAAAATGAAAAAAAGACCTCAAAAAATAAGTAAAATAGAAGTATACAAAAAAAGAAAGAAGAAATTTCTAGGTTCATATTATTGGTTTTAATGATATTTAATACTGTAAGCGTGCCAAATAAGTATGAGCCACTATCGCCAAGAAACATTTTTGCTTTCGGAAAATTAAATAATAAAAAACATAGTAATATTACAGTTTGTGCTGCAATAATTGAAGTTACATGATTTTGATTTTCATCTAAATTTACAAAAAGTAAAATTAAATTAATAAATAATAGATGAATAGACAAAAGTCCATTGAAACCATCAACTAAATTAGCGCCATTAATTATAAATAAAAAACAAAGTAAAATAAAAATTGTATGAAATAATTTATTTGATAGCCATACGTTCAAAAAAATTAGATCGACGCTATCTAAATTAATAGAAAGTAAAAAAATTAAAAAAGAAAGGATTCCTATCATCAAAAATAATCTAATGTTAGGTTTTATATTAAATTTTATGTCATCTAAAAATCCAAGAGAAAACAAAAAAATACTCAAAATTAAATAATCCAGTAAAACTTCGTTAAAGAAAAAATAGTACATCATAAAGAAAATAGCTAATGAAACTATCGATGCAATGCCTCCACTTCTTGCTACTGGTTCTTTATGAAATGCCTGAGGTTTTTCGAAATCTTGATCTATCAAAATACTATCAATTTTATGAAAAATTTTCTGAGTTATTAAAACAACAAAAAATGTTATTAAAGAAAATACAGATAGAAAACTTAGTAATAAAGAATCTCCGTACATTTATTTTTTATACCTTCTGTTATTTTTTTTTACAATATAAATACCTAAAATAATTAAACCTAAAGAAACTAAAACTCTCCAATTAATTGTTTCATCCATTAAAAAATATCCAAACAAAACACCGAATATTGGAATTAAATATGCAACTTGGGTCTGAAAAACTAATCCATTAACAGTCAAAATTCTAAATCTAAGTAACCAAGCAAATCCAGTAGCAATAACTCCTAAATAAATAATTGAAATAGTTGACTCTAAAGAAGGACTTGAATTCCAAGGAGCCTCAAACATTATTGATAATGGCAATAAAAAAATTAAAGACCAAAGAGTAGTTGAGGTGGTTACATTTTCATTTCCCATTTTTTTTAATTTTAAAGTTAAAATACCCCCTATCGAATAAAATGTTGATCCTAATATAGTAATTAACGCATATAAAAAGTTTTTTTCATTTATTACTACTTTGTCTAAAAATAAAAAGATAACTCCTAAAAAGCCTAAAATAATTCCGATAGACTTAAATAAAGTAATTTTTTCTTCTTGAGTAAAAAAATGGGCAAGAATTGAACCGCTAATAGGAGTGGTACTCATCAATATAGCTGCTAGATAGCTATCTATTTTATTTGTACCTATTGCAATTAAAATAAATGGTATAACAATATTGCACATACCAATTATAGCATAAGGCCTCCAATTTTTTGAAAATCCTAAAATTTTGATTTTTTTATAAATACAAAGGCAAACCAAAGGTATGCTTGCAAAAAAAACTCTTACCATTGCTAAAGTAAAAGGTTCATAAGAGTAGGTTGCTATCTTAATGTTAAAGAAAGAGGAACCCCAAATTAATCCAAGTAAAACTAAAAGAGCAATATCTATGGCTTTTGCTTCTCTCATTTCAAGCCTAGATTGTACGTATGTATTATTTGCATAGCTGTCATAACTTTATATTATTATATTGAAATTTAGTATTTAGTTATGTTCAATACAGTTTTTTAGAAAATTAACAAATTAATTTTTTACGGAAGATAACTAAAATGAGTTCTAAAGCAGTATTAAAAACCCTTAAAGACAAAAATATTGAATTTGTAGACCTAAGATTCACAGATCCTAGAGGTAAACTTCAACATTTAACTATGGACACAACTGTTGTGGATGAAGACATGCTTGAAGAAGGTGTGTTTTTTGATGGTTCTTCAATCGCTGGATGGAAAGCTATTAATGAGTCAGACATGATACTTAAACCCGACTTAAATAGACCAATTATAGACCCTTTTAATTCTCATAACACTTTAAATATTTTTTGCGATGTTTTAGATGCTGTAAAAAAAGATCCATATGAAAGAGATCCAAGGGGTACTGCGAAAAAGGCCGAGTCATACTTAAAAAAAACGGGCATTGGAGACAAAGCATACTTTGGCCCAGAACCAGAATTTTTTGTATTTGATGATGTAAGATATACAAACGATATGAACCACACGGGTTTTACAATCGATAGTTCAGAAGGTCCATACAACACTGGAAAGAAATATGAAAATGGTAACATGGCACATCGTCCTGGAATTAAAGGTGGTTACTTCCCTGTTCCTCCAGTTGATAGCGCTCAAGATATGAGAGGTGAGTATCTTAAAGCGATGAAAGATATGGGAATTAAAGTTGAGAAACATCACCATGAAGTTGCTCCAAGTCAACATGAGCTTGGAATGTATTTTGGAACATTAACTGACCAGGCTGATAACTTACAGCTTTATAAATATGCCGTTCAAATGGTAACACATTCTTTTGGAAAAACTGCTACCTTTATGCCTAAACCTGTAAAAGGAGATAATGGTTCTGGTATGCATGTTCATCAATCAATTTGGAAAGGTAGTACAGCTGTGTTCTCAGGTGATAAATATGCTGGTTTATCAAAAGAGGCTCTTTACTATATTGGTGGAATTTTAAAACATGCTAAAGCAATTAATGCTTTTTCTAATGCGACTACAAATAGCTACAAAAGACTTATCCCAGGTTTTGAAGCTCCTGTTTTGTTGGCTTACTCAGCAAGAAACAGATCGGCTTCATGTAGGATACCTATTACCTTAAGTAAAAAAGCGGCAAGATGTGAAATAAGATTTCCCGATGCTGCAGGTAACCCTTATTTAACCTTTGCCTCTATGTTGATGGCTGGATTAGATGGTATAAAAAATAAAATAGATCCAGGCAAATCTCTTGATAAAGACTTGTATACCTTATCTGAAAGTGAAGTTAAAAAAATACCAACGGTGTGTGGATCTTTAAGAGAAGCAATGGAAAGTTTAGATAAAGATAGAAAATTTTTAACTCAAGGTGGAGTTTTTACTGACGATCAAATCGATGCGTACATTGCTTTAAAATTCCAAGAAATATATAATTTTGAGCATACTCCTCACCCTATTGAGTTTCAAATGTATTATAGTTGCTAAAGTTTAGTCTTTTTTTTTGATAATTTGTTCGTTTGCAATCTTACCTTTGTTGACACCTTCTTTAATTGTATAATCCAAAGTGCCGTGAGCTCCTGCTTCAACTGCTTTTATTTTATTCTTAAATAACTTTTTCTCTGTTTCTTTTTGAGCTCTTTCTTTTGCAAATTTTTCTAAATGTTTAGTATCTCTCATAATATTATTATACCTTGAATGACTCTCCACATCCACATCGTTCTGTTTCATTTGGATTTTTAAACACAAATTGTGAGGAAAATTTTTCTTTTTTATAGTCCATTTCGGTTCCTAAAAGATACATAATAGCTTTAGGGTCTATTAAAACTTTTACACCTTTCTCTTCAACAATTTCCTCATTAGGTTTGATTTCTTTTGCGTACTCCATAATGTACGACATTCCAGCGCATCCTCCTGACTTAACCCCCACTCTAACGCCTATTGTTTTACTGTCTGCTGAAGACATTATCTCTTTTATCCTATTAGCAGCGTTATCACTTAATTTTATTATTTGTTGGTTCATAAATTCAATTCTAATTTTGCTGCTTCTGACATTTTATCTTTATCCCAAGGTGGGTCCCAAACTAGTTTAAGATCCACATCGCTTACACCGACAACTTTAAGTATATTATCTTTAACCATTTTTGGCAAACTCTCAGCAACAGGGCAATTTGGGCTTGTTAAGGTCATTTCTAAGTTTACTTTCTTTTTATCTATTATCTCTATTTTATATATTAATCCAAGCTCATATATATTCACCGGAATCTCTGGATCGTATATTTTTTTAATTTCTTCAATTACTTTTTCTTTTAAATCAGACATTATTATTTCTTTCTTTCCATTGCTGAAGTCAAGGTGTGCCAAGCCATTGTTGCACATTTCACTCGCATTGGAAATTGTTTTACCCCTGATAAGGACATTATTGTAGTTTTTTGATCTTCGCTGAGACTATTTAAAGACAGCTTTTCTTGGTTTTTAATCATATTTAAAAAATCTTCAGTTATTTTCTTTGTAATATTAAATTCTTTACCTTTTATAGTTTCTGTAAGTATTGATGCAGAGGCTAAGGAAATTGCACATCCTTCGCCTTCGAAGCTTATATCTTCTACTTTTTTATCATTATTAAGTTTTAAATAAATATGTACCTTGTCACCACACAAAGGGTTATGACCTTTGGCATCAGTATTAAACTCTTTACACTTTCCTTTATTTCTAGGATTTTTTCCGTGATCTAAAATAATATCTTGATATAGTTCTTTAAGTTCCATTTAAATATTAAAAACCTTTTTACAATTATCAACAGCTTTACAAAAAATATCAATGTCTTCTTTGGTATTGTATACTCCTAACGAGGCCCTTGCGGTTGCTGGAACTCCTATTTTGTCATGTAAAATTTGACAACAGTGATGTCCTGCTCTAATTGCAACGCCGTCTTCATCTAAAATGGTAGCAATGTCATGAGGATGTATACCTTCTATACTGAAAGAAATTATTGAACCTCTGTCTTTTGGATTTCCTATAATTTTTACTGAATTATTCTTTCTTAGGTTTTCTAAACCATACTCCATAATTTTTTTTTCATGCTCCATTATATTTTGTATTCCTATATCTTCAATAAATCTGATCGACTCTGAAAAACCAACTACTTCAGCAGTTTGGAGTGTGCCAGCTTCGTATTTTGTTGGGCTTCCAGGAAAAGTAATTTTTTCTTTCTTGACTTCTTCTATCATTCCCCCTCCTCCTTGATATGGAGGCAACTGATCTAACCATTCTTTTCTTCCATATAAAGCCCCAACTCCTGTTGGGCCATACATTTTATGACATGAAAGAGCATAAAAATCACAACCTAGTTCTTGCATATCTAATTTTAAATGAGGAGCTCCTTGACATCCATCAACTAAAACAGGAATTTTTTTTACTTTTGCTAAATCTACAATCTTTTTAATTGGTAAAATTGCACCTGTGACATTTGAAAGATGAGTTACTGCAATAATTTTTGTTTTTTTTGTTATCAGTTTTTTAATTTCATCAATATCAACTTCACCTTTTTCGTTGCATTTAGCAAACTTTATAACTGCGCCCTTTTTCTCTCTTATGAAATGCCATGGAACATAATTTGCATGATGTTCTAACTCAGTTAATAAAATTTCATCACCTTTTTTTATAAATTTATCCCCATAAGTCGATGCCACTAAATTAATTGCTTCTGTAGCATTTTTTGTGAATATAATTTCTTCCCTTGATCTTGCATTAATATATTTTTTTAATAAATCTCGGGTTTCTTCAAATCTGTTAGTTGCTGTTACTGCTAAACTATGAACGCTCCTTCCAACATTAGAAAACTCCTCTGAGTAAAATTTAGAAATTCTATCTATTACTCTTTTTGGCTTTTGAGAGGAGTTAGCGTTATCAAGATATACTAATCTTTTTCCATTAATCTTGTTTTGAAGTATTGGAAATTGAGACTTGATGTTATTAAGATCCATGAATTTGTCCTTCTAATTTATTTACAACAAAATTTCTTATAGAATTGCTTTTAATCATCTCTGTTATCTCGTTTAGGAAACCATTAATTAAAAGCTTAACCGAGTCCTTCTTGCTAAGCCCTCTAGTCATTAAGTAGTGAATAGCATCTTGATCTACATTACCAGAACTTGAGCCATGGGAGCATTTGACATCATCTGCATAGATTTCTAATTCTGGTTTTGAGTTAAATTCTGAATTATCACTAAGTAACAATGCTTTACTTAATTGATAAGCGTCAGTTTTTTGAGCTTGATCTTTAACATAAATTTTTCCTTGGTAGACTCCTTTTGCATCAGCTTCCAAAACTTTTTTTACTATTTGATGACTTTTACAATTTGCGACTAAATGATTCATTTTAGTTTTGATTTCTTGATGATTTTCCTTATCTAAAAATAAAGCTGATTGTAAATCACAGTTACTATTTTCACCTTCGAGATCAAATTGCATGTCTAATTTATTAAACTTTAAACCCGATGAAAAAATAAAAGTAGAATAATTAGCTTTAGTTTGTATTTTATTTTTTGAAAATTTGTGAAAATAACCAAGACTTTTATTGTTTTGAATTGATATGTTTTTAAAAACAGAATTTTTTTCTAAATATACATCCTCATAAACATTGTTAATAAATTTATTTTTGGACTCATTTACTGTAAAATCTACGATATGTAGCTCTGAATTCTCTCCAATCTTTATTTTATTTTTACTATTTAGAATATTATTTTTTAAATCTTTGGTAAATAAATTATAGACAACTAAGACCTTTTTAAATTTGTAATTTTTTTTTACTTGAAGAAAATAACCTTCGTTGGATAGTGCGTGATTAAGGCATACTAAAGAGTTATCACTAGACTCTTTTTTTATGTCACCGCTTTTATCTAAGCTTGTAACCTTAATTTTGTCTTTTTCTTCAAATTTAAAGTCACTAGAAGTTAAATGCCCATTTACAAGAAAAATATAGTTATGCTCAAAATCATTAATTAAGTTTATTTTTTTTACTTTTGATTTTACGTTTTTTACATTCAATGATTTAAAATTTTTATTAATTATTTCTTTTAGATCTGAAAACTTCCAATCCTCGTTCCTTTTGTTTGGAAAACCTTTAGAATTAAAAACTTCTAAATTCTTAATTCTAAAGTTTTTTTCTTCTTTACTGATTTTTTTTATTTTATCAATCTCTCCAGAATTGATCTCAAAATTTTGAATCATATTAATTTATTTTTTTGTAACCTTTTTTTTCTAATTCCTGAGCTAAATTGCTATCTCCTGATTTAATTATTTTTCCATCTGATAAAACATGAACATAGTCAGGCTTTATATAATCAAGCAATCTTTGATAGTGAGTGATGACCAAAAAAGATTTTTTTTCATTTCGAGAAGAATTTACGCCGTTTGCGATTGTCTTTAAAGCATCAATATCTAATCCGGAGTCTGTTTCATCCAATATAGTTAAAGTTGGATCTAAAATTTTCATCTGTAAAATTTCATTTTTTTTCTTTTCTCCTCCTGAAAAACCTACATTAAGTTGTCTTGATAAAATTTTTTCATCTATACCAAGTTCAGCTGATTTTTCTTTTACAAGCTTTAAAAATGATAAGGTGTCCATTTCTTTTTCTCCTTTAGCTTTTCTTATTGTATTCAAAGAAGTTTTCAAAAAATTATTTGTATTTACTCCGGGTATTTCTAGAGGATATTGAAAGGCTAAAAAAATTCCTTTTTGAGCTCTTTTTTCTATAGGTATTTCTTTTAAACTTACTCCCTGATATTTTAAGTCTCCAGAAACTTTGTAGCCCGCTTTGCCAGAAAGGACATTTGCAAGCGTACTTTTCCCAGATCCATTAGGACCCATGATCGCATGAACTTCGCCAGCTTTAATGCTTAAATTTAAACCCTTTAATATATCTCGATCATTTATTGAGGCTTTTAAATTCTTGATTTCTAGCATTATCCAACGCTTCCTTCTAAGCTAATGCCCACTAATTTCTGAGCCTCCACAGCAAATTCCATGGGTAATTGTTGTAATACATCTTTACAAAAACCATTTACAATTAAACTTACTGCCTCTTCCTGATCTAACCCTCTTTGATTACAGTAAAATAATTGTTCTTCATTAATTTTCGATGTTGTAGCTTCATGTTCAATAATTGAAGAAGAGTTTTTATTTTTAATGTAAGGCACAGTATGGGCACCACACTTGTTTCCCATTAAAAGGGAGTCGCATTGAGTATAATTTCTAGAATTTAAAGCTTTTCTCCCTATATCCACTAACCCTCTATAAGTATTGTCAGCTTTTCCAGCTGATATACCCTTCGATATAATTTTACTTTTTGTATTTTTTCCTAGATGTATCATTTTAGTTCCAGTGTCAGCTTTTTGATGATTGTTAGTGATTGCAATAGAATAAAATTCTCCTACTGAGTTATCTCCTTGCAGGATACAGCTTGGATATTTCCAAGTTATTGCTGATCCAGTTTCTACTTGTGTCCAAGATATTTTAGAGTTTTTTCCCCTACAGGCTCCTCTTTTTGTAACAAAATTATATATACCGCCAACTCCATCTTTATCCCCCGGATACCAATTTTGAACTGTTGAATATTTTATTTCAGCATCATCTAGTGCTATTAATTCCACATTAGCTGCATGTAACTGATTTTCGTCTCTAATAGGAGCAGTACATCCCTCTAAGTAACTAACATAACTTCCTTTATCTGCAATTATTAAAGTTCTTTCGAATTGACCTGTCTCTGATGCGTTGATTCTAAAGTAAGTAGATAATTCCATTGGACATCTTGTATTTGGAGGAATGTAAACAAAAGACCCATCAGTAAAAACAGCAGAATTAAGTGTAGCAAAATAATGATCTGTTAATGGTATTACTGTTCCAATATATTTTTTCACTAAGTCAGGATGTTTTTGAATAGCTTCAGATATTGAACAAAAAATAATTCCTTTTTTTTCTAATTCACCCTTAAAGGTTGTTGCAACAGAGACAGAGTCAAACACAGCATCAACTGCGACGCCACTCAATTTTTTTTGTTCTTCTAAAGGAATTCCAAGCTTTTTATAGGTTGCAATAAGTTTTGGATCAACCTCGTCCAAACTTTTTGGTTTATCTTTAGCATCCTTCGGTGCTGAATAATAATAAAGATCCTGATAATTAATTTTAGGATATTTCGGTTTTTGCCAGTTAGGCTCTTTTAATTTTTTTAATCGATTAAATGCTTTTAATCTCCATTCCAACATCCATTTTGGTTCTTTTTTAATTTTAGAAATAAACTTGATAGTGTTCTCATTAAGACCTTTAGGAGCCTTAATGTTTTCAATATCAGTAGTAAAACCGTATTTATATTTTTCTTCTTTGTTAAATAACTGATTTTTCATTTTTTATATTCTTTTTTTTTGATCTATTAAATCCTCTAGTTTTACTTTTTCGAAAAAATTATTTATATGTTCATCTAAATCATCCCACAAATTGTGAGTTATACATTTCATGCTTTTATGGTTGCAGCCTCTTTTTGACTCTTTTTTGCAATTAAGTGTTTTTATTTTCTCATCTACAGCTGAAATAATATTTGATATTTTTATTTCAGAAGAAGGTTTTTCTAAAATATAACCTCCATTTGAACCACGGACGCTTTTTACCAAATTCTTATTTTTTAATTTTAGAAATATCTGCTCTAAATAAGACAATGATATATTTTGACGTAAAGAAATTTCATTAAGGCTAATAGGTTTTTCCTCACCATAAGAGGCTAAATCTGCCATAGCCATAACTGCGTATCTTCCTTTAGTAGTAAGTTTCATAAATTAGCCCTGTATTATAACAATAATATTAGAATTCCTAGCATTTTAGTCAGGTTTAAAAAAAAAAAATTGACGCGTTAAAACATGTTATAAATCTATTCTTTTTGTGAAAATAATAATCATTATTAATAAATGAAACCTAAAAGCACTGAAATATTTATACCCGGTCCTGCAGGAAGGCTAGAAGGTAAGTATTATAAAAATCCAAAATTTGGTTCACCGGTGGCAATAGTCTTGCATCCTCATCCACAATATGGAGGAACAATGAATAATAAAGTCGTTCAGAAAGCTTATAATATTTTCTTAGAAAATGGATTCTCAGTCATAAAAATCAATTTTAGAGGTGTAGGAAAAAGCGATGGAGTTTTTGATAATGGACAAGGTGAACTATCTGATGCTGCAGCAGCATTAGATTGGATTGAAAGAGAAAATTTAGATTATAGCCAGTGTTGGGTTTCAGGTTTTTCCTTTGGGGCCCTTATATGCATGCAGTTAATTATGAGACGGCCAGAAGTAAATAATTTTATAGCTATATCACCTCAACCAAATGTTTATGATTTTTCATTTTTAGCTCCATGCCCGACATCTGGACAAGTAATCTATAGTGATACAGATGAATTAGTAACCCAAGAAAGTATAGATGAATTAGATAGAAGAATTAAAAGTCAAAAAGGAATTGAAGTAATATTCTCAAAAATCAAAAATGCAAATCATTTTTTCAAAGATAAAGAAAAAAACTTAGGAGAAGAAATAGAAAAGTATATAAAAGAAAAAACTGCTTTAATTTAATTTTTAATAGTAATGCCTCCAGTAGAAGGAGTTGAACATCCAGTAGTTTCAGGAAAAGAAATCGGTAACTTTAAATATGATCTAATTGCAATATAAGCAAAAGCTTGGGACTCTATAAAATCACCATCCATTCCAATATCATCTATTAACTTTATTTCAGATTTTGTTTTTTCTTGAATACTTTTTACCAAAAAATTATTTTTTCTTCCTCCTCCACATAAAAATACTTTATTATCAAAAATTTTTTTGGCTATAATTTCTGAAGTAAAATTTGTCAATGTAGCAGCTCCATCTTCTACAGATAGTCCTCGAACAAAAGATAAATCAAAATCTTTTGTATCGTATGACTTATTATTGCTTATTTCATTATTGTAAAAACTATCTAAAGCCTGATCTAAAATTATTTTATTAACATTTCCAGATTTAGCTATGCCACCATCTTTATCATATTTTTGTTTTGTACAAGTCTTTATCCATTTATCTATCAAACAATTTCCTGGACCAATGTCTGAACTAAAAATTTTATTTTTATTTTGTATTGATGTTATATTTGCTATTCCACCTAAATTTAAGATTGATGTGGGCAACTTAAATTCTTTCTGTTCTGCTATTAATTTGTGAAAAATTGGTGCCAAAGGAGCTCCTTCTCCACCATTTTTTATATCATTTTGCCTAAAATTATAAATGACATCTTTTTTTAAAAGTTGAGATAATAATCTTCCATCACCTAACTGTTTAGAAACTTTATTTTTTGGACTATGAAATATGGTCTGACCATGAAAACCTACAATATCTATTTTTTCCTTCTTTATAATATCTGCAATTGATTTAGCATGAAATAAAGTGATTTTTCTTTCCAAGGAGTCTATTTCTTTTGAAAAGGTTTTGAGATCTTTTATATTATTTATTTTTTCTTTAAGTTCATAAATTCCATCATAGATTTCTTGGTTGTAGGTAAAATACTTATCTAAAATTACTTTATATTTACTAGTTCCATCTGATCTAATAATAGATGCATCAACACCATCTCCAGATGTGCCGCTCATTAAACCTAAAGATGTGTATTCTTTGTTCATATTTATATTTATTTATACCTATTTTTGTATAATAGTAGCTTTAGCACACAAAGATCTATGAAAAATAGCTTTTTATCAGAAATGACCTCTCGAGGCTTTCTAAACCAGTGCACTGATTTAGATAAGCTTGAGAAAATTTCAAGTCAAAAATCAATATCTGCCTATATAGGTTTTGATTGTACAGCACCAAGTCTTCATGTGGGAAGTTTATTGCAAATAATGGTATTAAGACTTCTTCAAAAATATGGGCATCAACCAATAGTCCTCCTGGGTGGAGGTACTACTTTAATTGGAGATCCCTCTGGCAAAGACTCTACAAGAAAAATTTTAAAGCACAAAGATATTAAAAAAAATATTAAAACAATTAGAAAAATTTTTGAAAATCTTTTGCCATCTAAAAATAAAAAAACAAAACCTATTTTTGTAGATAATTATAATTGGTTAAAAAAATTAAAATATATAGATTTTTTAAGAGATGTAGGAAAACATTTTACAATTAATAAAATGCTTACTTTTGATAGCGTAAAACTTAGGCTAGATAGAGAGCAATCTCTTAGTTACATGGAATTTAATTATATGATTTTGCAAGCTTTCGATTTTTATCAACTATTTAAAAAAAATAATTGCATATTACAAATGGGTGGTTCTGATCAATGGGGAAACATTATAAATGGAGTAGAATTAATTAGGAGAATTTTACAAAAAGACGCTTTTGGTCTCACAACTCCTCTAATAACTTTATCTTCTGGAGCAAAAATGGGAAAAACTGAGAAGGGCGCGGTTTGGTTAGACAAAAAATTATTTTCGGCTTATGATTATTGGCAGTTTTGGCGAAATACATCAGATCAGGATGTTAAAAAATTTTTAAGATATTTCACCGAAATTGAAGAAAACGATTTGTCTCAGCGAATTAATAATGAACAAGATATAAACCAATTAAAAATATTATTGGCAAATGAGGCTACTAAAATTTTACACGGTGAAAAAATCGCTAAGGAATCTGAAAAGACTGCAAAAGAAACATTTCATGGATCGGGAGTTGGTAAAAATTTGCCAGAAATTAATATAACTAAATCCCAGATTGAAAAAGGAATTAATATTTTGGATCTTTTATCTTTAAATAATGTAGTTTCTTCAAAAAGTGAAGCTAGAAGAGCTATTCAAGGGAAAGGGATTAAAATTAATGATATTTCAGTTTTAGATGAAAAAAAAATTATAAATAAAGATGACTTTAAAGAAAATAACTATATAAAAATCTCCTACGGTAAAAAGAAGCACTTTATTATTAAAAGCGTTTAATTATTTTTATTTTCTTTTTTTCTTTTTTCTAGTGCTCGTGTAATAAATCTCGGAGTTAGTGTTTTAATAGGATTAACTGTTGTCTTAACTTTGCCTGGTAAACCTTTCATTTTGAAACTTACTCCAAAAACTCCTTCCCCTGCCTCTTTTCCAATAAGAATATTCCCTAGAACTGGAATTTTTGAAATTAGTTTGTTTATTTCCTTTGCCGGGACCATAGTTCCTCGTAAACTTGTAAGGCCGCTTTCGTTTTCTATATAACCATCCATTAATATAGTAATACTTGGTCCTACAGCATAAATTTCTTCAATCTGTCTAATTTTTTTATCATCTTTAATTTTTATTTCTAATGACTCAAATTCCAGGCCCTCACCAGATAACAAAACTGCTATACCTCCGAGATCAGCTAATGCAAGAAGCTTAGCAAAAGCTGGAGCATTTAAAACTTTGAAATTTTTAATTTGTAAGTTTGAGTATCCACCATCTTCATCAAAAGTTGAGACAAATAAAAGTTGCCCACCTTCAATTCCTTTAAAAAAATTAAAATCCGCGAGCATTGCTTTTGCTGAGTCTGAATAAATCTCTAATACTTTTTTCTTATTATTTGGGTTTTTTTTGAGTGTAATGTCTAAAAATTGGTTTTCAGAAAACTCACTTTTAGATGAAATTTTTACAAATTTACCTTTCTCTATTTTGCCGATTAGATTAAAATTATTTAAAGGAATAGATAGCTTGGTTAAAATGTTTTCAAAACTTATTCTTATTTCTTTAGTAATATTTGATAAATAATTATTTTTCTCCTTTTTATTCAAATTTTTAATAAGATTTGTTGAATCGTAGGTCCTTCCAGTTACTAATATCTTTTTTCCAAAAATTAATTTAAAGCTATTATTTTCCTCGCCTTCTTTGAAGGTCAAAACACTTATATCTTTTAAGTTTTTTATTTTATTATTTTTATTAATTCTAAGATTATTTATAGATATTTGATTATCTTTTTCTTTATAAATCATCTTTTTAATAATTTTTTCATTTTTGATGATTTCAATTTCTGAGGAAATATTTGCAATACTTTTATCATCTTTTTTGTAATTTATTAACTCTATTAAAACTTTATTTGAAAAATTAAAATCTATTTTTATTTTTTGAGATACTTTTTCAAAATTATTTTCTATTTTGAAAGTATCAAAGTTATTTTCATTTAAATTATATTCTCCTTCAATTTTAAGTGTATTTTTTTTACTTATGTTATAGTTGAGATTAATCTTCGTATTTTTAAAACTAACTTTTGAGATTTTATCTTGTAATATTGAGCTTTTAAAAACTTTCTTTGGTAAAAGAATAGCGTCTATTATAGTTCCAGATAAGTTATAATTATAATTTAAAAGTTTAAGGTCTTTATCAAATTTTAAATCTATTTGACTCAAAAAATTTCCAGTAAATTCAATCTTTTTATTCAAAAAATCATTTTTAAAATATTTAGAAATTAATTTTTCAATATCCTTATTAATTTTCTTAATTTCTGTATTAATTGAACTTTTTACTATGATGCTCTCTGATCTTTCTAATTTTATTTCTCCTCCGTTTATTGGTATACCTTGCAAATTAGCTACAATTGAATTTATAAGTGTAGTTTTGTCATCGGTAATGAAATTTAGACTTAAATCTTTAATATTAAATTTATCATAAATATTTATATTTACATTTTTAATATAACCATTGACTTTATAGTTTTTAAGTCTGAGGTCTTCTTTAAAATCTAAATCTAAACTGCTTTTTATCTTTCCGTCTGAAATATTATTTAATATGAAACTTTTAAAGTTAGAAGGTTTTATCCTTACCAAAAGCTTTTGAACATCTTTTACATTTATTTCATCATTCTTTATAATTATTTTATTTATATGTAATTCGGATCTTATTGTTTTTAATAAATCAAAATAAACTTTAATCTCATATATAGGTATATTAATATTCTCGTAATTTACTTTGATAGAATTAGTAGACAGAAAAAGATTAAGTTTTTTTATATCTAGTTTTATTTTAATTTTGTCCAATTTTAATTGAACATTTGGCTCTACGTTATTTACCTTTTTAATAATTAAATTGTTAAATCTGTTTGTTTCATAGCCATTGGTAGATAGAAAAACTACTATTATTGAAAAGAAAACTATCAATAAAGTAAAAGTTGTTAAAATGAATTTTTTCATTAGTTTTTAAATAACTGAGCCTCTATAAATTTATCAATATTCCCATCGAGAACTTCTTCAGGATTAGTGCTTTCTGCTTTGTTTCTAAGGTCTTTAACCATTTGATAAGGTTGAAGCACATAAGATCTAATTTGATGACCCCATCCTATATCAGTCTTTGAGCTTATGTTTTTTTGCTCCTCTTCTTCCCTTTTTTGAATTTCATGCTCATACAATCTTGCTTTAAGCATTTTGAAACATGTTTCTTTGTTCTTGTGTTGGGATCTTTCGTTTTGACATTGAACAACGATTTTTGTAGGCAAGTGAGTTATTCTAACAGCGCTATCTGTGGTATTTACATGTTGTCCGCCGGCACCGCTTGATCTGTAAGTATCAATTCTCAAATCTTTTTCATCAATTTGTATATCTATTTCATCATCAATTGCAGGGTAAACCCATATGCTTGCAAAGCTTGTGTGTCTTCTGGCTCCACTATCAAAGGGAGATATTCTTACTAATCTATGAACGCCTGACTCATTTTTCATTAATCCGTATAAATAATCTCCACTAACTTTTAAAGTTGAAGACTTTATTCCGGCTTCTTCTCCTTTATGCTCACTAATCATTTCATATTTAAATTTTTTTTTATCAAACCATTTTAAGTACATTCGCCTTAACATGTTGGCCCAATCTTGGCTTTCTGTGCCACCCGCTCCAGCATGAATTTCTAAGTAAATATTATAAGCGTCATTTTCACCTGACAAAAAACACTTGATTTCATTCTTTTTTAATTCAGCGTATATTTGATCAAGTTTTTTGAAACAATCTTGAATTATTTCATCATCTTTTTCTTCTTGACCAAGTTTGTAGATTTCTTTTAAATTTGTTATTTCTGAACTAGCATTATCATAAGATGAAATGATATCTTCGTATAATTTTTTTTCTTTTACTGTTTTTTTAACTTTTGATTTATCTTTCCAGAACTTTTCATCAGATACTATGTTGTTTAATTTTTTTAATTTTGATGCGATATCTTTTTTTTCAAAGATACCCCCTAATATTTTTTAGTGATTTTTCTACTAAGCTAATTTTTGCTTCAACTGTTTCCATTAATAAAATTGCCTAAACTTTATTAGTTTATCATAGTTTTTTATTGTATCTAAATTATTATTCTTTAAATTGTTTATATCTTTCAATTTAAATGCCTCTATTATGGCTTTTGGATTATTGAAGAGTTCTTCCTTTCCAGTGTCATAATTTATAGGCGCAAAATAAATACTATTTGGAATATTGAATGATTTGAACTCTTCTTTGTAAAGTGCCTCTTTTATAAAATTTTTGAATATAGGTAATGCAGCTTTAGATCCTGTCTCATAACGTCCTAATGACTTCGGGTTGTCAAAACCAATATAAACTCCTACTACTAAATTAGAACTATATCCAATAAACCAAGCATCATAGTTGTTATTGGTTGTACCAGTTTTGCCTGCTAAAGGTACCTTAAGATCTCTAAGTTTTTTTCCCGTTCCTCTTTTTATGACACCCTCGAGTATAGAAGTCATTTGATAGGCAGTCTCTTCACTAAAAACTCTTTCGTAATTATCTTTAATCTTAGGTATATTTATTGAACTTTCAGAAAATCTATCACAACCAAAACACTCTCTTTTATCAGAGTTATAAATTGTTTTTCCTCTTCTATCCTGGATTCTATCAATCAGTACTGGGCTTGTTTTTTTTCCTCCATTTACAAAAGATGTATAAGCAGATGTTATATCAAGCAAAGTTGTTTCTGCCGAACCAAGAGAAACCGATAAAAGTTCAGGGATATCATCATAAATTTTTAAATCTTCGGATAATTTTAATATTTTTTTTAATCCTAAATTTTCTGCTATTCTCACGGTCATTAAGTTTCTAGAGTATTCAATTCCCTTTCTTAATGTTGATGGACCGTAAAATTGTTTACCGTAATTTTCTGGTTTCCAGTTTTTCAAACCAACTCCTTGTTCTGCTATAAATGGTGCGTCTAAAATAATAGAGTTTGGAGAGTAGTTGTTCTCTAGAGCTGCAGCATAAACAAATGGCTTGAAGGCAGAGCCTGGTTGTCTTTTGGCTTGAGTCACTCTATTAAATTCACTAGATCTATAACTAAAACCTCCCACTAATGCTTTAACTTTTCCATTGAATGGATCTATTGCAACAATAGCACCGTTGACTTTTGGATATTGTTTTAAGTCCCAAGAATTATTTTTATTTTTTTTAACGTATATTATATCTCCAGCTTTAAAGCTTTTATTAATATCTTTTTTAATGGCCCATTTTATATTTTCTTTTTTTATAAATCCCTTTATTTTTTTATCAATAATATTTATTGCGATTTTATTTTCTTCTACTGAGTCTACTTCTGCAAAATTCCAATTTAACGTTGGATCAATTTTTTTTCTCTCTAAATTATTCTTCCAGTCTTTGTTCGTAAATTTATTTGTTATAGGGCCTCTCCAACCATGTCTTTTATCATAAGACTCGATCCCTTTACGTAAAGCATCTAATGCTATTGTTTGATATTTTATATTCAGAGGAACTTTAATGGCTAAGCCTTCAGCATATAACTTTTCAAACCCATAGTTTTCTTTAATAATTCTTCTTACTTCTTCAGTATAAGAATTAGCTTCATCTACTAATTCAATTTTTCTTTTTTTGAGCAGAATTTTTTTATTTTTCAGTTCTTTTAAATCTTTTTTTTCTATAAAACCATTGTCACTTAAATTATTTAAAACTAAATTTCTTCTTATTTTTGCTATTTCAGGGTATCTGAACGGATTGTATTTACTAGGTGCTTTGGGAAGTGCTGCAAGTAAAGCTGCCTCTAAATAGTCTAATTCTTTTACTGATTTATCAAAATATTCTAAGCTTGCAGCGGCTATTCCATAAGTACCCTCGCCTAAATAAATTTGGTTAAGATATAATTCAAGAATTCTCTCCTTTGAATAAGCTTTTTCAATTCTGAATGCTAAAATTGCTTCTTTTATTTTCCTTTTTAAAGAAACTTCATTTGTAAGAAGGAAATTTTTAGCAACTTGTTGTGTTATTGTAGATGCGCCTTCAAGTCTTTCATTGTTAATAATATTTTTAAAATTATTTATTGTTGCCCTTAATACCCCTTTTGCGTCAATACCAGGGTGGCTAAAAAAATTTTTATCTTCTGCTGATAAAAAAGAGTTTATTATTTTTTTAGGTATAGACTCATATGGTATAAAGAGCCTTTTTTCTAAAGCATACTCTGCGATTAGAGTTCCGTTTTCTGAATAGACTCTACTTGAAACAGGAGGTTGATATTTTGCTAATTTTTTATAGTCAGGTAATCCAGATGAAAAATACATAAAAGCAGAAAATACTAAAAAAAGAAAAACAATTAATAATACAATTCCTGCTCTAATTGAAAAATGTACAAATGTGTTCATAGATTATAATGCTAATGACTAAATTTAGGCTATCTTAAGGCATATTTCACTTTTATAAATATTATGCTTGATAACCTTTATTAGCTGTTAATCTTTCAAAAAAATTGTATAATAATATTATGAAAAATTTCACAAAAAATTTACCGAAAATTATTAAAGGAATTCAATTTACATGGAAAAAAATTTATATATTGATGCATCGCATCCAGATGAAACACGAATCGTTCTTAAATCGGACAAGTCTATTGAAGAATATGAATACGAAGATAAAAATAAGCTAAACTTTAAAAATAATATTTATCTTGGTACAGTCAGTCGCGTAGAGCCTTCTCTTCAAGCAGCTTTCATAAATTTTGGAAGAATAAAGCATGGTTTTTTAGCTTTTAACGATATTCAATCAGATTATTATCAAATACCAACTGAAGATAAAGATAAACTTCAAGAAGTTGAAGAAAAAATAAGAGAGGATCTTAAAAATACAAGTGCTTCAGAATTAAATAATTTAGAAAATTCAGAGACTTTACAAAAATCTGAAACGGAAATAAACGGCAATTCACCCATAAATAACGGAGAAGTAAATTTAAATCAAGAAAAACAAAATGAAAACAATATAGGTAAAAAGTATAGAGAAAAACTTAAAAATACTTATGGCTTAAAGAAATATAGAATTCAAGAAGTAATAAAACCTGGTCAAGTTATTCTAATTCAAGTTATTAAAGAAGAAAGAGGGCAGAAAGGAGCTGCACTAACTACTTTTATATCATTAGCAGGTAAATATATTGTTTTAATGCCTAATACTGCAAAAGGTGGTGGCATATCTAGAAAGATATTTAATTCGAATGATCGTAACAGAGTAAAGTCTATATTGAATGAAATAGAAATACCAAGCAGCATGGGTGTAATAGTAAGAACTGCAGGAGCAAGTAAAACTAAAAATGAAATTGAAAAAGATTTTCAAAATACTTTATCAACATGGGATCAAATTAAAAATAAAGCTGTAGAGTCTAATGCTCCATCTTTAATATACGAAGAAGGCGATGTGATTAAGAGAGCTTTAAGAGATATATACGATAATGACACTAAAAATGTTTATGTTGACGGTAACGAAGGCTACCAAAAGACAAAAATGTTCATGAAAGAATTAATACCAAAAAACTTAAAATTTGTAAAAAAATATAGAGGTAAAATACCTTTGTTTCATGATGCAGGAATAGAGAATGAATTAAATAATATTTTTGAACCAAGAGTTAAATTGAAGTCTGGGGGCTATTTAATTATAAACCCTACAGAAGCATTGGTGTCAATTGATATAAACTCTGGTCAATCTACAAAACAAATAAATATTGAAAAAACTGCTCTTAATACAAATTTGGAAGCTGCAGAAGAAATAGCAAGACAGCTAAAGATTAGAGATCTTTCAGGATTAATAGTTATAGATTTCATAGATATGATGAACTTCCATAATAGAAGATTGGTTGAAAAAAAAATGCGAGAAAGTATTAGAAAAGATAGAGCAAGAATTCAAGTTGGTCGTATTAGCA
>MDTE01065606.1_pt1 | contig 27800 bp, 22 predicted proteins | sample 811231 | NCBI WGS metagenome assembly MDTE01 (sample SAMN05326651, study PRJNA326480) | marine metagenome | isolation source: seawater | place: Indian Ocean: Red Sea | collected 2010 | reverse complement strand
TCGCGAAAACGCGGCGTGGCGATGATGCCCTGGCGGTAGAGGATTTCTTTATGGACCAACCCGCCGATTCGAATCACCGGCAGGATTTCGTCGACCCAGGCTTGGTAGGCGGCCTGCTCCTGTCCGACCTGCCACAAATCCCAGACTTTGACAAAGGCGTGCGGCAGGCTTGGCCAGGGCATGGTCCCCTGGGAGCCGCGGCGCAGTTCTTCGATCAGGTGGGTGCCGCTGGCTCCACCCATCACGGTGATTAGCTCGGCGCCGTATTCGACCGCCTCGCCGACCTTGTGCGGAGCGGGGGCGCTCTCGACCTTGGCGTAGCGCAGGTTGGCACTCTCCTCGGCGATCTGCCGCATCAGCGGGCCGCCCAGCGCATCCCCGGCCTCGAGGAAGAAGACGGGGATATCAACAGCATCGGAGATCGCTTTGAAATAAGCCCGGCTTTGCTCGGGGGTAGCTCCGGCGGGCGGCAGGCTCATCACCGCATCGACGCCGAGGTCGGCGGCTTGCTGGCTATAGTAGACGGCAGCGTAGGTGGCAGGGGAACCAGTGGTCATGATTACCGGTACTCGCCCTGCACACTGGTCGATGACGATTTTGGTTAGCTGCAGCCGCTCGGCTTCGGTGAGTTTGGGAATTTCGGTGGCATAGGCGATTCCGAATCCGTGTACGCCGCCGGCGATACAGTAATCGACGAGATTCTGCAGGCTTTCCGCGTCGATGCGATCCCGTTCGTCGAAGGGGGTGATGAGGATTGGGAATACGCCGCGCATGGGTTTAGAGATCATGGTTATCCTCCGCTGTGGAGAGTATAAGATGGTTCGCCACGTGCCGCCGATCAAGGCGTTGTTTGGTCTACCAAAGGAACGTACACTATCTGTGAATGTTGCGACAAAGGAGGCCGACCATGTCCGATACCGATTCTACGCCGCGGCTGGATGACCGCGACTGGCGCCGGTTGACTCTCGGCGAGCGGATCCGTCAACTCGAGGTCGAGGGCTATTTGATTCTGCCCGATGTTCTCGACGCCGACCATATCGCGCGTCTCAAAGAGCAGACTGCGCGATTCGAAACCGACCACGTTGATTATAGTGTGCACCAGCGGGGGCGGTCCGGGGTGCATTTTGCCGGCGGGGCCGTCAGTGCGCTCATTGCCTATCCGCCGACGGTTGACTTTCTCAAGCTCCTGTGCGGCGACGAGGTGATCATGATGTCCTGCGACTACGCTCGTTCAGAGCCGGGCCATCCGGGGATCAGTCTGCACTGTGACGGCCAACCCTGGGGCTCGAAGATTTTCGGGGCTGAATACAGTTGTCCGAAATTGATCCGCGTACTCTATTACCTGGACGATCTGACACCGGAAGTGTCGCCTTTTCGCATCGTGCCGCGTTCGCATCTGTGCTATCACAATCAGGCCAATCCCTACTTGCGCTACGCCGAACATCCACAAGAGGTGATGGTCACCTGTGCGGCGGGCTCAATCCTCTTATTCAACCATAACGCCTTCCACGGCAATTATCCGAATGTGGGTTCGTACGCGCGGGAGAGTCTGCAGCTTTCGTATCGGCCGAGTTGGGCGGGTCCGACCGATTCTGTTGTGCTCTGGGATCCGGTCGAGGTGGCTAAGTTGCCCGAGGCCGTGCAATCGTTGATGGGGGACCGCAGTGCCCGGATATGGGTTTATGAAGGAGGCAACAAGCCTCCCGATATGCCCTGCGAGGCGCCTGGAATGGATCCCAGTCGCTGGGAGCGCGATTAGCTCGGTCACAATTTTAAGCGATAGGTTGTGGTTTGGGTAGCGGGGCCGTACTCTATGCGGAATCGAAGGAGTCGAATATGACTGATTACGACCTGTTGGTCCGCGCTGGACGCGTTTTTTGTGCGCAGAGCGGCTTCGACGGTCCGGGAGCAGTGGCGGTCAAAGGAGATCGGGTTGCGGCTATGGGGTCCTCGGTCTCGGGTAGTGCTCGGGAGATCTTGGATTTTCCGCACGACTTGCTCTTGCCGGGACTGGTGGATATGCACGCTCATCCGGCGCGCGGAGGATCGCGCTACGGCGTCGATCCGGATCTCCATTTTTTGTCGCGAGGTGTTACAACGGTCCTGTCGCAGGGGGACGCTGGGGCGCGAAATTGGGTTCCGTATCGCGACGAAGTGATCGCCGGATCTCGTACCCGGGTGCGGATGGCGCTCAATCTCTCGGCGGCCGGAGAGTCAGGGCCCAACCGCTGTTTTGAATTTCTGGAGGATGTGGATGTGCAAGCCTGTGCCGCACTCGCTGCCGACGAGGAGGCGATCTGGGGGATCGCGGTCGTTACTATGCCGGGGCCTTGCGGCGCTCTTGATCCACGTCTGATAATGGAGCGGGCACTCGCTGCCGGCGCACGAGCGGGCAAGCCATTGCTGGTAGGTACGCGGATGCATGAGGATTGGTCGCTGGACGATCAGTTGGAGCTATTGCGGTCGGGTGATATGGTGACCTATTGTTTCAACGCGCTCGCAGAGAATATGCTAGTGGGAGGCAAGGTACGCGATTCGGTGTGGAAGGCGCGCGAGCGGGGTGTGCTCTTTGATGTTGGGCACGGAATTAACTCCTTTTCATGGCCGGTGGTCGAAGCGGCAATCGCCGCAGGTTTTTATCCGGATACGGTTTCGACCGACCAGTACAATCGCCATGTCGAGAGCCGGCCGCAACACGATTTGCCGCGTACGATATCCAAGATCATCGCTGCGGGATTGCCCGAGTGCGAAGCTTTTACTCGGGCTACTGCTCGTCCGGCCGAATTGTTGGGTTTGGCCGGGGAGGTGGGCACGCTTTCGGTTGGAGCCTGTGCGGATCTGGCGGTGCTGCGTTTTAACGAAGAGGCGTTGCCTCTTCGCGATGTCGCGGGAGACGAGCGGCCGGGTGGTTGTTGGGAACCGCTGCTGACCGTGCGTGCCGGCGCGGTCTGTGCCGATCACCGCTAACGGGGACAGAGACTATATGGGATTTGTTCTTTCACCGGCGCATCGGGCGGCTCTGCACGGCCAGCGGCGGATCATCGTCAATTTCGACGTTACTTTTGCGATCAATGTTTGTCATCGCCGCCAGCCCGATTGCGCGCTCGGCGAGATGGTGGAATCCCTCTTCGAATTCGCCGATGCGAAAGGGACGATGATAGACGGCATCTGGTGGAATTGGGGGGAGGGCAACCAGGCGCCCTATCAGAGCGATTTCTTGCCGTTCTACGACCACCCGCTGTACCTGCAGTGGGTCGATGCGGGGATCGATATCGTGGGATTGGTACTCGAGGCAACTCGACGCCGCGGGTTGGAGACGTTTTTCTCACACCGCATGAACGGCTCGGACAACGATCTGGGGCCTTTTGCCCGGATTCCGCTGAAAGTCGAGCACCCCGAATGGACTTTTCGGACTCCATGGTGCACCCACGCGGATAACGGCTACTGGAATTTTGCGCTGTCCGAGGTGCACGAACATGTGCTGACGGCGCTGCGCGAGGTGCTGGAACGCTGGCCTTTTGACGGGTTGGAACTGGATTTCGCCCGTGGGGTGGTCTTTCCGCAGGGTGAGGGGTGGATCAACCGAGATCGGCTGAATGAGTATATGGAACGAGTGCGGGAAATGTCGCTCGAAATTGCGGCGCGGCGCGGGCGGCCCTTGCTCTTGGCGGCTCGGGTGCCGGAGAATTTGCCGGGTTGCCATTTCGATGGCCTGGATATCGAGAGCTGGGTGCGGGAGCGATGGGTGGATCTGCTGGTACTGGGGGTGCGTTCTTTCGACGTCGATCTCAGCGCTTTTCGCCGGGTGGTCGAGGGGTGCGAGGTCAAGCTCTATCCTTCGCTGGACGATCACCATGCCAGCGACGGCTACCACAATCCCGGGATCGAGGTATTGCGCGGGGTAGCGGCCAACTGGTGGGCACAGGGGGCGGATGGGATCCATACTTTCAACTGGAATCACGGTGAAGATGCTCCTTATAAAGGGCAGGACTGGTCCAGCCATTTGCAGGCCTATCGCGAGCTGGGTCATTGCGAAAGGCTGGCGGGTAAGGACAAGATCTTCGTGGTCCAGCGGCGCGGTGGCGGGCACGGGCCGACCGTCATTCCCAATCCCGAGGACTGGTCTACCCCGAGATATGCCTATGCCAACACCAATCTGCTGGCGCAGTTGCCCGCAAAGGTGGCCAACGACGGACGGACCGACACCTTGTTGCGGATCTATCTCGGTGGCGATTCTAAGCGGGTTAAATCGGCGCTGCTGCGACTCTTGCTTTCCGAACCGGGGGCTGCAGGGTTGGCTGAAGAGCAGCGTTTAGCCCGGGTAGAGGTGGCTACGATAGGGCATCTCGACGGGAGATTGATAAACGAGCCCGCAGCAAAGGGGGTCGAGACGCTGATTCGGGTGAGGCTGAACAATATTCCTTTGGCAGAGCCGACCGTTGAGCAGGGCTGGCTGATATTTGCGCTTGGTCCCGAGCTCGTTGCGGTCGGGGAGCACCTGATCGGTATTGGAGTAGTTGGTCGAGCGGATAGTGAGGCGGAACTCGTGGTGGAGAAGGCCGAGATCGCAGTGAAATACTGGGCATAGCCGGATCAGGTGCGCTAAGCTGCGGTGCAGGGTGATCTTGCTATCAGGTATTGTAGCGGACGAATTTTCTATGCTCGCTGAGAGCGATTGCGGAAATAAAAGGGATATGATCCAGATGAAAGATCAGACAGGCCAGACTTCGACCGGATCGGGGAATGTTTTTGCTCATACCTTGGCAGAACAGGAAATTCAACTGCACTCCGATCCTCAGCTACAAGCATTTCGCGCGACGCGCCAGGCTTGCAGCGACGATCCATTTCGTCCGCGCTACCACTTCGCCAATGCCGATGGGCGCCTCAACGATCCCAATGGCCTGTGTCGCTGGCAGGGACGTTGGCACCTCTTCTACCAGGCCTTTCCCCCACGGGATCCTCGTCCTCACTGGGCCCATGCGGTCAGCGAGGATTTGATCCACTGGCGCGATCTGCCCTATGCACTTTCTCCCGGTCCTGAAGACGGCTGTTGGTCGGGTGCTTCACTGGTCGAAGAAGATCGCGTCCTCGCTCATTACTACGGCCATCCGCACGGCAATACGACCGCTCTGAGCCGAGATCCCCTTTTGCTGAACTGGGAAAAGATTCCCGAACTCATACCCGTACCCAGCGCCGATGAGGGTCCTGCGTCGTACCGCGTCTACGACCCGTGTATTTGGAAGAAGGACGGGGTATATTACTCTCTTTCGGGTGGCACGCAACCCACTGGACCCGGGGGTCGGTTGAGGCGGGCCAATTTTCTTTTCCGCTCACCGGATCTCAAGCACTGGGAATATCTGCATCCCTTTGTCGACGACGAACTTTTTACCGAGCTTGGCGACGATGGGGCGTGCCCTTATTTCTGGCCGATCGGCGACAAGCACATCTTGCTCTTCTTCAGTCATATGCGTGGCGGTCGTTATCTGCTCGGAGACTATGATAAACAGCGGGACAAGCTGGTCGCCACCGACTACGGGCTTTTCAATTTTGGTTCTGCCTGGCCTGGTGGAGTCCACGCGCCATCGGCGACACCCGATGGGCGGGGCGGGATCATCGCGATATTCAATGTGAATTGGGGATTGCCATTGCCGGGATGGACCCGAGAAGAGCGGGAGATTGAGCATTTCGGCTGTTGGGAGGGCCAGCAGATCATGAGCTTGCCTCGGCGCCTCAGCTTAAGCGAGGCAGGGGGCTTTGCAGATGGAGCCTGCAGGTGATATCGAATCGTTGCGGGGTCGCCATCAGGGGCTCACCGACTGCATATTACGCGCCAATAGGGAAACCGTGCTCGATGAGATCGGAGGCACTGCGATCGAACTCGAGCTGAGAATCGACACCGCCGGTGCGCCGATGGTTGCGCTCGACGTGTTGCGCTCCCCCGACCGGCAGGAATACACCCGGATTGCGTTTTACCGCAATCGCGGTTTCAAGCCGGTCGTGCCCGGGGTTCAATCGAGCACGCCGCCCAACGGCGATGGCACCCAGAGTCTGATCGCGATCGATTCCTCCTGTGCTTCGATCCTGCCCGACGCCCGATCGCGTCCACCTGAAATTGCACCGGTCTTCCTCGAATCAGACGAAGATCTCGAATTGCGGGTTTTTGTGGACAGGAGCATTGTCGAGGTTTTCGTCAACGGGAGACAATGTCTCGCCATACGCGTTTACCCGGGGCGCGAGGACAGTATCGGCGTGTCGTTGCTGAGCCAGGGTCGGGATGCGCGGCTCATCGCTCTGGACGCCTGGTCGATGCAGGATATTTATTCGCCGGGATGAGAACGGATCTCTCGCTATGATCGAACGAGAGCTTTTGCGTTGCTGCAGATGAACCAGATCTGGTTATTCAACCTGCAGATCGAGACAGAGGAGTTCTTCTTCGTTGCGCAAATAGAGCCGGCCGTCTACCAGGGTCGGTGAGGTCCAGCACTTGCCCTCCAGGATCTGGACCAACGCCTTCTCCCGGTACTCCAGAGGCGTAGCTTCGACCAGCGCTAATTCGCCTCCTTCTCCCAGGACGACCAGGTGGTTTCCAGCCAGAACCAGCGATCCCCGCTCGAAGCCACGGGTCTTCCACTTTTCTTCGCCACTGTCCACGTCAATGCATTTGAAAATCGAACTATCGAAGCCGTAGAGGTGATTCTCGTAGAGTATCGATGAATTGATCCAGTTCTTCATCCCACGACTTTGCCAGAGTTCCTCAATGCCCACGGAATCTTGCGCCATCTGCATCGCCAGCATCGCCGCTCCTTTATCGTAGGCAGCAGAGATATAAATTCTATCGTCGGGAATCAGGATCGGCGTAGTGATATTGATGGTGTCTTTCCAGGGATAGGTCCAGTATATCTGGCCGTCGACGGGCGCGACCGAAATCAGGTTTTTTTCGGTCAGGAAAAGGATTTGCCGCACGTCGTTGAAGGTGACCGGAATGGGTGAGGAGTAGGAGAGGCCATCGGAATAGGCGGTCCAGATGGTCTCTCCGCTCTGCTTATCAAGAGCGGCGATGGCATTGCCTTCCGTACCACCAACCGGCAGGAGTAAGAGGTTGCCCTCGATGAGTGGAGAAGCAGCGTAGCCCCAAGAAGGTATTTTGCTGCCAAAGCGCTCTTTTAGATCGATCGTCCATATCTGGCGCCCGTCTTTTTTATCGAGGGCATAAAGCCTGCCATTCGCGCTGACGGCATAGACCCGGTCGCCGTCGACCGTCGGCGTCGACCGCGGCCCATTGCCGCGACTCTCGGTAAAGCTCGCATCGGCTCTCAGGCGCCAGATTTCGCCGCCGTCGCTCGCCCGCAGCGAGACTACGAACTCATCATCGCCTGCGGCGAACATGGTAAAGAGCTGACCCTGGGAAACGGTAATACTCGAGAAACCTTCTCCGAGGGGGGTTCGCCACAGCACGGTGGGGCCTTCCTGCGGCCAGGCGTCGAGTACGCCGGCATCTGGAGAAACTCCATCGCGGGTGGGACCACGCCAATGGGGCCAATCCGCTGTCTCGCCGAGCGAAGGGAAAAAGCCGTATAGCGTCGCTAATAAGAGGCTTTTAAATAGAATGATTCGCTCTTTGTTCGCCATGATGATCTGCTCCACGCGCTGGATTAATTGTGCTGGGCAAGAGCAAAGGCCGTGAGAGCTTGAAACGGCTCCTCACGGCCCGCTTGAGATGGTGGGCAATCGCAGATTTGAACTGCGGACCTCCGGTATGTGAGACCGGCGCTCTAACCAACTGAGCTAATCGCCCCAAAGAGTCGGTGGTGGGCCGAGTAGACCGGGAATCTGTGACGATTGAATGAGGAGTTCCCGATCTGTACAACACAAGGGTCATTCGGCCATTGCTGATCTAAGCTTGTACAGGGCTAGAAATATAGAGTTTGGGCAGGCATTTATCAAGTATTCTCCATATCCGGAATGTCTATGGCTTCTGAGCGGGTTGCCGCTTCTGAGCAATCGCCAGCGGATTGACCCGTCCGGATCGCGATATATTCTCCAAGGCCGGTTCCGTGGTTCGCCATCCTCCATATATTATCTCTGTCGTCTAACGATGGAGGAGTTCAATGCACCTAGATATATGTGAAAAGACCTTGGACCCGTTGCGGCATGCGCTGAGGCATCATCGTTTGTATCAAACGCTCCGATCCATGGACGATATTCGTCTATTTATGCAATACCACGTTTTTGCAGTATGGGATTTCATGTCGCTCTTGAAGTCGCTGCAGGCAAACCTGACCTGTGTCGCTGTTCCCTGGACGCCGAGCGACAACGCGGTCGCCGTGCGGCTGGTCAACGAAGTGGTTTGCGGCGAAGAGAGCGATATAGATATAGAGGGCAATCCGAAGAGCCATTTCGCAATGTACGTCGAGGCAATGGAACAGGTGGGTGCGGATACCTCGAGCATTGTCGATTTTATCCAGCGAATCAATGCGGGTACTGGCGTGGATGAAGCGCTGGCGGACGCCGATTTGAATGAGCCGATAAGGTCCTTTGTCGCTTTTACGTTTTCCGTGATCGAAACGCGAAAAATGCACCTCATTGCTTCTGCGTTCACCTTCGGTCGCGAGGAAGTGATCCCCGATATGTTCCTGGAAATCCTAAAACATTCGGATGCCGACAACGTTCGTTACGATAAACTCGTATACTACCTGAAGCGACATGTCGAATTGGATGGCGATGAACACGGTCCTCTGGCCCTGAAAATGGTTTCCGAACTCTGCGGCGAGGATGAGATGCGCTGGCGCGAAGCACTGGTCATCGCTGAGCAGTCGCTGCGCCAGCGGATTGCGTTCTGGGACGCTATTAGCCAACAAATAGAAATCGATCGATCCAGAGTAGTGCACTGCGCCGGATAGATTCCCCAAAGGCGGGAAAAGAGCGGTCGATTGCACAAAAAAGCGGCTGCGACACCAAGATGGCGATTCGCAACCGCTTAAAGGCCGATGCAGATGATGGTGGGCCCACCAGGACTCGAACCTGGGACCTACGGATTATGAGTCCGCTGCTCTAACCAACTGAGCTATAGGCCCGTCTGACAAGGGCAAAATCTAGGACTTTTCTCGAAGGGGTCAAGAGTTTTGTTCGGCGGCGAAGGCCTGGCGTTGCTGGTTGAGTTCGGCGATCTCGGAACTGATGCGCGCAACCTCGCCTTCGTCTCGTTGGTCGACTGCCAGGGCCAGGGCCTGTCGCGCGGCGGCGATGCGGGTCTGAAGCGAGTTTTTTTGAAAATGGAGTACATAATCGCGCCATTGCCGTTCGACCTGTTCTTCGTCGAATCCCTGTACTGCGCATTGGGTGACCAGTCGAGAGAGTGCGTCGTCCTCTAACTCGCTGATGATCATTCCGAGGTCGATGGACCGACCTTGGGCCTGGCGTTCAAAAAGCAGACGGTAGAGCGTCTGGGTCCGGGTGTCTCCCAGTGCCTCGGGGGGCAATCGCTCGGCGGTGTCGGCGATGTAGTGCGGGAAGTTGAGCAAGAGGCCGATGAATTCGAGTTCGTGGCGCGGTGGATCGGGTTCGGCTGGCTGTGCTGACTCGTCTCTTGGTCTGCGAGGCGCGCGCTGCTGCTGTACCGAAGCGTGCAACTCCTGGCGCAGGGCTTGCTCATCGACCGATAGGCGTTGGGCGACTTCGCGTAGCAGCAGGTCGCGGCGGACGGCGTCGCGGATTTTGGCCAGCAATGGTCGCAGGGTTGCGACGGCGCGGGATTTACCCTCAACACTGCTGAGGTCGTGCCGAAGGGCGAGTTGTTCGAGATAGAAGTCGAGAACCGACTGGGCCTTCTCGGTTCGTTCGAGCAATGCATCGGAACCGTGTTCCTGGACGAAGGTGTCGGGATCGTGTTCGGGGGGCAGCGAGACGACGCGGGCGTCGAGGTCGGTGCCCAGCAGTATTTCAAGTCCGCGCATGGCAGCGGTGGAACCAGCTGCATCTCCATCGAAGAGGAGCACGACCTGATGGGCATAACGGGCTAGTAGGCGGGCGTGGTCCTCAGTCAGGGCTGTACCGGAGGTAGCAGCAACGTGCTGGATGCCGGCCTGTACCAGACTGATGAGATCCATATACCCTTCGACGACTAGTACGCAGTCCTGTCTACGGACGGCATCGCGGGTGTCGGAAAGGCCATAGAGCACCCGACCCTTGTGGTAGATCGCCGTTTCGGGCGAGTTGAGATATTTGGGTTCTGCATCGGGTTGGAGGGCACGGGCACCGAAGGCGATAGTGCGGTTGGAGAGATTGGCAATGGGAAAGGTCACCCGGTCGCGGAAACGGTCGTAATACCCGCTGCCGTTTTGGCGGGGCAGCGCCAAGCCCGATTGCTCCATGACTTGGGGGGGCAAGCTTCGGCGGCCTGCTACTTTGAGCAGCCCATCCCAGTTGGAGGGGGCATAGCCTAGGCCAAAGCGCTCGATGGTTTCATTGGTCAGGCGGCGGGCCTGCAAATACTCGCGGGCGGCGCCGCCGGAATCATCGTTGAGCAGCATGTGGTGAAAATATTTGTACGCCAGGTCGTTGGCCCGATAGATCAGATCGGCCGCTTCGGTTTCATCCCGGGATGGACCTGAGCGCTCGGGCAGGCTGATGCCGGTTCGTTCGGAGAGGTACTTGACCGCCTCAACGAAGGTGACGCGATCGACTTCCTGAATAAACCTGAAGACATTGCCTCCGACTCCACAGCCGAAACAATGGTAAATCTGGCGGTCGGGGTTTACACTGAAAGAAGGAGAATTCTCGTCGTGAAAAGGGCAGAGACCAAAGAAATTGCGCCCCTTCTTGCCAAGTTGGACGTGTTCGGAAACCACGTCGACGATATCGGCGGCGTCGCGGATGCGTTCAAGTGTTTCTTCGGGTATGAGTGGCATTGCTCGGTGGCGTGATTTTTTATATACTTTGTCTGAATCTTTGCCCAAAAGTATCTCGATTTTTCAGCCGGGTCAAGGAAGCGGACGCGATATTGGGGATTCAGGGCCATTTCTCACGTGACACTTAAGTGACTGTTTATTTATGACTAAAAAGCATAAGTGCTCTTTGCTTGCAGCGATATAAATAGCTGTATATACTTCTTGCTGCGGACGGAGAGACTTCTGTTCATTCCATTATTATGGCTCATTATGAAATTTTTACTCAAATTATCTGAACATGTCCTCTCTATCCTACAGAGGGGGTATAGGAGATTTTATTGCTTTGGGGTTAGTGTAATCGGTCAGTCGTTACATGCTGGAGTGGAAAGGGGGGGTTTCGGCATAAGAACAAAAAGAAATTGCTTGACTCTGTGCTATATTATTATAAATTAAGCTCAATTCTCTCCCTTAATATTTTGAAGTTTAACGTTAATTAGGACATTTTTAGATTCAGTCGCGGCCTCTGCCAGGGGCCCCAATCAAGGGCCGACTATTTCCGCAATGTGCTGGGGATAGCATCGAGCATTGATGAGGAGGATATCGGATATGTCGAGAGGTAGAAAGAGTTTTATTACAAGCTTGACTCTGTTGGGGTTGAGTGTTTTTCTGTGCGCGAGTCCGGCTGCAGAGGCGCTGACGGTAAGCTCCGAGATGGCAGCAGGTTTGGATGATCGCGCTCCTGGTCCCGTCGGCGATGTAAGTGCCGAGCTCAATTTAGATGGGACCAGCGTCACTGTTTCCTGGACTTTGGCGGACGATGATTTCGTGCGCCAGGCACCGGCTGGTGGCGATTTCACATCTGGCGGTGTCTTCATCAACGTCAACGATGTGGAGAGCTACGGGGTCTGGCGACAGACCGTCGGTTTTGGTGATCCTGAACTGATAGACGAAGTCGGCGCGGGTGAGACATCCTACGTTGATGAGACGGTGATAACCGGCGAAACGTATACCTACTTGGTTACGGCTGCCGATGGCTCGGGCAATCAGAGCGATGCCGTCGAGTCCGGCCAGGTCAATCTGGGGCCGCCGCCGACGGCTGAGGTCGAGGCGCCCGAGGAGATCGAGTCGGCCCAGTTCGTGCAAATGACCTTTGAGGCCGAACTGGATGTCGAAGACGAAGAGGCCGTCGAAGATTTTGCGAGTGCATTCATTGCCGAATTGGCCCTTTTGCTCGGCATTGATCCCAGTCAGATCACCATCACGAGCATTACTCAGGGCAGCGTGATCGTCGAGTTCACCATCGAAGGTGAGGACGCGGTTGAAGCCCAGCAGGAATTGGAGGAATTGGTCACTGAGGATCCCGAAATTCTGGCGGAAGTCGCTGGTACCGCTACCGAATACGGGGCGATCACCGTCAGCGAACTGGATATGGGAGACGCAGAGGTTGACGGTTGGTTATTGGAAGAATTCCAGTATACCAACAATTCCGAAGATCCTGATGCCATTCTGATAATTGCGGCCGAGGTCGAGGGAGATGGGTTTGAACTTGAAGCAGAGTCGCTGATCTTAGCTAACGGTGAGAGTGGATATATTCCTGTAGTTTTCATTCCTTCCAGTGTGGGTAACCTCCAAGGGACCTACGAGGGCGTGTTGACCATAGAAACCAATGATGCCGCAAACCGCGTCACGGTGGTCGGACTGAGCGCGACGATTTCCGAAGGACTCGTGGTCGGCGATATCGTGGTCAGCGGCGCTTTCAATTTCGCCAGCGTGGCGATAGGCTCTTCTAAAGACCTCGCGTTGACGCTCGCCAATGACGGCGATCTGGATCTTGTCGGATCCATTTCCATCGAGGGCGATCCGGTATTCTCGGCTGTCGGCAGTGACGAGGACGGCAATGTCGTTCAAATCACCGAAGTAGATTTCAGCCTGACGGGCGGTGAGGAGATCGATATCACCGTGACCTTCGAGCCGATTGCGGCCGAGTCCTACAGTGGTACTATTGTGATCACCAGCGATGACGAGGACGAACCCGAGATCACCGTCGAACTTTCCGGTTCCGGTTTTGATGCGGAGGAAGTCCTGGTGTTGCAAGATGACGAGGGCAATACTATCCTCGGCGACTTCGATGGCAATGCTGATGTCAACTTTGACGACTTTTTCATCTTCGCTGATAACTTCGGTCAAGAAGACTTCGATGAGGCCACCGATTTGGACGGTAGTGGTGCGGTCAACTTCGACGACTTTTTCATCTTCGCCGATAACTTCGGTAAGTCCGGTACGTACGTCGGTGTTGTTGCCAGCGCTGATGAAGAGGATTCGGGCGACGCCTGAGCAGTCTTGTAGTTTCGTTTCCTGGTTAGAGCGCGGTGCCCTGATGGGCACCGCGCTTTTTTTGGTATGTTAAATATTCCTTGACCTGGGCCAAGCAATCGGATTAGATTTATAACCCGCTCATATATGCAGTACTCCCGATTTTTACTACAAGGAGGGTTATGATGAAAAGACAGATCCTTCTCGGTGTGCTGGTTGTTTTCAGCGCTCTTGCTGCGCACGGGCAATCGGCTATTACCTCCGAGCCCGTGGCCGCTGTTGATAATATTCCACCGGCGCCGGTAACGGACTTGGAAGCACTGGTTGCCACCGATGACAATATCCGGACTGTGGCTTTGACATGGACTCTCTCGGTGGATGACGGACGCTCTTTTTCGACCTTTGGCAACCAGATCGTGCCGGTCGGCGACGTCCGCGGCTATCGCGTTTATCGTCGGCAGGGAGATGGAGGGGAGGAACTGATCGCTTCTTTGGGGGTCGGGGTTTCCGAATTCGTCGACCGCGCAGTCCTCGACGGGGTTTCCTATATCTATGATGTGAGGCCGTTCGACTCAGACAACGAAACCCATATCGACGTGATCCCTGGCTCCGATTCGGATCTGGCTCGGATCGTGTTGGTCGATGGGGCTCCTGATGTCGAGGTGGAGACCAGAATTGAGGGCGAGCTAGTATTGGATAGTAATCTCGATCTCGAGAATCAAGGAGAGGTGGATATTTTCGTCGATGAATTTATCCGCCAATTGGCCGAAGCGCTTGATATTGACCCGAGCCGAATTATCATCACCGACCTCAAGCCGGGCAGTGTTGTGGTTTCATTCCAGATCGTCGATGCTGCGGTTTCTGCTGAGGACGAGCCGACTCCGACAGAGGCGTTAGTTGCACTCAAGCAGTTGGTACAGGAAGACCAGGATATCTTTCCCACCTTAGCGCTGGTTTTGACCTTTGTCGATCTCTCGTCGACAGTGCTGGTACCGGTGTCTGTGATACCCGTCGATGCAGGTGGTAATGAAATTGTCGGCTGGTTTACGCGTGAGGGCGATAGTGTCGACTTCGACGATTTCTTTCTCTTCGCCGATCACTTCGGCAAAGGGCAGGGCGATGATGGTTTTGATGCGATCTTCGATATCGTACCTAATGGCATGATCGATTTCGATGACTTTTTTCGTTTCGCCGACGATTTTGGCAAGGTGGTAGCCAACGCTACTCTAATACAGGGTTAGGGACTGAAGGTTGTATTGAATGGTTTTGTTTCGGAAACCCCGTTCTCTGAGCGGGGTTTCTCTTATTAACGGCAATAATCCTTGACAAACAGAGGATTTCTCTCTACGTTCTGGTTCAGTTTTACTGCCTGCTCCGGTTGTACATTCCCTTTTCTCAAGCAGATGGCCCAGACCGAAGGGCTATATTGATTTACGAGTACCGGCGGTTTATCCGGTTTTAAATTCCACTCGCGTATTAAGCCTTATTATCTCACGACAACCCTCCTCCAATATTTAAAATATTTAATTAAGGCGTGTTGTTACGATTGGGTTCCGGTGGTTTGGTTTCTCCCCCGTGTCCCGACATTTTTTAGAATAGCTCCGGGTGTTTTTATCGCTCATATTGAGATCGGAAGTCCGTAATTGAGGTCCTCCTCACCTTAACCACAAGAAAGGTTGCAAGGAAGAGATGCCGCCTGCGAACAAAACACAGAAGATGAATATCGTCGAGCTCCAGCGGATGAATATCCTCGACCTGCAGGAGTTGGCCAAGAAACTCGAAGTGGTGAACTTCACTGCCTTGCGCAAGCAGGAGTTGATCTTTGCAATCCTCAAACACCAGACCGAGCGTAGTGGGCTGATTTTTGCCCAGGGTACTTTAGAGGTCTTAGAGGAGGGATTTGGTTTTCTGCGTTCGCCAAGCTATAACTATTTGCCTGGACCCGATGATATCTATGTCTCTCACTCGCAGATCAAACGATTCAGTCTGCGCACCGGAGATACGATATCGGGCCAAATTCGTCCGCCGAAAAACGATGAGAAATACTTTGCACTGCTGCGAGTTGAGGCGATCAACTTCGACGACCCGGAAGTCACCAAGAACAAGACTATTTTCGAGAACCTGACGGCATTACATCCAACGGATCGCTTCAAGCTGGAGCACAATCCCAAAGATATGACTACGCGGATTCTCGATTTGCTTTCGCCTATTGGCAAGGGGCAGCGCGGCCTGATTGTGGCGCCGCCCTTTACGGGTAAGACGATGCTCTTACAGAAGGTCGCCAATGCACTGACTACTAACCATCCCGAGGCGATTCTCATCGTGTTGCTGATTGACGAGCGTCCCGAAGAAGTTACCGATATGCTGCGTTCAGTAGATGGCGAAGTCGTCAGTTCCACCTTTGATGAACCGGCTACCCGACACGTTCAGGTAGCGGAGATGGTGATCGAAAAAGCCCGGCGTCTGGTCGAGCATAAGCGGGATGTGGTCGTCCTGCTCGACAGTATCACTCGTTTGGCGAGAGCGTATAATACGGTGACGCCACATTCGGGTCGAATTCTCACCGGCGGTGTCGATTCGACGGCCTTGCAGTGGCCAAGGCGCTTTTTTGCGGCTGCTCGAAATCTGGAGGAAGGCGGTAGTCTATCGATCGTTGCCACGGCTCTGGTCGAGACCGGCAGTCGTATGGACGAGGTGATTTTCGAAGAATTTAAAGGTACTGGTAATATGCAGGTGCAGCTCGACCGCCGTTTGAGTAATCGCCGCGTTTATCCAGCCGTTGACGTGACGGCGACCAGCACCCGAAAAGAGGAGTTACTGCTTAGCGAGTTCGAGTTGAATCGCTCGTGGGTGTTGCGGCGGATTCTCAACCAGATGGGAGTTATCGAGGGCATGGAATTCCTGCAGGAACGCATGCAGGGCACCGAGTCTAATGAAGAATTCCTCAAGGCGATGAATGACTAGCAAGTCTTGCTTTTTTCGGACCTTGTCCTATTTTAGTTAACTCTTACACAACAACTTCACTTCGTAGAGGAGTGCAAAGGTGAAAGCGGATACCCATCCCGAGTACCAAACGGTTATCTTCCTCGACACGAGTTGCGATCACAAAGTCTTATCGCGCTCGACCATTAAGTCTGAAGAGATGATGGAGTGGGAAGATGGCAATTCCTATCCAGTGATCCGGGTTGAAATCAGCTCGGCTTCGCACCCTTTCTATACGGGCAAACGCCAACAGATCATGGATCGAGGCGGGCGTATCGAACAGTTCAATCGGCGCTATGGCACCAGCGATGAGGCACCCGAGGCTGGCGAAGAGGAAAAAGCTCCCGAAGCCCAGGTTTAGCGATACTCATTCGGTTATAAGGTGGTAGGATCCCCTCTCGGGGAGGTCTTATCGCCTTTTTCTTGTACGAGAAGCGATGGACAGGGAAGAGCTCACCAAAGATTTGCCAGTTGGCGGTCAGGCCGTTATCGAAGGGGTCATGATGCGCGTGCCTGGCAAGATCGTCACTGCTGTGCGGGCGGCCAATCGAGAAATCGTGGTGCGCGAGGAGGAATATGAGTCACTCGCGCAGCGTCACCGTTTTTTGGGTCTTCCCGTATTGCGCGGGGCCATTTCTTTTTTTGAGATGATGCTCATTGGTATCAAGGCACTCAATTTTTCAGCTGATGTTGCGATGCAGCAAAGCGAAGAAGGAACAGATCCCGAGTCGGCCGCAGCGGATCAGGGGGGGGACCCAGACCCGGATGTGGATCGGCAGCAGGAGAACTGGAAGGATCGTTTGGCGCTGGGCGCGACGCTGGTTTTTTCCTTGGGATTGGGGATTGGTTTGTTCTTCTTCTTGCCGCTCCTCTTTGCCCAGTTTCTTAATTTTGAGGAGAACGCCCTAGAATTCAACTTGGTGGCTGGTCTGATGCGGTCGACCTTGTTGATTCTCTATTTGTGGATCATTGGCCGCTGGAGCGAGATCCAGCGGGTTTTTCAATATCACGGAGCTGAGCACAAGAGCATCTTCACTCTGGAGGCCGGAGCCGAACTGAGAGTAGATCGAGCGCGGACCTTCGGTCGTTTGCACCCTCGTTGCGGCACCAGCTTTATGCTGATTGTAGCGCTATTTTCAATTCTGGTTTTTGCCTGTGCCGACTCGCTTTTTGTCGTAGTTTTCGGGCATACCCAGAGTCTCGTGGAGCGCTTTGCGACCCATTTTTCAGTACTGCCATTTGTCGCCGGTAGCAGTTTTGAACTGCTCAAGCTCTCGGGTCGGAAGCGCAACTACCTATTGACTCGGGTGTTGATCGCTCCGGGGCTCTGGTTGCAGCGGATCACCACGCGCGAGCCCGACGACGACCAGTTGGAAGTCGCGCTGGTTGCATTGCGATGTGCTCTGGGCGAGGAGGCTCGGGTTGTTTAGATGGGGAATCTATCGTGTTAGATAAATTGAGTGAATACGAAGCGCGCTACGAGGAACTGAGTGCGCAAATGTCTGACCCGGCAATAAGCCAGAATCCGACTCAGTATCAGAAGTTAGCACGCGAGTTGGGGGATTTACAGGATCTGGTAAACCTTGCGGGTCTGTATCGCCAAGCGCGGGGACAGCTGAGTGAAGCCGAAGAAATCATTGCCGATGGCAGCGATGCGGAGTTGGTCGAACTGGCGATGGTTGAGCGCGATGAGCTAGCAGCAGAAGTGTTGCGGATGGAAGAAGAGTGCAAAGTACTTCTGATTCCCAAGGACCCCAACGACGGTCGCAATGCCATCGTTGAGATTCGCGCGGGAGCTGGGGGAGACGAGGCGGGGCTCTTTGCCAGCGATCTCTTCCGCATGTACCATCGCTTCGCCGAACGCAAGAGTTTGAAGACCGAGGAGCTTTCCTCGAGTCAGAATCCGGCGGGCGGTTTTAAAGAAGCGGTATTCGTAGTTTCGGGTAAAGGGGCTTTTGGGCAACTCAAATTCGAGAGCGGGGTTCACCGCGTTCAGCGGGTGCCTAAAACCGAGGCCTCGGGTCGGATCCATACCTCGGCCGCTTCGGTGGCGGTATTACCCGAAGCCGAGGAGGTAGAGGTAGAGATTGCGCCTGAGGATTTGAAAATCGAAGTCTATCGCTCCAGCGGACCCGGTGGTCAGAGTGTGAACACCACCGACTCGGCAGTGAAGATTACCCATGAACCCACCGGGATTGTCGTTTCCTGCCAGGATGAGAAGTCGCAACTAAAAAACAAGAACAAAGCCTTGAAAATTTTGCGCGCTCGTCTCTACGACAAGTTTCAGGCCGAACAGAAGGCCGAGCGCGATGCCACTCGGGCAGGTCAGATCGGCACGGGCGACCGCAGTGCTAAAATCCGCACCTACAATTTCCCACAAGGACGGGTTACCGACCATCGGATTGGTTTGTCTCTGTATCGTCTCGAGGAGATCCTCGATGGTGATTTCGGCGATTTCATAGAGCAACTGGCTCTGGCTTCGCAGGAGGATGCGCTCGCTGAGGTGAGTGCAACCTCGAAGTCTGCGTAGCGCGCAGCGGATGCCGCTGCACACCGACGAATCGAAGGCGATGGGCCAGCGCACTTGGAAGCTACTCGAGATCCTCGATCAGACAAGCCGTTTTTTCGAGTCGAGGGGATTTAGAAATCCGCGTTTGCAGGCCGAACTCTTGTTGGCTGCAGTACTCGGTGTTGGCCGTCTTGAACTCTATCTGCAATTCGAGCGCCTCCTGGAAACCGACGAAGTCGATACCTATCGGGAATACGTGCGTCAACGGCTAGAGCATGTACCAGTGCAGTACATCGTCGGTGCAGCGGCTTTTCGCCATCTCGAATTGAGCGTAACTCCCGATGTGTTGATTCCGCGTCCCGAGACCGAAGTACTGGTCGATGTGGTGCTGGAGTACCTGCCGGGGGGTGGGCGGGTGCTCGATCTGTGCTGTGGTTCGGGGGCGATTGCCTTGGCGTTGGCGCAGGAAGCCGATGGGACTCAGGTCGTGGGCGTAGATATATCGGAAGCCGCCTTGGATGTGGCCAGGACCAATGGTGAGCGCTGTGGGTTGGAGGAGCTTGTCGAGTGGCGTTGTGGGGACCTCTTTGCTCCGCTGGACGGCGTTGAGCCTTTTGATATCATCGTTTCCAACCCGCCTTATGTGCGTTGCGGCGATTGGCAGGATCTCGAGCCGGAGGTTCGCGACCACGAACCTCGTTTGGCGCTGGACGGGGGTGAGGACGGGTTGGACTACTATAGGCGAATAGTGGACGAGGGCCCCGCTTTTATCCGCTCGGGAGGTTATCTGCTGCTCGAGATCGGTGCTGGACAAGATCCGGCCATCGAATCTCTGATTGACCAGGCTGGATGCTTCGCCGAGGTTGAGATCAGATCCGATCTCAACGATATTCCCCGTATCGTCGTTGCGCGTATTCCCGCTGGGTAGAGATTTGAGCTATGGCCAAAAAAAGTCGTCTCACCTATGTGTGCCAGTCCTGTGGTCAGAGTGCCGCGCGCTGGTTTGGTCGCTGTTCTGGCTGTGGCGAATGGAATACCTGTGTAGAGGAACGTCCACAAGAGCCCGATAAACGCCGTGAACATCTGGCGGTACTGCCCCATTCCGAACTGCGGTCGATCACCGAAGTCGACGATCAGGACCACGAGCGGTTGCAGATTGGGATCTCCGAATTCGACCGGGTTTTAGGGGGAGGTATCATGCCTGGTTCGGTAGTGCTGGTTGGTGGTGACCCCGGAATTGGCAAATCGACGATTCTCCTGCAGATGGCCGGGCAATTGGCGGCCGCTAATTTTCGCATAGCCTATATTTCCGCTGAGGAATCGGCCGCGCAAATCCGTCTGCGCGCTGGTCGTCTTGGGGCATTATGCGAGGATTTGCAGGTGATGGCCGAGACCAATCTCGCGGCGATTCTCGAACAATTGAAATCTGCCGAGCCGGTGGCTGTGGTCATCGACTCGATCCAGACGATCTACATGCCCGAATTGGAGAGTGCACCGGGCAGTGTGACTCAGGTCCGCGAATGCGCTGCGCGGCTGGTTTATCTGGCTAAGGAGAGCGGGATTCCGGTGTTTTTGGTCGGACATGTGACCAAGGAAGGCACGGTGGCCGGGCCGCGAGTGCTGGAGCATCTGGTCGATACTGTGCTTTATTTAGAAGGGGAGCGCCACCATCACTTTAGGATTCTGCGCGCAGCCAAAAATCGGTTCGGATCGACCAATGAGATCGGGATTTTCGAAATGCGAGATCGGGGGTTGATCGAGGTCTCCAATCCTTCTGAGATCCTGCTCGCCGAGCGTGCTGAAGGGGTGTCGGGATCGGCTATCGTCTGCAGTATGGAAGGGACTCGGCCACTTCTGGTCGAGATTCAGGCACTGGTTTCGCACTCGAGTTTTGGTTATCCGCAGCGGGTTGCTACCGGGATCGACGCCAAGCGTCTCTCGATCATTATCGCGGTGCTTGAAAAGCGCTGTGGTCACGACCTATCGGGTGAGGATATCTTCGTCAATGTCGTTGGAGGTATCCGCCTCGATGAGCCTTCGGTGGATATGGGAGTTGGGTTGGCGATCGTCTCGAGTTTTCGCAATAAGCCGATCGATGCACAGATGGTGGCGATTGGCGAGATCGGGTTGGGTGGGGAAATCCGGCCGGTCAACCAGATCGATCGGCGGGTGGCCGAGGCGCGAAGTTTGGGATTTGAGCGGTGTTTGGTCGCGCGGAGCAATCTACAGGGGTGGAAGCGACCGGAGGGAATGGAAGTTGGGGGGGTGGGGGGAATGGAGGCGGCGGAGGAGTTGGCATTTGGTGGGAGATAGCAGCAATTCCATTTAGAGGGTCTGAGCACTGTCCATAGCAGCCGGTCCTGGCATCAATCTCTGCATTCGTTGTTACTTCTTCGCAACATAGCTGGTTCTTTTCGTTTCATTTCTCCGATATAATAGCTCTTTCCTTTTCATTCGTAAATTAAATAAATAAATATACTTGCAGGTTAAATATTTATTTGGTACGGCATTTGTTATCAATGCTTGAAGCAGGTTAATCGATTTTGATTAAAAAGTTCTTGACACCTGAACATTAAAACAGTATATTTTTGTTCAGTTAACAAATGTTCAGATTTGGTTTTTGGGGAATCGGCGGATTTTTCGGGCACTTCAAGGATATCAATTAGGAGGAGATCATGGCAGCGGGTAAAGGCAGGACCAGTGCCAATGGCAAACACCTTGGCGAGGACAAAGATCGGGCGATCGGTTTGGCCCTCGATCAGATCGAGCGGCAGTTCGGCAAGGGGTCGATCATGCGCTTGGGCGAGGCAGCGACCGTCGATACCGAGGTTATTTCTACCGGCGCGATCTCTCTGGATGCAGCTCTTGGAGTTGGTGGTGTGCCCAGGGGGCGAGTCGTCGAACTCTTCGGACCCGAAGCGGCAGGCAAGACCATGCTGGCTCTGCACATCGTTTCCGAGGCCCAGCGTTCGGGGGGAGTGGCGGCCTTTATCGATGCCGAGCATGCACTGGATGTGAGTTTTGCGCGCAAGTTGGGTGTAGATATAGATAATTTACTGGTTTCCCAGCCGGATTCGGGTGAAGAAGCTTTGGAGATTGCCGATACGCTGGTGCGCAGCGGTGCCATAGATCTTATCGTGGTCGATTCGGTTGCGGCTCTGGTGCCCAAGGCCGAACTCGAGGGTGATATGGGCGATTCCCATGTCGGTCTTCAGGCGCGGCTAATGTCCCAGGCTTTGCGCAAACTCACGGGGTCGGTACAGAAGTCGGGATCTACAGTGATCTTTATCAATCAATTGCGGATGAAGATCGGCGTGATGTTCGGCAGCCCAGAGACCACCACGGGTGGGCGGGCGCTAAACTTCTACTCTTCGGTGCGTCTCGATATCCGCGGTATAGGCGCGATCAAGGATGGTGATCAGGTCATCGGTCGGCGCACCCGGGTCAAGGTCGTCAAGAACAAAGTCGCACCGCCTTTTCGCGAGGCTGAGTTCGACATCATGTTCCGTGGAGACGAGGTCGGCATATCACGCGAGGGCGACCTTTTAGATCTGGGGGTCGATAGCGGTTCGGTCGAAAAGAGCGGTACCTGGTTCTCCTATGCCGGGGAGCGCCTAGGCCAGGGACGGGAGAATGCACGGGTCTTCCTGCGCGATAACCACGAGGTCCGCACTCGTCTCGAGACGGAGGTGCGTCAGGCGCTGAATATGAGGGTTGAATTTGCAGAGTTGCCTGGTGAAAATCACGAAGAGGCAGAGGCTGAATTGGTGTAAATATAAGCTTTGCGGGTCGAGGCGCGAAAGTCGTTGGAGTTGCCCCACGCTCTCTTGAAATCGGCTGGTGCGCCTTGATCCCGCGGTTATTTCTCCCCTGTGAAAAGGGCGCAAAAGGAAGGTAGAATATGCAGATACAGACTGCCGGACTGAACCCTATTTCCGCTTCTTTGCGGACAGAAATCACCCTGGCCCGTTCCTGGGCTGATCTGGAGGAGTTGTGTGAGCAGATTGATGAGACCTATAGGCGCGGCGATATCGATTTGGCTGGTGCCGAAGAGTTAAGCGTATTGGCTCTTGCCGCTGCATCTATAGTACCCGAGGTACCTCTAAGGCCAACGAAAGTTTGCGTCGATGGCGAGGTGTCTTGTTCGCACTCTGGTGCGGTGGCATGGTGGCAGAGTGATTCTCAGATTGCCGATCGGCTTTCTGTGGAGAAATTGGGTAGCCGCCAGGCGGCCTGACGGACTGCGTTATCTTATCTGCAGCTTAGCGCTGGGGCATTTTGCTCCAGCGCTTTTTTTGTCGATCTGCGAACACCTTTGATTCCTGCTGCACTTTTTCTCCCATGCCGTTTTTGGGGGTGGTCAGGTCGTCCTCGGGATGGCGACTGATGCTGGAAAAAGTTTCGTAAAAGCGGTATACTCAAGAGTATGACTCCTATTAGCAGGTGATTCCAACGTGAAAATACTGATCGATAGCCGGCAACTAGAGCAGCGTATCGGCGAGTTAGCGCGGGAAATAGCTGCTGCTTACCCTAGGTCCCCTCCGCTCTTCGTCGGTATACTAAATGGAGCGGCCCAGTTTATGATGGCGTTGATCGGCCATCTGCCCGAGAAAATCCTGGAGAGACTGGAGTATGATTTCGTCGATGTCTCGAGCTATCAGGGCAAAGAAAGTACTGGACAGGTCCAGCTGACTAAGGATTTGTCTGCGAAAGTTGCGGGGCGAGATATTTTATTAGTTGACGGGATTATCGATACGGGTCGTTCCCTGGATTTCGTTCGGTCTATGCTTGAAGATAGATGTCCTCTTTCGCTCAAAGTATGTACTCTCTTAAATAAGAGCACCCGTAGAGAATTTGCGGTCCAAGTCGATTATTGCGGTTTTGAAATTGAGGATCTCTTTGTCGTGGGTTATGGTATGGACTATGATCAGCGCTATCGTGCTCTGCGCCATGTCGCTGTAATTGAGTAAAGCTGGAGCATACCGTTCCGGAAGAGTTCGTAGTCCACTATGGTTTTGCGCGTGGTTTTTCTTTTGCCAGCCGGGTTGGGAGTACATTGCTCAAGTAGATCGAGGATTTGAACGAGATAGAGGGTATTGATATCGACCTCGGTATGTTCGACGTTATAGATGGCTGATGCTGAGCCAGGTACAGACGGAACGACGACGGGTCTGGATCTACTGGTCGTTAAAGTGCTACGGCTGGTCTCCGATTTTTCAATCGAAGAACTCAGTGCCCGCAATTAAGATGAGTTCACCATGATTAAGATTGAGTAGCGATGAGTAAAGTACGCGAGGTCAAAAAGGATTTTTTCTCTGTTAAACTCTTCTTCCTGATCCTGGGGGGAATTGCCGCTTATCAGATCAACGACTGGTTGCGCGGCGAGCCGGATTGGGAGGAGTTGAGCTACGAGTCGGGAGGCTTTGTGGCTCAGACGGCTGGTAAGCCCGACCTGCGCAAGTTGCGTGAGACCTTGGCCTTCGGAGAGGTCGAATTCCAATTTTTGATGTTTGAGCACAGTGAGATGCAGTACGCGATCACCTATGGCGATATACCGGAATTCATCCCTGCCGATAGTGCTATCGTTGCCAATAGGGATGCGATATTGAGGCAGGTTGAAGGGAAGATTCTCGATGAGACGGATGTCGTTCTAGGGGGACACCCCGCCAGGAATATACGTATTCAAGCTGCGGATGAGAGTCTGATGCAGGTTCAGATTACGCAGGTAGGGCAGCGGCTCTACAGCCTGATGGCGGCCGGTGCGCCCTATTTATTCGATGATAATCCTGAACTTCTGCGTTTTTTTTCCTCGTTTCGTCTTACCGAACCTTGAAATATCGCGCTGGGCAACGCCTTTTCTTTCTGCTTGAACCTCCCAACCTAAGCACCTAAGTTATGGCTGGTGGGATCTCATAAATTGACGTTTAGTTTAGATGGATTCTTGACTCATGGAAAAAAAGCAAAACGCTGCTCCAGTCACTCAGGAAGATTCCGATTTTCAATGGGCTATCTCCAAGCCAAATTCAGAAGATCCTAAACTCTTGCCATTCCAGAATGTGTGCCGTAGGTGAAATTGTCTGTGCCCGTGGTACTGAGAGCGATGAGATGTACATTCTCATTGCGGGCGAGTTGGGGGTCAAAGGAGAGGACGATATACGGTTGGCGACGTTGCAGCCGATTACGATAGTGGGCGAGATGGGTATGTTTAATCGCCAGCGCCGTTCGGCGTCGGTCGAAGCGCTCAAGCCTAGCAAGGTGTTGATGATTGAACGCGGACCTTTTGAGACGATGTTGCGCTTGGATCCGACGATGCGCATGAGCATCTACCAGAATATCGTCTCTATCCTTTCGACTAAGATTATCAACGACAATAATCGGGCGCGTAACTACATGCTCGACCATATGCGTTCGGAGAAAGAGCAGAGGGTGTTGAGCAAAAAACTGGACGCAGCGGTGGTCCTTCTGGAGGAGGTGTCTGGGAAGGGTGCGGAGGAAATCCAGGCCCTCATAAACGCGCGCGTTGAGGACGAGAAATTGCGGATACTGGTTGTCGATGACGAGCCGGCGATGAGGGAATTGGTCAAGGCAGCGCTCACCGCTTATGAGGTCGCTGAAGCGGGCAATGGCGAGGAAGCGTTGATCGAGATTCGCAAGGCCAGACCCGATCTGGTCGTCGCCGATATCCAAATGCCGCAGATGGATGGTTTCGCTCTGGCCCGGCACCTGAAAGAGGAATTCCCTCACCTGCCGGTACTCGCTCTTTCTGGCCATGTGGATGCCGATGAGATCGAGGGGCATAACTTTGTCGGCTTTCTCGAAAAACCGATGCGGATAGACGATTTTCAGGCGATGATCGAGGGCACCCTGAGCAAGGCGAACTAAACGGTATAGAGAACCGATATTGGGCCCCGGAGAGTTTTGCTCCTCGGGCCTTTTTTTGTTGATTCACGTATGGGGCTTTGAGCCGAAACCCCCAGCTAAAAACAGGCTTTGGTTGCGGAGTTGGTGCTCAGAGTTGCCCACCGCTGGGCTGGTGTGGTACGATGTAGTTTATACGGATTTCGACCTGGTGTAGGATGCGCTCGGCGACCAGGGGCTCGAAGCATTGCTCAAGAACGACCTCGACTTTATTTGTTCCCTCTCTGAGGATCTCGGGTGGTATATCGAAGTAGAACCAATAGTGCGTGTCGATGCGTTGTGGTAGCCCACCTCGAGCTGCTGTATAAGAGACGATTCCCCCGTAGAAATGCTCGTATCGGTTCGCAACGAGTGGTGTGTCGTTGAACGAGAAGTGCCAGCGATCTTCCGGGCAGCACTGGACGATCCGCAGCCCGAGAGTCGCCCCTCGAAGGGGTGCGCCTTGCAAGCGGTCGCCGACCATCACTGGAATTTCTATCTGGCATCCAGTGGTTAGCTCTACGGGAAGGTAGCGCAGGCCGGTGGTGATCTCGGGTTCGCGGGGTGCGGGTAGGTAATGTTTATCCTTGTAGGCGGAGATATCGGCATCGGCCATTTCGCGCAGGATCTGGTACTCGGCCGCCTGTGGGGGCCAAGCCAAATCCGATACATAGAGCCCGTCTGCGCCCATCGCTGCGTAGTTGGCTGCCGCTGCCCGATACATTTCGATGGTCGGGTGGTGATAGCGGTCGTCGTAAGGCGCGCGGCCCAATTGCACGTAGAATCCGGCTCCCGATGCTCGTGCTGCGTCAGCCAGCCAGCCGATGGGCATTTCAGCATCGAAGAGCATGCTCGGTGGAGTCGCGACAGCAAAGTCGATCAGTCCCTCGCCGAGCCAGGCGCGGAGGTCCATGCCCGCATTGAGGTTGACGCTTTCAAGGGGATGTACGCGCGCGGAGAGCCAGAGATGCTCGCCGCGTACCTGCCCGATGCGATCGAGCAGGGTGCGGACCTCACGGACAAATTCGGTGAGCAGGGGAGTATGTTCGCGCACCGCCGATTTTTTAAAGAAGACGCGTACATACGGATCCAGTTCCAGTCCATCGGCTCCGTAGTGACCACAGACTTCCTCGATAATAGCCAGGCGTTCCTGGCGTACTTCCGGGTGGGCAAAGTCGGCGCATGTTGCAGCATGCGGGTTATCGGGGTCTTCCTCGCCGATCAGAATATCTGGATTCGTGCGCTTGAGACGACTGAGCATATAGCTATTTTCGTCTAGGGCAGTAGTCGGGTCGTTCATGCGCAGGCTGCAGAGCAAGCGTCGGCCTTTGGCGTGGGCGCGGTCAATGACAACGGCTAAAGGGTCGAGATCTGCAGCCAGGGCTTCTTGTAGGTTCTGGGCTGCTCGCCACCACATTACCCCGCGGTTGTGTGCGTCTATCCCTTCTCCCCAGCGCTCGCCGACGTGCGATCCGTGCAGAAAGGTTTGGCCCGAGGCCAAGCCATAGACCAGTGTATCGACTTCGGTGCCCAGTATCTCATCCACTGGTTGCTGCAATTGGTGAAGCGACATCGGTGGGTCGTAGCGGTAGAAGCTGTAGTGCCGGGCGTCGTTGTAGTAGATAAGTTTCGGTTTTTGCATAGGGCCTCTATTGCGTTTGGTCTTCGCAGCAGGCTCGGGCGTTTTGGTGTACTTTAGAGCGGCCCTGATTCGGAATCGTCAGCCTCGATGGCGGAGAGGGCTGCTGCGGCCTTTTGGCGTTTGTGGGGATCTGTATCCCGGGCGACGATGCGTTGGAGGGTCGAGACCGCACGGGGATCACCTTTTGCACCCAACTCAAGGGCTTGACGATCCCGCTCCTGGTGGTAGCTCTCGTCGTAGTCGACGATTCGTAAATCATGGCGGTCCCAGTAGTACTGCAGGTCATCGTTGGGCCAATCGGCGTAGATCTTCTCCCAGGTATTGGGTTGACTATGGGGCAGAAGGCTGCCCGGGGCAATGGGATCTGTGATGAGTTGGTAGCGGGCGTCGACTGACATGCGCAGAGACTCGCTGCGATTGGGGACTCCGCGGTGGGCACTCATGCTGTGGAAAAAGAGCACATCTCCCTGTGTGAAGGCGCCACCAGTCCAGGTGCCTTCTAACTCATCGGTGATCTCGAGACCGCCGGCGCCCAGGGCTGGTTGGAATTTGTAGACACCCCCTTTATGGG
>MDTE01163431.1_pt1 | contig 27805 bp, 19 predicted proteins | sample 811231 | NCBI WGS metagenome assembly MDTE01 (sample SAMN05326651, study PRJNA326480) | marine metagenome | isolation source: seawater | place: Indian Ocean: Red Sea | collected 2010 | reverse complement strand
CGCGACGCGGTCGACGCTCGGCCGTCGTTCGCGCGCGCCGGTCGCGTTCGTCGGCGAGTCGCCGGCGAATGACGAATGAATGAATGAATGAATGAATGAATGAATGCCGCAGACGCCGACGACGGGGCCCATCGCGCGTGGTCATGCGCGATGACGCCCGAAGCGTCGCGGACGACGCGTCCGTGCGGTCGTCGTGGATCTGGGCGCTCGGCGCCGCGTTCGAGGACGCGAGCGACGACGAGACGCGCGCGAACGCGCGCGAACGAACCGTTGGCGAGACGCGCGCGGAGACGCGTGGACGCTCGACGCGCGCGCGGAGACGCGTCGAGACGCGCGGGGAGACGTCCGCGAACCCGCGTCGCGCGATGGATCACCGCGCGCGCGCCGCGGGGGGACGAGGTCGACCGTTCGGGGCGCATTTGGGGGATTACTCGACGAGCTCGAGCGCGAGCGACGACGACGACGCGCCTCGACCGAACGCGAGACCGCCGCCTCGACCGAAGGCGCGATTTCAGCGGCGCGTAGTCGACGAGGAAACGTTCGTGAACGGTTCGCGAGCGACGGTGGGTCGAGAGGCGTCGACTTCGAAACTCCGAGCGATGACGGCGGAGGCGGCGCGGTTTCGCGCCGAGGCGACGCGCGAACGCGAGAGACGCGCGCGCGCGGACGCCGCGCTCGAGGAGGCGACGGCCGCGGGTGAATCTCTGCGTCGAGAGCACGCGGCGTTGACGCACTCGCACGAGCGGTTGAAGGAGGCGCGAGAGCGAGATACGGTGGAGCGAAAGAGACAGATTCGCGCGTTGAAGAAGAGGCTGACAGCGACGACGGCGCGGGAATCGAGACAGCGGCGACGGTCGGTCGCGGCGTTGAAAACGGCGCTGGATGCGCTTCGAGCGTTCGCGCCGACGGCGCCGAGTGGACGGCCGTTGGGTGGGTCCGCGGTGAGCGCGGTGATAGGGGAGTTGTCGGCGCTGACGGAGGCCATCGCGTTGCGAGATTGTATGACGTCGGACGAGGAGGACGCCGCGCGCGCGCCCGCGGCGGCGGCCGCGCGCTCGTCGTGGGACGTCGCGGAGACGGAGCGCGCCAAGGCGCGGGCGGAGGTGTTAGAGCGAGAATTGGAGGACGCGCACGAGATCATTCGAATCGCGGAGAAGGAACGCGTCGTCTTGGAGAGGGAATTAGCGGCGGCGAGACGCGAAATCGACGCGCAGGCGTCTCGACATGACGAAGAACTGCGCGAGGCGACGGAGGCGACGACGCGCGCCATAGCCATCGTGCGCGCGCGCGAAGAGGAAGACTCAAACCCTCACGCCGAGACGGACGCGGTGGAGGAGCCGACGTCGCCTCGCGCGCGTTCGCCGTCGTCGCCTCGCGCCGGAAACCTTCGCGGCGACATGGACGCGCTCGAACTCGAGCTCTCTCAACTCACGCAGAGCATGCGCGCCGCTCTCGCCGAGGTCGACGGCGTCGCGCCGTAGCAGTATTTCACACCTATTTATATCATCATAGACGCACTGATCGACGCGCATCCCGTCGTCTTCGTCTTCGTCTTCGTCGTCCGCGGCTCGCCCGCGAAACCTCAAACCTCGACTCGCGCCCGATCCGCGCGTCCTCGCCGCGCGCGCCCATCCTCGTCGATGTCGCGCCACATCGCGCGTCGCGCGTTCACCCTCGCGCGCTCGACGTGCGCCACCGCGCTCGCGTCGTCGTCGTCGTCGTCCGCGGCGTCGACGTCGACGTCTCGCGCCGCCCTCGGGAGCCTCGGGTCGTTCGCGTCCCCGCGCGCCGCGCTCGCGGCGTCGCCCGCGCGCGCGTTCGCGAGCGGGCTCACGATCGACGGCGGCGTCTCCCCGGCCGTGGATGCGGTGCCGGAGTCCGTGGTGGTGGTGCCGGAGGCGTCGAGGCCGACGATCCCGGCGACGGGTTTGGAGATTGAACCCAAGGGCGTCTTCGGCGTCGTGGAGGTGCGAACGCATCAGTTTAAAGTGTCGCCGGACGATTTGATATACGTCGATAAGATTAAGGGCGTGGGTGTGAACGACGTGGTGTCGCTGCCGAGGGTGCTGATGCTCGGGAATAAGACGACGACGGTGATCGGGCGGCCGACGGTGCCGGGCGCCGAGGTGGTGGCGTTGGTGGAGGAGCAAGTTCGGGATGGGAAGAAGATCATCTTTAAGAAAAAGCGCAGAAAGAATTATCGCAGATCGAAGGGGTTCCGCGCGCAGCTCACGGGATTGCGAGTGTTAGAGGTTAGAGGCATCGACGAGTAGACTTTAGACTTTAGCGAAATGTAATAAATTTCGTTCGTAGACACACAACAACAGGAAGCTCACGCGAAGACGCGACGAATACCGTGTGCGAACTCGGAGTCTTTAAACTGCGGGGAGTTCGGATCGTGGATCGAATCCATGGCGAACTGCTTCTTGAACGGGGTCATGTAGTCGCGAATGGCGTCGCCGTACGGCTGCAAACGTCGCTTCATCACGGTCGTGACATCGCTCAACGAGTGTATGCCGAGAGTTTTACACGCCGTCAGCGTTAAACCAAGCGTGCCCCACACCGCGAGCGTGCCTCCCCAGGCCATCGCGCGTCCCGGAGTCGGGTCGGGCATGAGCTTGATTCGTTTCCCGGCGACTTCAACGAAGGAGGTATCGACCATGTGTTTCGCCGCTCTCGACTCGAGCGTGTTCGCGCGCTTCGGCCCCTCGGACATCAACGTCGACGCCTTGTGCACGCTGAAGATGGTGGCGTTTTCCACTCCACTCTGCGTCGTTCCCGCGACCCATTTATTCTTACCGAGGCTGACACGTCCGCCCAACAGAAACCCGTCCGTGTACTTGGCCGGTCGCACCGTGTGTCGATTCATGAACTCACGATCGATCACGCGTCGGTCCACCTTGACCTCATCCGGCCCCGCCAATCGAAGCGAGTGCGCCATGATTTGCGGCAGCGCGCTCGCACCGACGCTCGTCGTCGGCGCTCGCCGACGCGCCGCCTCCATGGCGCTCTCGTACCGCCCCTCCGCCTTGAGTCGCGCGATGTACCGTCGAACCTCCGCCTCCTGTTCCGTCTTGAAGAACTTTTCCTCGTGCACGCGACGCACCGCGTCCAGCGCGCTGCCGCTCATCGCGCGCGTCTCGGCGCGTCCCGCCGTCAAAAACGCGACCGCGTCCTCGTCAGCAGGGACGAAAGTGCGCGCGCGACGTGTCGAGCGATGTGCGTGCGGCGCGCGGAGGTTGAGGCGCGCGCGACGGCGAGTGTGTCTTTTTTGTGATGGTTCGCTCGAGAGCGATGGGGGTGATGCGGAGAGTGCGGACGACGGCGCGCGCGCGGGCGCGTGGGCGCGAATCTTTATCGGTGGTTATGGATATTCCCTCGGAGAGCGCGCGTCGAAGAGGTTGACGCGCGCGTGGACGCTCGAACGCGCGGGAAAAGACGCGACATCGATGACATTCAAAATTACAAGGGATCCGGACGCGCGCGGGGGGCTAGGTGATTCGAGACGTCGGGATGGTGAAGGATTCCGTCGACGTGCCTTCGTCGCCGACGGTGTATTGCGCAATGAATCGGGAGGAAATCATGTCTCGCACCACCCAAACGTGCAGTTGGAAGGTCTTGACGATGCCCTGGTGAAATGGATGCACGTCGACGTAGTGAATCTCTTTCCCTTCGAAGTCTACCCAATACAGGGAGACGGCGGTTGACCTCGAGTTGTAGAAGACGGCGCCTCGGCGAAGTAAACCGGGAACGGATTTCACGGAACCGTCGAAAGGTGCACCCGTGGACCCGCTCGTCCATATCGCACGCGATATGGAATCCTCGTCGTCGTCCTCTTCATCGGATTCGCTCGCGTCTTCGCTCGACACATCCGTGAGCCCCGACGTCGACGACTTGCCTCCGCGAGTCTTCTCTTTCTCGCCCGAAGACCCCTCACTCGTAGTCGACTCCTTCGTGAGCGCCATTTTGCTAAACTCCGCCGCGGCGTGCTTTTTGAAATAATTTACCAAATCTTCGATACCGTCTAATCGCACAACCGACATTCGCGACTTTTTCGCTCGCGTCGCCTTGAGCACGGTGTCGTCCTCCGCGTCGCCTTCGACGGCTCTCGCGCGACGTTCCTCATCCGCGAGCGCTGCGCACGTCGGCCCTTGAAGCGACGAACACAACGACTCGTCATCCATTAAATCCGTCACTTGATTCATCAACGTCTGCGTCGAGAGCGAGTCATCAAGATTCGTCAGTCGTTTCGCGCGCGAGCTCCAACCACTTTCTGTTACCCTCGACCGAGCCGACCGTTCACGCGCACGTCGACGTCCTCGCGCGTCGCACCTCTCTCGGAAACGCCACGTGCTTGGCGATCATATCGCTCAGTGAATATCCGCGCATCGACGGCCCCGCATCGTCCGAGCTCGCGACGGCGACGTCGTCCGTGCTCAGAATGACCTCCGCGCGCGCGACGTCCCGACACGCGACGAGGACGACGAGCGCGAGGGCGCGGGCGAGCGAGACACGAGCGAGACGCGCGCGAATGTGCAATGCGTCGGACGCGCGATGTCGCATGACGTTCGGTCGACGCACGCGCGCGCGCGCGCGAGTGACGTGAGTGATGAATCGAAATCCAAACGCGAGCCCGTTTCGTTTCGACGAGACTGTTATTGTAACTGCGTCGCTCGAGGCGACGATGATTGATTATTCTAAGCGCTCTTGACCGGCGGCGTGTTCTTCAACACGCGCAGCAACGAACGCATCTTGGAGAGATCGGTGAGAGAGTTTTCGACGAGGTTTTCTTCGCTCGCGTACGCGCACACCGCCTCCCACCCCGTGGCGTTGGCGAAGAGCTCTTCCTCCGCGGTCTGTCGCTCGCGGTTTGCCTGCTTCTTATTCGCGATCTGTTTCGCGCGCTGCGAGTTCATGAGCTCAATCTCCGCCTGCGCCTCCTCCTTGATGCGCTCGATCTCGCGCTTTTCCTCGTCTTCCTTCTCCGAGATGACTTTCGCCTGCTCGGCTCGGAACGCCTGCAAGTGCGGCGAGTTGTACATGTTCAAGGCGGGTTCCGCCGCCGGTTCCGACGCCGACACCGCCGACGCCTCCATATCCGGTTCCGCGAAATCAGCCTCGCTCAGCGCCGCCTGCGAACTCACGTTCGACATGGGTTCCGCGGGCGCGTCGTCGAGCGCCGCCTGTTCCGTCGCCGCCGGCTCGGACGCGAAATCACCGAAATCATCCAACCCACCCTCGCTCACGGGCGCCACCGCCGGCACCGCCTCCGCGCGTTCTTCCCCGTTGGCGCCTCCCACGGACTCAGTCAGCGAACTGACGCTCTGAAACGAGGAATTCATCTGTAAATCGCTCTGCGACGCGCTCGCCGGCGGCGCGGCGTCGCCCCGCGTCTCCGTAGCGGCGTTTTCCACCCCACCCGATTCGGGCTGTTGATGCGGCGCGTCCATCACCGCGGTTCCATCGTCTGCGCGCATCACGAGCCCGCGTCAGTCATCGAATCCTCGGTCATCCTCGTCGCCCACGCGCGCGAATCCTTCGATCCATCCATCGATCCATCCATCGGAGATCTGACGCGCGCGCCGTCGCTCCCCCTCGTCTCGCGCCATCGCGTCGCATCCTTCGAACGCACCTTCGCGCCCGTCGTTCGACGCGCCCCCCGTCGCCACCGCGCTCGCGAACGCGTCGACGAGATTCTCTCCCGACATGTGTGAATGATTGCAAAAACGACACCGACGCGTCACCGAGTGACGCGAGACGCGACGTCTCGTCGCGAGACACCGGTGGTCGTCGACGACGATGCGCGAAAACGGTCGACACGATCGCGACCGCGACGATGACTACGTGCGTCTGTGGACGACGAGGGAGGGGCGGCGTCGGTACGACGATTTCGCGACGCTGTTCGCGCTCGCGCGCGCCATTGAAAAATTAGAGCGCGCGTACGTGCGCTCGAGCGTGGACGCGCGGGCGTACGAAGGGGCGTGCGTGGACCTGGTGAGTAAGTTTAAGGCGCTGAGGAGCGTGACGCGGGAGTCGGTGCCGGATCTCGAACGATTCTTCGCGACGTACGGCGCGGCGGTGCCCAAGGCGACGAGACGGTTGGAGCTCGGCGTGCCGGCGACGGCGGAACACCGCGCGTCGACGGCGAGAGGGACGGAAGAGGATCGCGAGGATGAAGCGAGGATCGTGGCGGAGGCGACGCACTGTTTCATCGGGGTGATGGACACGGTGAAGCTGGACATGCGAGCGAAGGATCAGGTGGCGCCGATGGTTGGCGATTTATTGTTGGCGCTGTGCAAGTTGGGGCGATTGCCGGCGGATTTCGAGGGGACGCGGTGCGCGAGGAAATGGGCGCTGCGGATGGATGCCATGCGCGCGAGCGAGTGTCTGAGCGCGGAGGAGGGGAGAGAATTTTTGTATGAGATTGAGAGCGCGTACGCGGCGTTTTTGCGGTGTCTCGCGTCGTAGAAGATTAGAAGAAGTTGTTGTAGTTTCAAAAAAGAATTCGTCACGTCACCGCCTGTGGTATGCCGTGATGTTGCGTCTTATAGTTTCTCGGTGGCGTTCTAGGAACGTCCGGAAGCGTCGCTCGCACGACGCCCACGCCTTTCGTCCTTCCCTCGCGAAAGATGACTCTGGTTCCCACTATCAAAAATTCGGGTCTGTGCGACCATTCAAACGTCACGAGCGCGCGATCGCCCATTCGAAGGATGTCTTTGCCCGCGATGGCGCAGATACGCGCGGCTTGTCGCACGGTGACGCAGTGTAAAACGGGCGAATAACCAACCCTGAGCGTCGTCGGGTGACTCAGGATGACGACCTCCGCCTGAAATTGCCAGCACGCCTTGGGATCGACGCTCGCGTCGCACAGAACCATGCCCTTTCGTATCTCGTGTTTGTGAATGTGGCCTTTGCGAGGTTTAATACAAAAACTTCCAGTCGTCCCGTGCTCGACGTGCTCGACGGGAACGCGTTTGTTCTGAATGCTCTTCACCAACACGGGCGTGAACGCGCCGTGACCGTCCGGACCGAGCAAAAGCGACGCGTGCGCCCGGACTTTGCCGCTCACGACCAATCCGCTGACGACGGTGCCGATTCCCTGCACGGTGAACGAATCATCGAGGTGCACGAGCGTCTCGTTTCCTTCCAGAGGCTTGAACATTTTCCGAGATGGAATGTGATTCAAAAACATGCGAATGAATCCCAATCCCTCTCCCGTCACGCACGACGCCTGAAAAATAGGCGTGATCACGCCGCCGGCGATGTTCTTGACCGTCGTCATGACGTCTTGTTCGTTACGCACGAGAATGGGCGTCTTGTGCACGCCCGGACGTTTGAGCATTTTTAGCAACGCCTCGAGCGTCGCGGCTCGATTTTCTTCGCTCGCCATGTCAATTTTCGTGACGATGACAAAGAACGGCACCTTCAAGCCGAGCATGATGGACAAGTGTTCCTTCGTCATGCCGACGATGCCGCCTCTGTTCGCGTCGACACACATGAGAGCAAAGTCCGGAAGACTGCCGGCGATGCCGTGCATGGTCGTTCGCAGATACCGCTCGTGCCCGCACAAATCGCTGAAATGAATCACCTTGGCGGAGGCGGACACGATCTCCTCCCATCGAAGCTGATGCGCCTCTCGAACGTCGGGATTGGCGTAGTTCACGATGGTCCCGTCGGGCGCGTACCCGATGATCTGTTGACTGATGGCGGACGTTCGACCCGTCTCCAGCTCGTGTTTATGTCTGAACACGCCGCCGCGCGCCAAACCGCGTCCGTTATCCAACCCGCCCTTCGTCAGCACGCCCAAAACCGTCGATTTTCCCGAATCTACATTTCCTAGCGTCGTTATTCGAATCTCCTTGTGTCTCATCTCCCTCAGTCTCTTCCGAATCAACGCCGTCGCCGTCGCTCTCCCGTCTCTCGTCCGTCTCTCGCTCACCGTCGTGCATTGACAATCGATCGCCTCCGCCATTCGCCTCAGCGTCTCCGCGCTCTCTCGCATCTCCTCCTCCGTCAACCCGAACGCGCTCCCGTCGTCGTCCACGCCGAGTTCATACAGCGCCTCTCCCTCACCCTCCTCGCATCGCCATCGCAACTGCGTCACGAGCTCCTCGAACCTCTCGTCGGGGACGCCCACGAGCGCGCGCTTGTACTCGTGATTCCCGTCGTCGCGCTCGGGTTCGAGCGCGCGCGCGAGCTGATCGAACCCGAACGCGTCCGTCGGGCTCGTCGCCGTCGTCTTTCCCATGCCCGCGCGCGGTTCGACGTCGAGGAGTGTCGCGCGCGTCCGGCGGCTGTGACTGTTTGTTTCTGTTACTTTTTCATCCCGCACTTTTTACAACCGAAGAACCGAGCGAAACGAAACGAAAGGGAACCGACTCGCGAGCGGTGGAAGCAAAACGCTGGATTCGTTCGTCGAACGGCGCGTGGCGCGCGGATGCGGGGGATGACGCGAAATGAGACACCGGAGATCGATCCACGCACCCGTTCCATGAATCACGCCGCGCGGCGACGCGGAGGCACCCGGGTCCGCCGCCGGGTCCGTCGTCACGGCGGCGTCTGCACGGACCACTCCAACACGTCGACGGCCTGCCAGAGCTCGCCCGAGGAGGCGGTGAATCCGACCCACGCGTCGGTGTGTCCGTCGCGTAAGATGCTCTCGATGGCGAAGGGAACGCTCATGAGGGGTTCGACGGCGTCGTCGAGGTGCACGGCGAGAATGCCGAGGGTGTCGGCGGTGTGGGAACTGAGCGCGGTGGAGAGACCGGTGATTTCGCCGGATTCGATGGCGAAGAACATGTCGTCGACGGAAATGTCGGGGGTGTAGCGGATGTGGACCTCGTGGACGAGACCGTCGTTGATGGAACTGTCGCTGATGGAACCGTCGAGGGCGACGGAGGCGAGACTGGCGCTGGCGTGCGCCGTGTTGGCGGATTTGCCGCGCGTGTGTATGGCGACGTGACTCTCGCGAGGTTCCTCAAAATCTGGGGTGTAGACGGTGTCGAATTCGAACGCGATCGAGTATGGGATCCCGCCGTAGCCCAAGAACGGACCGCCGGCGCCGAGATCGGTCGCGTCGGGGGCATCGTCTTTGTCGTCGCGAATGACAAACGCGAAACCGTCGCCCCCCGTCGTGACACATTTTTCGTAGAGTGTCGTGTGTATCGACTGGACGAAGGCGCCGGACACGCTCTGCACGAAATCGCACGTTTGAGTGGATTGCGTCACCATAAATTTGAAGGTGACGTTGAAACCTCTTGTGACTTCCTGTCGTTGCGGATGCCAAAAGGCACCCGTCACGTTTTGCGTGTCGTCGATGACTCGCATCGCTTTGTAATCACACGTGCCGAGCTCGCGCGTTCCCTCGTCGTCGCTCGCACTCGTCTGGGTCCGGAGCGTTCCGAAAGAGTCTATGCGCCTCGGGCCGCGGGCGGTGGTTTGCGTGGATTGAGTCTTTTGTCCGTAATCCTGCGTCCACCAACCGCCCGAGACTTTCCACGAACCGCTCGCGGCGCTTCGCTCCATGGACGCGTCGGTCTTGGAGAAACGCGAGTCCAACCACACGCGCTCGCACGTCGGCGGCACGGGTTCGGGATCGGTGCGCCAATCGGCCGCGCACGTGCACCTCTGATCGGCCCACTCTTCGACTGAATCGAAAATACGCTCATCGAAATCATTCCACGCCTGATCTGTCCTGCCTCTGGCAGACTCCCAGTCATCCGGCATGCCCTCGCTATTCGTGTAGATGCCGAGATAATTATCATCCGTCTTCTTACCGTGTAGACGATGCGTTCTGCGATACGTCGATCCCGTGCAGAATGGATAAATGACGCCGATAAACTCCACCTTGACTTGGAGTTCTTCGTAGTCACTCGTATTCGTCACTCGTCTGCTTCTGACGAACACCGTGTTATCAGAGTTCGGATCGCTGGTTGAATTGATGATATCATCGCGACCGGTCACATAAATGGATTGCCACGAGTCCAAGTACTCTTGTTCGACGGATGTCTCTCCGTAAACTAAACTCTCGACAACCTCGACTTCGGCTGCGTTGGCGATGAGTGAGTCGGGCTGAATGGTGTACGTGGTCTCCTCGTCCGTGGACGCCTCGAAGTACTGTAAAGAGCCACTTTCGATTTGTTCTCCTGTGTAGGGCCCGATGATCACCCCGTTCAGAAGCTTCACTAAATAAATTCGCGTGCACAAGTTTGCATTCTCTTGTCGCTCGGCGGCGTTCGCCGCGAGGCAAGTACCGCAAGCGTCCAACGTCTTACCGCTATTCGGTACGCCGTCGCATCCGCAGCACCCACCCCCTCCGGCATCGCATGCCGTTTTGAATTCTACTGGATCGGTACATCCACTACCGACCTGTCCGACCGCGTTCGGATCCAGATCCATCCTCGGGTCGGATGAACCGAAGCACGCATCCTGTACTTTCCCGCTCGCGATGATACCATCGCATCCTAAACAAGTGCTCCCGTCACTCGTACCCTGACAAACCCCACACACGTCTATCTCTAACTCGCCTTCGGCATCGCACACTCCGCAATCGTCGGGATACGACCCACCCAAGGGCCCCACCGGCGTCTTGTCGATGGTACATCCCGCGCAGTCATCTAATTGTCCCCCGCAGACGCCGCACGCGTCGCGTTGCGCGTTCGACACCGCCGGTTGCGAGCTCGGCGTCGGATAACACATGGTCGTGTCCGCCGCTCGTTGTTCTTCGACGAGCGCCCACGCATCATCGTACGCTTGCTTCGCCTCCGCGTACAGATCTTGCGCGTGGATGCGCGTTTTAGGAAACGGCAGCGTTTTAAAATCCTCCATGAGCGCCTGCGCCTCCCCGAACGCCCTCTGCCCTTGCTTCCAGAGACTTTCTATCCGCCCGTGCGCGTCCGGCTTGACCCCGTTCGGATAATACGACTCGGAGTTCACGCACACGCAACACAAATCCCGCGTATTTTTCCCAAACGCCACCCCCGCGCAGTCGCAACACCAGCCCCAAAGCGACGGATCACTCCCCGCGCACCCGTTCCCTCCGCACACCCCGCACTCGTCCAACACCGCGCCACTGTTCGGCACGCCGTCGCACCCGACGCACCCACCGAGATGATAATTCGGCACCCCCGCTCTCGAAAACGTCGCGCTCGTCGGCGTCGCGCACGTCCCGCACGCGTCCGCGACGGCGTTCCCATCCGTGTTCCCCGCGCAATCCACGCACGTCGAGTTAAACGCGCACGACGAATCACTCCCCCGATCACACGCCGTCCCACACCCCCCGCACGCGTCGAACACCGTTCCACTATTCGCGACGCCGTCGCACCCTCGACACCTCGCGCCGTCGCCGTCGCACGTCCCGCACGCGTCGCGCGTCGCCGCTCGAAACGACGCCGACCCCGCGTACGTCACCCCCGGCGCGCTCGCGTCCGAGGTCGGCGCGAGCGTGAACCCGGCGTTCGCGACCGTCGCGCGCGTCATCAGCGCGAGCGCGACGACCACCGCGCGCGTCGCCGTCGCCCGCGGCATCCTCCTCCTCATCATCATCATCGATCCTCGCGTCGCGCGCCACGACGACGATACGAACGACGACACGAACGACCACCACGAAAACCACCACCACGACCACGACGACGCGTCTCCACCCCTCACCGCGCGTCGCCGTCCGTCGTCCATTCCTCCCGACGTCGCGCCCGCGGCCCGACCGACCGTTCGTGTGGCGACCGACCGACCGTTCGACCGACCGACCGCGCGGACACCACCCACACTACGACGCACACATGGCCCTATTCACATAGTCAATCACGAAACCACCCATCCACGATCGAATCACACGCGATCCAATCAGATGGCGCGCGCGAGATTTGCGCGCGCGCGTGGAGAGATTTGCGAGGTCGTGTTTGAGGGTCATGACTCGTCACGTGTCCCCGTCCCCGCGCACCCTCGACGCGCGCGGATTCGTTCCGCGGGGCGCGCGGCGTGCGAAGAGTCCCTCGAGATGGCGAGTGAGGACTCGTGGAAGAGCGCGCGATCGATCGCGCCGACCGATGGGATGGATAGATAACGCGCGATGCGATGGGACGACCGCGCGAGACACGCGCGCGCGCGGCGACGTCGAGCGAGAGAGATGCGGACGACGACGACGACGATGCGAGGGGTGATGCCGACGCGATCGATGCCGACGCCGACCGCGATGCGGGCGACGCGGATGCGACCTCGGACGACGGAGGCGACCGCGGGCGACGGGTCGATGGTCTCGAGGCCGAGGGCGGAGCGCACGAGGACGCGCGCGGTGTCGGCGCCGGTGAGGGAGGAGGAGAGCCGAACGGGGACGGTGGGTGGTGGGAACGGGAAGAGTGGTGGAGACGGGGAGACGCCGTTCGAGCGCGAGTATAAGGATTACGCCACCGGGTACGCGTCGGTGCCGGGACTGGCGTACGAGAACATGGGGTGGGTGACCGAGGTGGAGGGCGAGATCCCGAAGGAGATGGTCGGGACGTTGTTGAGAAACGGACCGGCGATGTACGAGAGAGATGGATTCGTGAAGAGTTATCTCGATGGTGACGGTATGGTGACGTCGATCGCGATCAAGGATGGTAAGGCGTACTTTCGAAACAAGTTTGTGCGCACGGAGCACTTCGACAAGGAGGAGGAACTCGGACGGTACACCGAGCCGAGCATCTTCACCGCGAGCGATCCGAGAAAGCCGGCGGTGTTTTACAGATTGTTTAGCGATATTTTGGGAGGCAATCTGGCGAGAAAGCAAAACGGCGCGTACAACGTGTTGAACTGGGGAGATTCGCTCGTGGCGGTTGACTACAAGAAGCCGTACGCGCTCAACCCGGACACGTTGGAAACGATCGGCCACGGTGCGTGCGACCTATCTTCGGTCATGCACACGTCTCACTACCGCACGGTGACCGAACCGGACGGAAGCCGACGATGCGTGGCGTTCTTGAACGAAGTTGACTGGCGCGCGAACGCCGGCGTCGGCACGACGAAAGCTGTCTTCTACGAGTTTGACGAACAAGGCAACGAAGTGAGCCGTCGCGCGTACGACTACCCGGCGTCGTACGTGCACGATCTTATCGTCACTGAAAACTACTACATTTTATTCGATTGCCCGATCAAGATTGATTTCCCGGCGGTCTTCACCAAGTACATCTTTGAAAAGTCGTGTCTCTCCGAACTCATCTGCGAAGACACCGAACGACGACCGTTGTTCCGTATTTTCCCGAGACGCGGGGACTCGCGTGAAGTTCTCACCGCGCCTGCGGATTATTGGTGCTACGCGTACCACCACGTGAACGGTTACGAGGACCCGGAGGGCAACATCGTCTTTGACACGTGCACGTGGGATAAATTTACGCTGTACTTCACGGACATTTGCAACCCGAACGGTAAGGACAACTACCCTCGCATGAAGTTGAGTCGATTCTTGATCGACATGAAGAAGCTCGAGGCGAAGCACTACGAATTGAGCGACGTTCCGTGCGAGTTGCCGATTACGAGCTGGGATTACACGGGTGAGCAGTACGAGCACATGTACCTGAGCACCTCCGTCGGTCGCACTGCGGAAGGAGTCAACGGCCCCATGCAAGCGCTCACAAAGGCGTCCATCAAGCCGGATAGCAAGGAACTCTATTATGAAGAGCAATGGGTGCCCGGTGATCGCAAATTTGCCATGGAACCTTTCTTCGTGCCGCGTCCCGGAGGCACGGCTGAGGACGACGGCTGGGTCGTCGCCCTCGTGCACGACGCCGCCTACGAAAAGAGTAACTTTGGCGGTCGCGGTACCGAAATGGTTATTATTGATGCGCAAAAGTTTGCCGAAGGTCCGGTTGCTCGACTTCGCCTCCCGACGTACGTGCCGTTCGGCGTGCACGGCTCCTGGAGCTCCAAGTACGTCGCGGGCCCGCCGAAGGAAGATGAGTTGAACAGATTAGAAGCTATGCGCGAGAAGAATGATGATAAGCCTGTCAGCCTCGGCTCGAGCGCCGCTGAGCCGGTCATCTACAATACGCCGACGCCGCAAGCCATCGGAGTGGGCGTCGCCGGATTAGTGTTAGGTATCACCGCCCTCAGCTCCATCCTCCCGTGATGGGCTCAAGATCCCCTCGTCGCACCGACCCATATCGTAGTCGCTTGACTCGTCGGCGGTCAGACCATCGCGATGGCGCGGTTTTTTAAAAACAGACACGCGTTGGACGACCACATGCCGCCAAGTAGTAGAGCAAAACCAGTATGTAGAACTATACAATAATAAACTAAACTGACTATATTCGTGTTCAACTCTCGCGCTGCAAGTCCTCCACGCTGTCCACGACGGGCATCGCTTGGAGTTTGCCGATGAGACCGTTCACCAGAACGTCCTCCTTTGGTGAATCGGTGAAATTTCTCTCGACGGAGTGACGCTCACAGAACGCCTCGATGCGATCCCACGCTTCTTGTAATTCGTCATCCGGAACGGTGATGACGAGACGGAGGTAGCCAGGGGCGTGGAAACACGTACCGGGCAACACCAGAACGGCTTCCTCGGAAAGCAAGCGTTTGGCGAAAACCACATCATCGTACGTTCCATCTTCAGACTTGAACGCGTCCGGGTCCATCTTGAGTAACATATACATCGCACCTTGCGGCTCACATGGTACACTCAGGCCTCTCACACGCGCACAACGCTCGATGCAACGCGTGCTTGCGCTCTTCAGAACGGTCAACGTTCTCTCGAGCCAAATCTCTTCGTTTGCCTGAAATATACCCGGAATAGCGGCCTGAATCGGCGTAGGTGGACCAAGGGAAACTTGACACAGATTATTAATCGCCAGTTTCACTCCTGCGGCTTGTAAGATGTGATCGTAATCGTGGAGAACCAACCAACCGATGCGCCAACCCGGAGTCAACCACCGTTTGCTCAACGCGCTCACCGCCATCACTGGCACTCGTCCACTAAACTTGGCGATGGATTTGAAAGGCCTGGTCTCGTCGAAAAATACGTCTTCGTAGACCTCATCGGCTATTATGGGTAAATGCAGCGCCTCACACGTCGTGCAAATCGCGCGAAGATGTTTTTCGCTAAAAACCGCCCCGCACGGATTACTAGGATTGTTCACCACAATCGCCACCGTGTTCTCATTCCGAAGTCTTCTAACGTCGTCCAACTTTATTTCCCATCCATTTTCCGGGTCCAACTCATAAAACTTGTACTTGATGCCGTGCCTGTGACACAACGTTTCGTAAAGCGGGAATCCCGGCTTCGGGAGTAATATGTTTGCCCCGTCGACCGCGAGCGCCGCGAACGAGTGCGAAAGCGCTTCCGAACATCCTACAGTCATAAAAACATCCTCCGCCTGGAGCGGTCGGCGATTCTCCTCGGAATAACGAGCCGCCACGGCGTCCCTCGCTTCCACCATGCCCGCGCTCGCGGTGTACCCGTTGTGTACGCACGCGGCGAACGCCCCGACCACCTCCTCCATCGCCGCCTTGGGCGGTAACAAGTGCCCAAACACCGTCGGATCTCCCTGCGCGAGCGATATCAACGACTTGTCCGGATTCGCCTGCCCGACCATCTCGTCCACTATGCGACGGATGGGATTACATAAGTCCTTCAGCGGCGACGCCCGCACGTTCCACCCGTTCTCGCGATAGCCATCGGTGGGAGTCTCGCGATCGATCGTGATCGATCGCCGACCCTTCGTCGCGCCGATCTCGTGGCTCACCGTCATCGCGTCGTCGCGTCGCGCTCGGAGCTATTTCTGTCCCCGTCGCCGGCGGTGCGCGCGGCGGCTCCCCTTCGAGACGCGCGCGCGGACGATGCCGATGCCGATGCCGAGGCCGAACGGTGCGGGTGTGCGTTCTTTACTCACGTCACGTCGTTCGCGCGCGGTGGCGAACTCGCGCGCGGCGGAGTGGCGGCGATTGGTTCGAGACGGCGACGTCACGATAAGCTTTTCTCTTCCGAGCGCGAGCCGCGCGCGGGCGCGCGAAGGGAAAGACTCGCGCGCGCGACAATGTACACCGTGATGCTACAAGGAATGGCTACGGGGAAAGAATGATTTGAATCTATAGTTTCGATGGAAACTTTGGCGGCGAGGAGGCGTCGGTGAAGAGTTCGCTCGCCGAGGACGCGACCTCTCGAGGCGCCTCCATCGGACCCAAGTGACTGTTGTTCGGGAACTCGATGAGCGCGCCCGCGGTGATGGCGGCGGCGAGGGACGGCGCGATGACGGCGGAGTATATGGGTGAGCGACCGTCCGGGGCGACGGACGTGCCTTTGGCGATGACGACTGGACACGCTATTTTTTTCAGTTGACCGAACGCCTCGGTTTCGGCGTTGCCCGCCTCGTAAATACCGATTTCGGTCTCCGTTGAGCACGCGAGGCGAACGCCGTCGCCGTCTTCGGCTGGAATGAAACCACCGTTGTTGACGTACGCGTCGAGCGCGTCTTTATGCCACGCCTTCGTCGGCATCTTACTCTGATACGCGGCAAGCGCCTCAGCGGCGCTCGAAAACCGAGACCGCCGCTTGGACGCGCTCTTCACCATGTACGCCGTCGACGCCATGAGCGGCGAGTCCGGGGACACGTCCAACCCAGGCGCGTCTCGAGACGAGAGCACGAATATCGGTTCGAACGCGTAAATCGACCGAAACGTCCCCGGTCGTCTCGCCTCGGCCATCAACAACGCGTGCCCGCCGCACGAGTGCCCGAACGCGTGACACCTGTGCAACCCCAACGCCGTCACCACCGCCGCGCAATCGTCCGTCAGCGCGCTCCAGCTCAACCTCCCGTTATTCACCGTCCCAGACCGACCGTGTCCGCGGAAATCCAACGCGTAACACGCGTACCCTCGCGCGCAGAGCTCGGCGATGAGCGGCTCGAAGACGCTCCCGTGAAACCCATTCGCGTGCGCCAGGAGCACCGCGTTCGAGTTATCGCGCGCGCGAGACCACGACGGGCTCGCGGGAAGGTGTTCCCGCACGTGTATCGTCACGCCATCGGCGGAGACGACGCGCGACGACATCTGTGGTCGACCGCGGGTCGGGGCGCCCGGTGGGCGCGAACGCGGGCGGGGAAACCGAACCGTTTGAAATTCGAACCTCGCGGTGACAGCTCGCGGCAGACACACGCGCGCGTCGGCGTCATCGCGCGTGGCGGCGAGAGTACGCGGTAGAAGAAAGGTTTTCGCGCGTGTACGGCGCGGATTTGACGCGCGACGCGGAACGACGGCGCGGTGGTTTGAGTGGGCACGCGGTTCGAGAATTTGAGCTCGCGCACGATGTTGGCGCGCATCGACGAGGACGGCGCACACGCCGGATCGTTGGAGGTCATCTTCGGTCCGATGTTTAGTGGAAAGTCCACCGAGCTGCAGAGACGCCTGCGCAGACACACGGTGGCGAGTCGGAGGGTGCTGGTGGTGAAGCACGCGGGGGATAATAGGTACGACGAGCAGGTCGGCTCCACGACGTCGGCGGTGACCCATGATTTGGCATCGATGCCAGCGCTGCCGACGAAGGATTTGCGAAACATCGATAACGTTTCGCACAACTACGACGTGATCGGCATCGACGAGGGGCAATTTTTCAACGATATCGCGCACTACTGCGAAAAGTGGGCGCAAACGGGTAAGACTGTCATCGTCGCCGCGCTGGACGCGACGTTCCAGCGCAAGCCTTTCAACTCCATCCTGCAGCTCGTGCCCTTGGCGGAAAAGGTGACGAAATTGACCGCGGTGTGCACGGACTGCGCGGCCGACGCCGCGTTCACGGCGCGAACGACCAAGGAGACGGACGTGGAAGTCATCGGGGGCTCTTCCACGTACAAGGCAGTGTGTAGAAATTGCTACGAAAAGTATGCGGCGGAGATGCGCGAGAACGGTGCGAGCGCGAAGACGGCGGTAGGGACGCCGTTGACGAAGCGCGTCGCGGAGCACATGGGTGAACTGAGTCTGAAGACGCCCGCTCCGACAGAGACTTCATTCACCTTTGCAACTCCGGCCACGCCGACTCTCGGTGAGGCGACGGTGCACAAGACGAAGAACGTCGAGAGTTCGGCGATGAAGAGCGCGAAAAAGTCACGTGGGTTCGGTGGCCCGGGACGGTCACCGCTGAACGATTTCATGACTGGTTTCCACCGCTCTCCACTCAGTACGTTGCGGTAGTCTGCACCATCAAATCATTTAGGCGAAAAGCTTTGAGATAGACGCTGAAAAAGCGATAATCGGTGAGTTTGTAAACATCTTTGACTAGTGATCACACATTTGACGGTTTGCGCGTCCTAATTCTAATTGCCTAGCTTCGAAACCTGTCCCCTAGGCCACCTCCGGCTCGCTTTAACATCTCTTCAGGCTTCAATTCTCCTGGCTTCCTAATGTTTAGGTCAGTGTCGCGATCAAACGGACGGTACTCCCAATTCGTTCCATCGTTCGGACCTTCTTTCTTGTCCTTTTTATCTTTTTTCTCCTTCTTTTCTTTCCTCTCTTTCTTTTGCGCGTCGCGTTGTTTCTCTTGGTGCACCTCAACGAGAGATTTCGCTCGGCGCGACGCGTTGTACTCTTCCACGAGACGCTTAGTCTCTTCTTCTTTCGCTTTAGCCGCAGGGAGCACATACTGTTGCTCTTGTGCTTGCAAAAACAATTGTTTTTCGCGTTCCGCCGCTTGTTGCGGAGTGTCCGTCCACGCGGCTTCCATCTCCGCCGTTCTCGCAACTTTTTCAGTCTTGGCGAAAGCGGTGACATTCACCGTCGGGGGACCCTGAGCCCGTTTCTCCGGCGGAAGATGGGTCATCCACTCCTCGCGTTTGTCGCCCTCATCCTTTGCGCCGTCGAGCAGCTCGTCGTCACCAGGAAGAGGAGTTCCCTTCATGCGCCGCCAAGCCGCTTTCTCGCGTTCACCTTCGAGCCACTTTTCGAATTCCTCACGCTCGTTGGCTTCGTTTCTCTTGGCATCGATTTTCGCGCGCTCGTCGTCATCCGAAAGCGCAGTGTGCGCTTTCTTGATTGCGTCGAACGCTTCCTTTGCGTCTTCGTGCGAGCATTTATCGGGGTGCACCATGAGGGAGAGTTTCCAGTACTTCTTCTTAATTACGCTCTTCGTGTCACCCGGCGCCACGCTGAGGATGTCGTACGCATCTCCGCCGCGCTTGACGATGCGAACGAGCCGCATGGCACACGCTTCGCGCGTCTCGTTGGTGGTATTCTCCATTTCGGCGATAAGTTCCGGAGGCGGTGGACCGAAAGAGCTATCGAAGGCTAGTTCAGCCGCAGCCGCTTCGAGCATGCTCTTCGGCGGCACCATGGGTCCAAGAACACGCTTTGTCGGCGCGTCTGCATTCTCTTGCCCTGCTTTGTCGTCTTTCGGCGGCGGCATAGACGGGCCGATGTCGGTTCCAATCGTCGGTTGCGGAGCGTTCTTGTCGCTATCGCTCGCGTCCTCAACCGTGGCGGCATGTGCCTCATCACCGGTCAACACCCGGACTTCACTCACATTTTGAGCTTTTTTCGCGCGTTTCTCCTCCGATCGAGACTTCTTACCCGCGTCAGCGTCAGGAGTCGGCTCTGTCCACGGTTCACGCGCCGCGCTAAATTTCTCCAATTCGCCCGCCGACTCGTCAAACACCGCGCCGAATCTGCTCAACAGACTCAAATCACGCTTGTCGAGCGCCCACATCCCTGTCCTCGACGAACGCACCAAGCACGCGTGATCAAAAAAGTAATCCAAATAGTTGCGCATCAGACTGTCGGCGACGCCCGCCGTCGCCACGCCTTGACCTCCATCCACCGTTCTCAACAAATCTCTAAAACTATTCCGTTCGCTCGGAAACTTGGCGAGCATGTGTCGCATCGCGTCCATCGCGAGTCGTCCTCGCTCAACTTGTTCGCGAACCGACCATCTCGGCGCACCGTCGCTTCCAGAGTCGCTCTCGCTCGAGCTCTCACTCGAACTCCCGCTCGAGTCTCTCCTCCTTCGATGCCTCTTCCGCTCGTCTCGCTCGTCCCGATCGCGTCGACGGCGCTTCTCCTTGCTCGGTTTCTTCGATTTCTTCTTGTGCTTGGACGAAGAGCGACGCTTCTTCCGTCGTCGCCCGTCGTCGTCGTCCTCACTCGCATCGTCTCGGCGGCTGGAACCGTCGCGCCGCCCCTCGACTCGCTCGCGCTGGTGCGCCGCGTACGCCGCGTGCAGCGCCTGCACGTTGGATAACGCTGCGTTCAGCTGTGGGTGATTGCCCACCATGACGACTCGACGCTCGCGCGTCGCGCCGCGCGTCACTGTGCGGCTCGGGGGATTTTCGCGATGACGTCCCAGACGGCGAGAAATCTCACCGACGTCGCCGCGCGCGTCGCCGCGGCCGCCGCGCGCACGGGTCGACAGGCAGCAAACGTTCGTCTCGTCGCCGTGGGCAAGACCAAGCCGGCGTCCCAGCTCAGGGAGTGTTACGACGCGGGGCATCGGACGTTTGGGGAAAACTACGTGCAAGAGCTCGTCGAAAAGGCGCCGCAGATGCCCGATGACACCGTCTGGCACTTCATCGGGCACCTGCAGAGCAACAAGTGTAATCAATTATTCAGGGCGTGTCCGCACTTGGCCATGTTGGAGACCGTGGACAGCGTCAAGTTGGCGAACAAGTTGAACAGCACGCTCCCAGAGACGCGCGTCGAGCCGTTGCGCGTGCTCGTGCAGGTGAACACATCGGGCGAGGAGTCCAAGTACGGCGTCGAACCGGACGCGTGCACGGCGCTGGCGAAACACATCTACGACTCGTGCCCGAGATTACGATTCTCCGGGTTGATGACGATCGGGATGCCCGACTACACGAGCAAGCCCGAAAATTTCGAGACGCTTCGGCGGTGCAGGGAAGAGGTGTGCGAGGCGCTCGGTATCGAGGAATCCGCGTGCGAACTGAGCATGGGGATGAGTGGTGATTTCGAAGCGGCGATCGAGATGGGGAGCACGAACGTCCGCGTCGGGAGCACGATCTTCGGGGCGCGAGACTACTCGAACAAGTGAGGATTTTTAATTTTTATTTTTAGTAGCGACCCCGCGCCCCTCTCATCGTTAGATCGCGCCGTGCGGTCGCCTCGCGCGCGTCGCATGTTGAGAACAAAGTCGAACGCGTCCGTCGCGCTCGCGCTCGGCGCGTTCGCGAGCGCGACGTTCGCGTTCCCGCTCTGGTACTGCTATGCCCCGAGCAAATCGATGTGGACGCAGGAGGAGAGTCTGAGCGTCGCCGCGGTGCGCAGAGGCGCGTTCATGAACAGTGGATCGAGAGACGTCGGTCTCAACGGGCGTACGACGAAACCTTAGCGCGTCGCGCGAGAGAAACGTAGAAGCAGAGGTAGCAGTAGCCGTAGTGTGTGTATTTAGACACTCAACGTAGAGCGTAGAGCGCGTTCGAACGACGGGTTTTGACGATCGCGAGTGCGTACGCGTGTCCGTGTGAATTCAACAATGTTCAACTAAAGTCTACGACTGATCGCCGACCGCGCCGATGACGCCGTCGACGACGCTCGCCACCGCGGACGCCGACGCGACGCGGAGCTCGGGATCGAACACGCTCTTACCGAGTTCAGCCGCTTTCGAAATCGCCGGATCGAGCGGGACTTTACCCAAGAATGGCACGCTCATCTGCGCGCACATGGCCTCGGCGCCACCCTTGGAGGGCACGAAGACGTCCGCTCGAATGTTGAGCGAGTCGGCTAAATCCGGCGCGTGCTCCGCCAAGATTTCGCGCACGCGCGCGGTTTCATCGGCACCCGTGCTCTGATTCACAAATGCGGCGTCGCTCGACGGTATTTGCAATCCAGACATGTTTTCGACGACGCCCAACACCTTGATTCCAGTCTTTTTGCAAAAATTGAGCTCTTTTCGCACATCCGCCATGGCCACCTCTTGCGGCGTCGTCACGATGAGCGCTCCGTCCACGCCCGCCTCCTTCATGTACTGCACGATGCTCAGATGCTCGTCCGACGTTCCCGGCGGCGCGTCGACGATCAAGTAATCCAATTCACCCCACTCCGTGTCGCCCAAGAATTGTTTAATCAACCCGTTTTTCCTCGGTCCTCGCCAAATCACCGCGTCGTCCGGGTTCGGCAACAAGAATCCGATCGACATCACCCCCAGATTCTCCTCCACGTACACCGGAGACCAACCAGAATTACTCTTATGCACCTCCGCGCCCACCTCACCGCACATCAACGGCACCGACGGTCCACAGATATCGACGTCGAGCAACCCGACGTCTCGTCCCCGACTCGCCAACCCGAACGCCAACTGCGCCGCGAACGTGCTCTTCCCCACCCCACCCTTCCCACTGAGCACTAAAATCTTCCGACGCACCCCTCGCAATCGCGCCGCGACTCGAACCGCGTCCGCGTCCGTCTCCTCGCTCGCCTTTTGCATCGCCCCCGACGCGCACGCCGCTCGATTCGGACATCCCGCGCACGCCTCGCTCGTCCCCGCCGTCGTCGCGCGCGTCCCGGGACACGCCTCGGGCGCGTTCGCGGGCACGTCCGACATCGGCGCGCGCGCTCGCTCTCCGCGCGCGCGCGTGTGACGCGTCTCGCGCGCGTGCCCATTCGGACATTCGGACATTCGGACATGCGCGTCGTCCGCGCCCAATCGCGTCTCAACAGCAAACCGCGCCGCGGTGCGATTCCGACGTCTCGGCGGTGACGCGCGCGCGCTCGAGTCGCGCGCGAGTCGCGGAAACGATGCGCGCGAACGGCCCGCGTGGGATGGACGTCGATGCGGACGCGACGGACGCGCGCGCGACGCGCGAGGAGACGGATGCGCGACGTCGGGATGGCGCGGTCGGGACCGACGCGCGCGAGTCGTCGTCGAGAGGAGACGCGCGAGAGGAGACGGACGCGCGCGCGAGACGAAGGTCGGGGAGCGAGACGAGCTCGGTGAGAGGGGGGGTGGAGAGGGGGAGAGGGGTGAAGACGTCGTCGGAGGAGACGCGATTGTACGAACGAAGACGGCGGGCGTGGGAGGCGCTGTCGCGCGACGCGATGGGTGAGTGCGCGAAGGGGACGCTTCGGGATTCGTGGTTGTGGGGAAAGTTGAGCGATGTGACGAAAAGGGTGCGTGAGGGTGAACGCGCGGCGACGTTGCTCGACTATCTGCCGGACGACGAGGACCGCGTCGCCGTGGATTGCGCGGATGGCGCGCGAAGAGGGATGACGCACAAGGAATTGCGCATCTTGATCGATCGAGTGAGCGAAAAGGATATGCCGGAGTGGGGTGTTCGTTCACACGGGCGGCGCGTGGCCGTGTTGGTGCCGAACGGACCCGAGCTCATGACGACGCTGTTGTGCGTCATGCAGCGCCACTGCGCGGTGCCCATCAACCCGGCGACGACTCAAGAGGCGATCGAGGAAGAACTCATCAGTACGAATGCCCAGGTGTTATTGTATCAACGCGATGGAGGTAAGGGTGACGCGAAGATGCGTCGACTGTGCGAAAAGCTCGGTTTGACGCCTCTCATCATCTCTCCGAGCGCGCTCGTCGCCGGCGAGTTTTCGCTCACCGGCGATCCTTACAGCCTCGCGATTGAGGACGACCCCACCGGCTACGATGTGGAGTTAATGGATCCGACGCGCTTAGCGCTCATGCTGCACACCTCGGGGAGCACTGGAAAGAAGAAGGTTGTGCCCATCACCATGTCGCAAGTCCTCATGGGCGCGGCGGCCATCGCCGCGTCTTGCGGACTGGATCAGAAGGACATCTGTTGCAACTTTATGCCTCTGTTCCACGTCGGTGGGATTCTGAGAAACGTTCTCGCCCCCATCATCTCCGGGGGGGGGACTGTTGCCATGCCATTTTTTGATGTAGATAATTTTTGGCAAGTTTTGCAGACGAAGAAGTGCACCTGGTATTACGGTGCGCCGACCATGCACATGCTCATCGTTAAGTCTTCGGAAACGATGGAAAAGAGTGCGGATGGTCACGTTGATACGAGTTTGCGTTTTGTGGCAAACGCAGCCGGACCTCTGCCGCAGACGACGGCGATGGACCTTCGAAAATTGTTTGGAGGGGCCACCGTTTTGCCGTCGTATGGCATGACGGAGTGTATGCCGATTGCGTGTCCACCGTTGGGATACGCGTTGGAGCTACCAGGAACTTCTGGTCGTTCGATTGGTCCTGAAATTGGTATTTTCGATGACAAAGGGGATATTTGTCCATCGGGCGTTGTGGGTAACATCATGGTTCGCGGTTCGCTCGTGTTGAAAGGGTACGAGGGCGAGGAACACGAAACCAGTTTCACACCCGGCGGGTGGTTCAACACGGGTGATATCGGCAAGATGGATGATGATGGATATCTCTTCGTCACCGGTCGCTCGAAGGAAGTCATCAACCGCGGTGGTGAGATCATTTCGCCCGTGGAGATTGAGGAGGCTCTGATGACTGAACCGAGTATTTCTGAGTGCGTGGCGATTTCTGTTCCCCACAATACCCTTCAAGAAGTCGTGGGTGTCGTCGTCGTTCCTAAGGCTGGCTTCCAAGTCCCGGGCATGCGTCAAATCGTACATCACATGGCGAAGCGTCTGGCTCCTTCCAAGTGGCCTCAGTGTCTCATCCTCGCCGGCGGCATTCCGAAATCCATCACCGGCAAGGTGAGTCGCAGCGCCATCGCCAAGCAGTTGCGCCTGCCCGAATTCTACGACGGTATGACGGACATGGACACAATGTTTGAAGCTTCGTTTTCGCAGAACATGCTCTCTGAGGCGCGCATGCTCGATCTCAGCAGCGCCACCGAACAAGTCGTCGAGTCGCTTCTTCGCGTGCCCGGCGTCAATGACGCCGCGGCTTGGTGGGATCACACGGGTGCTGTCGTCGCCGTCGTCACCCCGAAGACCCTCGACGCCGGATCCGTGTGCAACCACTCGACGCTTTATCTTCCTGGGTACCTCGAACCGAAAGAAATTCTGCCCATCGCGTTGATTCCGCGCAATGAGAGTGGAGACATTGACATGGCGAAGATTCACGACATGCTCAGAGGTTCCAACGATTTACCGACAAACCAAGTTCAGGAGTTGCTCGCGCACCTCTGGGCCGAAGTCCTCGATATCGATGAAAGCCACATCTCAATCAAGGATGACTTCTTCTTGAGCGGTGGCACGTCAATCATGGCTGGACAACTCGCTGGTTTCATTCGCAGAGAGTTTGACGTCAACGTCACTGGTGCCGACATGTTTGAACTTCGCACCATCGAGCGCGTCGCGCAAATGATTGAGAAGGAGAAGAGCCCAGCCGAGGTCGCGGGCACGAAACCAGACTATGCACCCAAGCCGGTCGGCCCGGTCGACTGGGTCACGCCCAGAGCGAGCAACGGCTTCTTCCCGAGCGTCGTGCAACTGGTTCCGTTGTACCTGATTCAGCCGTTTTACAACATGATGCGATGGGTGCTCTTTTTGATGTGCTGGTCGCACATGTTCCATTACCTCGGTCCGAGTTTGCACTTCATGCGACGAGAGCACTTCATGTCGACGAGTCAGAACTTTGGTATGCACGCAATGCACTCGCACTTTTACAGCACCGTGCAGCTCTTGTCCTTTTTCGTCGCCATTTTCCTCGTGGCGATTCTCGTGTCGCTCATCTTTCCGCTGAGCGCCATCATCTTCAAATGGCTCGCGCTCGGACGATTACAAGCGGGTTCATACCCACTCTGGGGACAATACTATCTCCGTTGGTTCTTGGTCGAACAAGTCACGAAGATTGCGGGACTCGGTATTTTCGAACTCTCGCCGTGGTTGTTCACATGGTACATGCGCTTCATGGGCGCGTCCATCGGCAAGAATTCCTTCGTGAACCCGAAAGCCATCATCGGCGATTTCGATCTCATCACGATTGAAAAGAACTCAACCATCGACGAAGGGTGCAACATTCGCGCGTTCGAGGCTCGACGAGGCGGCATGCGACTGTCCCCAGTTTACATCGGAGAGGGGTGCACGCTTTGCGTGCACGCCGTGTGCGGACCCGGCGCTTACGTGCCGTCCGGTTCCACCGTCGCCGCGTTTACGTCTTGGAGAGAGGTTGATCAATCTCAAGTCAAGCCAACGAGCGCAAAGACGGCGCAGATGCACTCAGAGACGCCGAGCATCGCGTCTCGCCTGTTCATCGCCTTGCCCATTGTGTTTTTCTGCTTTTTCGTTCGTTGGTTACCTTGGATTCTCGTGTTGCGCGTCGTGCAGCAACACTCCATCGGAGATAATCTGTTGACGCACGCCGGCATGCAAGATTGGAGACGAGAATTGGAAACGTTGGATAGTGAATACGACGCGCTAGAAGTGTTCGTCACGCTTCTCGGACGTTTGAGTTGGCAAGACTGCATCGTGTGGTTTATGGATCCGTTTCGTCTGGGATGCATCACGCTCGCGCGTTTGATGCACTCGACGCTCGGACCGTTCGTACAGCTCGCCGCGACCATTCTCGTGAAGCGTTTGATCGTCGGCACGTTCAAGTCTGGTCGTTTACCGCAACATCCTGCGGCTCGCGAGTGGGAACTCACGCGTCGGTACATTATGAGAAAATTGTGTCCCGACGGCAAGTTTCACGGTGCCACCGATTTGCTCGGCAAACACTACAAGTACACGACGTTCATCTACCGAGCGCTCGGTGCGAAAGTGGGTGAGCGCATCTTCTGGCCCGGGTCCGGCATCATCGTCGGTGATGGTATGTATGATCTCCTTCACATAGAAGACGACGTCGTGTGGGGTTCTCGATCGGCTGTCTATCCCGCCGATACCATCGGCGCATTGCCGATTCGAGTGTGCCGAGGTGCCAACGTCGCCGATCGCTGCGTCATCTTCGGTGGTGTTACGATCATGCCGAATGCGTGTCTCGGTTCCGGAAGCGTCGCGGCGCGCAAGATGACGGTCGCGAGCGGTTCCGTTTGGATCGGCAGTCGCAACGGCGTCGCCGTGCAACTCGACCCCGGCGGAGCGTCGAGCATGGCGGATGATCGCCAAGGCGCCAAACCGTTCGGACGCGCCACCTATTTCGGCCAAGCGACGTATTCCATCGTCCCGTGGTGGTTTATCCCAGTCATATGTATGGGTTCTCAACTCTTCAAGTCTGCGGCCAACATGTTGCCCATTTACGCGTCGTGGTACGCCACGGCGTTCATCTCGAGAGAATTTTTGGGCCAAGAGTGGCAAGCGCTCGCGGCGTCACGATACCTCAGCATTCTTTTCCTCGTGTTTCTTGTGTTGCGAGGATTCTACGTGACGCTGCGCTTGGTACACTCCATCGTTCTCAAGTGGCTCTTGATTGGAAGACGTGCCCCCGGCAACTATCCGTGGGACACGAGCTCGTATTGCTTCCGATGGAAGTTGTGCGACATCATGAGCGACACGTCTGATTTATTACTCTTGGGCGGAAGCGAACACTTGTGTCGCTATTTCCGTTTCAAAGGTTCCAAGATTGGACGAAACGTGTGTCTCTACCCCACGGGGGCGGATCCCGCCATGCCCGAACCGGATTTGGCCACCATCGGCGACGGCGCGTGCATCAATTACGCGCACGTCATCGCGCACACCAACACGCTCGGCGCCTTTGCTTTGAACAACATTCTCATTCGCGAACGCGCGACCCTGTGTATGGAGAGTCGCGTCATGGGAGGCACGTCTGTTGGCGCGGATTCCATTCTTCTCGAACACACCCTCGCCATGGTCGGCGACGAAGTCGAGCGTGGCAGCATCTGGCAAGGATGGCCCGTGCAAATGGTGCTCGCCGAACCGAGGCAAAAGAACGCGTCCAACAAGGAAAATACGCCGAACAAGAATAACACGTACGGCGCTCTGTGAACACCAT
>MDTE01142801.1_pt1 | contig 27822 bp, 25 predicted proteins | sample 811231 | NCBI WGS metagenome assembly MDTE01 (sample SAMN05326651, study PRJNA326480) | marine metagenome | isolation source: seawater | place: Indian Ocean: Red Sea | collected 2010 | reverse complement strand
CAAGATTAAAAGAGAAATTAAAAGCTATAAAAAATTATAATTTTAATCTTATTTTTAGTCACTTGCATGATTTTGATAAAATAAACAGTACATCAATATCATCGATATTTCTACCCTTGGCATGTAGTTATGAAAATATAAGCAAATACAAAGATAGAAAATTAGACGAGAGAAAATATGATTTATTTTTCTCAGGGATTTTGCAAAATTGGAATCACAAAAATATGCAGAGTGATTTAAGAAAAAAAATACAATCTGAGTTTTTTTACTGCATTAATGATTTTCCTGTTTTGAAAAAATTTAAATATTGGAATTTAGATATCTATTGGAAACCATTTTATAAAAATAGAATTAAAAATATCCTTTCCAATATCTTGCATGGAAAAAGATTAAATCAGAAAGATTATTTTAATATTCTTGCTAATTCTAGATGTGTTTTACATACTTCGTCTCCAATGGGCATAATAAGTACTAGAGTTTTTGAAGCCTTAGGTTCGGGAGCAATTGGTGTTTTTTCAGCAGATTCAAAGGCAGAAATTATTTTTGAAGATGGGATCCATTTTTTGAGTTTTTCAGGAATAAAAGATTTAGTAAAAAATTTATATCTCATTAAAAAATCAAAAGGTGATTCTAAATTCCAAAACATTGCAAATAATGGAAGAGAATGTGTTGAAAAAAAACATACTTGGAAAAACAGAGTTGCTTTTTTTGTAGATGAAGTTTTAAAGTTAGAAAGATTAGATTAAATAATTCTAGAAATTTTAATTTAAATGAATATATTAATAACTGGATGTGCAGGAATGATTGGTTCTTATCTAACCTCTCATTTAATTAATTTATTTCCAAAAAATAAGGGCAATAGAATAATTGGCATTGATAATTTATCTAGAGGTAAATTCTCAAATCTTAGTGAAGCTTGTGGAAATAGTATTGAAGATTTGATTTTCGTAAACAAAGATTTATCTATATTTGATTATTCTTGGGCGAATTATTTTAATGATTTAGATATTGTTATTCATCTAGCAGATATTGTCGCAGGTATAGGATATGTATTTTCAAATGAGTCATATGTGTTTAGAACAAATTTATTGATCAACTCTAATGTTTCAAAGGCTATTTATGAAAACAAACCTAAAAGATATATTTATGTAGGAACTGCGTGCTCTTTCCCAAGAAATTTACAGCTTTCTACTAGTTCCTCTCCATTAGTAGAAGAGGACCAGATGCCTGCTTCTCCAGAATCTGGATATGGTTGGAGTAAACTTATGGGAGAAATAGAAGCTGGATACCTATCAAAAGAGGGTATTACAGATTCAGTAATTTTATCTTTACATAATGTATATGGTAGATATTGTGATTATTCCAAGGATACCAGTCAAGTGATTCCTTCTTTGTGCCTTAAAGCCCTTCAAAGCTCGAAAAATAGAAATAATCTCGAAGTCTGGGGAGATGGTTCACAAGGTAGAGCTTTCGTTCATGCTAAAGACGTTATTAATGCAATAACTTTGTCATTTAGCAAGGGTGAGAATCAAGGAGTAATTCAAATTGGGCCTGATAATTGTACGGAGATAAATGATATCGCTAAGTTATTGATTTCAAGAATTAATAATAATATCAAATTAACTCATGACCTCAGTAAACCTGTTGGAGATATTGGAAGATGTGCAAATTTTCAAAAAGCTAAGAGGATAATTGGATGGGAGCCAAAGGTTTCACTTGAAGAAGGTATTTCTGATTTACTTGATTGGCTGAAAATTAAAAATTTTTGAATTATTTGATTTTATTTTCTAGGGCAAAAACTTTAGAATTATAAAATTTATTTTTTATAAGATAGGGATAATTGATTTTGATACTTCAATATTACATATTTTAATTTGTTGATTATGTGGTTTGAATTCAAATTTTAAAAACTATTTTTAGATTAATTAGACTTTAAAATTTAAAAAAATTTTTAAATTTAGGTTACAAATTTCTAATCTTTTAAATTTTTTTAAAAACTAATAATTATGTTTTGATATTGCTATTTGTAGTAAAATAATCTTTATAAGAAAGAATTAAATGAGAGAAGGTTTTCAAAATGTAATTTTCTTTTTTGATGGAAAACCTAATAACTATATAAAAGTATGTTTACAAAGTCTCAGAAAATATAATCCATTTTGCAAAATTTTCTTCTTTTATAGAAATCCTTTAATAAAAATACTTTATAAAAAATACAACATAAATTTTATAAAGATAGATAAGAAGCAATCAAAAAATAAACTGTTGTTCTATAAAGTTCTTTCTGTCAATAAAATTTGTAGCCTTCTTAAAGATGAGGATTTACTACTTGTTTTTGACGTAGATTTGCTATTCCAATCTGATCCTTTTAATCTATTTAAAGAATTTCCTAACTTTGATATTTATTATACTCACTGCATAATGTCGAAACCGGAAAGCTTAAGGAAAAGAGAATTATGGGAATCAGTTGAAACAAAAGTCAATGGTGGTGTATGGGGATTAAGAATTAGTGCATTATCTAGGGAACTTATGAATTTCTGGATAAATTGTGAAAAAGATAATTATTGGGATGTTTGGGACCAGTTTTTTCTTAGAAAAAAGCATCTAATTAATGGAATTACAGATCTGAATTGGTTTTTCGATCAAGATTTTCTAAATTGTATAGACTTAAATGAAATACCTCTATCAAATAAATTGAAAAAAGTTGATGTTGGATATAGATATAATTACTTTACCTCTACTTGGGGTTTTTATAATTTGGATTTAAGTATGGGTAATAAAATTGGAAATCAAAATTATCCAATAATACATTTCAAAGGTAATTTTAAAGAAGTTTATAATATTACGAATTCAAGAATTTATAATTTTAAAAATATTCTTAACAAAAAGGATTTGACAACTATTGCAAGCAGAGAAGCAATATATAGAAAGTTTATGAGCAGAGGGGAAAAAAGATTTGAAATTATATAAAAAATTTTTTAAATGAAAAATTTTCTAGATTTTTGTAATTTGTTTTTAATTAAAACAATCTTGTTTATTCAATTTTTAAATCAAAGAATTTTAAAAAGAAAGTTCTCCAAAGATAGACTTGAGCTTCTTAAACATAAATTAAATTTCTATATATATAATTTAGAGAAAAGAAATAATTTAAGAGTCAATTTTGAATATAAATTTGGAAAAGATATTAAAGTAAATATATTTAAAGTTGATATTAATAAATTTACTGGTTTTGATGGTTTTTACACTTTTAATGGCTCCGCTCCATTATTAAAAACTGCAATTGAGATTTATAAAAAACCAAATTTAAATTTTAAAAAATCTTATTTATATAAATTTTATAATGATTTTCAACCAAAAAATTATGGAGAACTTTACAAATTAAGTTTAAATAATTCACTCTATGATTTATCATCATTTTTACAGTTTAAACCGTGGATAAATAATGTTATTGATAAAAGTAATCTAAGGAAAGGTTTATTTGGACCTAGTGAGATTAATGAAGTAGAACATAGATTATTAAGATTGAAAAATATCTTTAGAAATATAGAAAAATTTGGTTACATTCCTTCAGAAAAAGATATTATTAAAGGCTATATTTTGAAATCAAATAATGATTATAGATTTCTTATTACATCAGGCCATCATAGAGTGGCCGCTATGAAAGCAATTAATTCAGTCCATCCTGATAAATTTAAAAAGGTTATAGTAGCTTTTGAAGAAAGAAGATGTAACTTGAAATTTGTTAATCAAGAAGATATTAATAAATGGCCTGCTGTAATTAATAAATTTTGCTCAAAGGAAGATGCGTTTGAATTATTTCAAAAATTTTTTTATAATTAAAATTCAAAGAAAATATTCAAATCTGACAAGATTAGGATTTCTTGACTTAAAATTATAGTGAAATTATTTTAAAGTAAAAGTTATTTAATGTTGAAATTTAATGATAGTGATTTAGTTGTTTATACATGTCTTATTGGAGATAATGAGGGATTAAATGCACAACCATGCTTTAATTCTTCTAAGTTAAGGCATGTATGTTTGACAGATGATAAAAAATTAAAAAGCAATGATTGGGAAATTATTTTAGTTGATAGAATTATTTCTCAAGACGGTTATAGATCCCAAAGAAACTTTAAAATAAGACCACATATTATTTTCCCAAATTATAAATATTCTTTATACATAGATAATACTGTAGTTTTAAAAAAGAAAACTGAAGATTTTTTAGAATTTATTACAGAAGAAATTGGTATTTCTAAAAATGACCCATTCTTCTGCCTTCCTTTTCATTCACAGTTTAATTTAATTAGTGAATTTAATGCATGTGCAAATGACCATTTGGATGATCAATTGCGAATTTATGAACAACTAAATGATTATATAAAAACTAACCCAAAACCATTAAAAGAAAAAGCATACTGGGGTGGTATTTTATTAAGAAATCATAATAATAAAGAAGTGATTAAACTTTCAGAAATATGGTTTTCACATATATGTAGATATTCTAGAAGAGATCAACTATCTATTATTCATTCATCTTTGCAATCTAATATTAACTTAAAAGGTTTTCAACTGGAAAATAGTAGTTCGAAGTTTCATAAATGGCCTGTAACTAAAACAAAGAGAAAAAATAGAAGTTTTAAAAGTAATTATATTGAATATATACCTAATAACTATTTAGAAAACTTAGAAAATAAAATTAAAGAAAATAAAAAATTGCTGCTTCAGTTACAAAAGTACAGAAAAAATTTATTGATAAAAAATCTGAAATTTTCGAATTTATTTTTTAAGCTTAAAAAATTTTTTAAGAAATTTTTTAATTATTAGAAATCTATGTGAAAAAAATTATAAAGGAATTTAATAATCTAAATAATTATGCAAATTTATTTCTGAGAGGAATGTCTTATTATTGATTCATAAATTAATTTAATATTTTCTCTTAAGTTAAGCTTAAAAATCTCGCCAGTTTCTGAATTAAATTTAAGTGTATCTATATTGAAAAATCTATCAGAATTATTCAATTCTTCTATTTCTATTTTTTTATTTACTATATTTTTAATTTCTTCAATAACTTCTTCTAGAGAAACGCTTTTATGAGAACCGATATTGTAAATGCCATTTAAATCATTTTCTAAAGAAATAATTATTGATCTAGAGATGTTTTTAAAAGAAATGAAGTTGATTTGCGATTCTTTAGAATTATAAAGTTGGATTTTTTTGCCATTTATTGCAGAATAGAGCCATTTATTAATTACACCTTGATCTGAAAACCTTCTATCAAATCCGTAGGCTGACGCAATTCTTAAAATTGTAAGTTTTTGTTTTCGAGTTTTAGCAAAATAAGTTAATAGTTTTTCAGAAATTAATTTCTGCCTTCCATAAGAATTTGTTGGGATAGGAATAAAAGTTTCAGGGAAATTAAATGATTTTATATTGTCAGGATATAGAGAACCTGCACTTGATAAAAATATTATTCTTGATGGTGAAATAATTTCAGATATGGCTATAAAATTCTGAATTATATTCATATTAGTTGACCAAACATCGTCTTTATTTTCAATTATTCTTGGCCTCCCGCACCAAGAAAATAATATAAATATGGTTTCATCATAGATTAATTTTTTTTTAATTTTATTTATTATTTTTTCTATCTCCTCAGATAAAAGAGGCTTGCCAGTATCGCAATAAATTTCATCTTCAGATTCATTATTTCTGGATATTCCAATAATATTATTTTTTTTAAAATAATTATCTTTAATGAAATTTTGAGCAATTATTGAATTTTTCCCAAATATAACAATGTTTGCCTTCATGATTTTGATTTAAGAATTTTGATTTAATCCTATCCTTGCGCCTTTATAACCCGCTTTTTTTTGAATATTCTCGTACCATGATTGATTATTTAAATACCATTCTATAGTTTTTACTAGACCTGCCTCAAAAGTATTTTTAGCTTTCCATCCAAGCTCTCTTGTTATTAAGCTTGAATCAATAGCGTATCTTTTATCGTGTCCTGGCCTATCTTTAACAAATTTGATTAGATTTTCATAAGATTCATTTGAGGGCAGTTTTTTGTCTAAAAGTTTACATATTGATGTTGCTATTTCTATATTAGTTTTTTCGTTATTACCACCAATACAATAATTTGAACCTATTTTGCCTTTTTGCATTGCCAATAAAAGAGCATCAATATGATCCTCTACAAAAAGCCAATCTCTTATATTTTTCCCATCTCCATAAATTGGTATTTCATCTTTTCGGAGCGCTTTTATTATTATTAAGGGAATAAGTTTTTCTGGGAACTGATATGGTCCATAATTATTAGAACAATTTGTTCTAACTATTGGTAAATTATATGTATGAAACCAAGCATTACATAAATGGTCACTTGCTGCTTTAGTCGCAGAATACGGCGATCTAGGGTCATATGCGGTTTTTTCGGAGAATTTCCCTTTCAAATCTAAAGATCCAAAAACCTCATCAGTACTAACATGTAGGAATTTAAACTTTTCTCTTCTACTTAATTTCATATTTTCCCAGTGTTTTCTAGTACTTTCGAGAATATTAAAAGTCCCAATGATATTACTTTCCAAAAAAGGTTTTGAATTTTCAATAGATCTATCTACATGACTTTCTGCTGCTAAGTGAAATATTATGTCAGGATCAGCCTCTTTAACGGCAGAAAACGTTTTTTCATAATTATTTAAGTTGACTTGCATAAGAAAGTGTTTTTCTGCATTAGTAGACTTTTGGATTGATGTTAAATCACTTGCATATGAAAGTTTATCTATATTAAATACTTTTGCTTTACAAGTATTTAAGAGTCTTCGCACAAGACAGCTGCCTATAAAACCTGCCCCACCAGTAACTAATATTCTGAGATTCTTTTTTTCGATGTCAACTATCAAATTAAAAATTTTATTACTGTTTTAAAACTATAAGTCCTTAACGTTAAAACTTGAAGCGAATAAAAAAATTCTTTAGAAATTAATAATCTATAATATATGCATAACATACATTTGCAATGAAAAATTTTTTATAAGCCAAAAATATTATGAAAGCGAAGCATATTAAATTTAGTGTAATTTTACCAATTTTAGAGAGAAAAGATATAGTTAAAGGATTCCCATATGCATTGGATAGTATTTATAAAAACTCTATAAAGCCTGACCAAGTAATAGTTGTAATAGATGGATTAGTAAGTTCTTTTTTTAAAGAACAAATTTTTATGCTTGAAAAAAAATATTCTTTAGATCTTTTATGGTGTAATAAAAAAGTAGGATTGGATAAAGCATTGAATTTAGCTTTAAAGAGATGTAAAAATGAGATTATATTTAGAGCAGATGGAGACGATTTGAATCTAAAAAATAGGTTCGAGATACAAATCCCTTACTTGTTATCTGGATATGATGTGGTGGGCTCAAATATTGATGAATATGATGATCAAAATAATTATATTGGTTCAAAAAAAGTCCCAATTTCTAATAGAAAAATAAAAAAATTAATTCCTTTTCGAAATCCAATTAATCATATGACTGTTGGATACTTAAAAACTTCTGTTTTGGAAGTAGATGGCTACCCAGAATTGTTTTTAAAAGGAGATTATGGATTATGGATAAAACTTTTTGCAAAAAATAAAAAATTTATAAATTTGGACAAGTCTCTTGTAAAAGTTTCTGCAGGCTCAAGAATGATAAATGATAGAGGTGGTTTCCGATACATATATTCTGAGTTCCTTTTGCAAAAGTTTTTATTAAAATTTAGATTGACTAATATATGCACTGCATTTATTATCTTTTTTTTGAGATCTTTTGTATTTTCTCTACCTGCAATTTGTAGAAGTTTAGTTTATAAATATTTTCTTAGGACAAATAAAAAGTAATTTAATAAATTAGTTTATTGACTTCTTCAGTAAGAGTTTCATATAAAGTTTCCCTATGAAGAAAGTAATTTTCTGAAATATCTTTACAAAAAATATATTTTCTTTTTCTATTAATTTTAAACATTTTCTTTTTAAATATTCTATTTCTTCATTATCTATTACTTCATCCATTTTAAAAGAAGTCTCTAGATTGGAGTTCCATATTACAAATAGACTTCTCTCTAAAAAGTGTGATTCGCATGAATATTGTGAATGACTTATAAAAGTAAGTAAGTTTTTATAAAAATTTCTGCTTCTCAAAAGAATATTATTTTTCGGAACAATGTAATTAGCTCCCGGAGCAAATCTAAGAAAGAGAGGCTTTTCAACATTTTTAAAAATATACTGGTAAAAATAATTAAAATCCTTGAAAAATAGTCTAGGGTATTTGTTTCTATACCATGAACTATTTATTTCTGTAAAACCAGAATCTGATGTTTTTAAAACTATTGGAAATTCGTTTTTATTTGAATTCTCTTCAAAACTTGTAAAAGTATTTCTTTTTAATAAATTTTTAAATAAGTCAAATTCTATGTGCCTTCTGAAAATATTGTCTTTGCAAAATACTACTGTATCAGGCAAATCATTATAATTATCTATTATGAACTTTAAATATGAGTATAAATTATAGCCTAAGTTTTTTATATTTACATGATTTATTTCTTTAGGTAATTTCTCACCACTTTTGTTGTAAACAATATAATTATTCTTATTTATTTGTGTTACCCACTCAATGTCGCCATTGAAATGAGAAATACAAAAAAAGTGATTTCTCTTTATAAAATTGTTTTTATAAAAATCATACTTATTTTTCATAAAGCTATATTTTTAGTAAAAATAATTTTTAATTTTAATTTATTATAGTTATTAATATCTATAAGAATTTTTTTGAAATTTAAGATTGAAAAATCAATAAAATTTAAATCTATCTTTATTACCCTTGTTTATGCCCAGTTTATTAATAATAACAAAAAAATAATACCATAATCTGTATTTTAATTTTACAATACCTAATCCTACAAATCCACCCTTCTCAACTTTACATGGAGTTCCAATATTAAATTTATTTTTTGAAGGCTTAGATAAAAGGCTTAAGGTATTATTAATAGTATTCAAAAACTTTTCATTATAGTCGTTTATATAAATTTGTTTATTTTTAATTTTCTTTTTAATTAAATATCTTCCCAACCAATCTTCGTAATAACATGCTCTATTTCTTTTGATTGGTTTTTCTAATTTCGAAATATATGATGCTTTTGCAATCCAAAAGTTAAACCATAACCATCCATTGCCTCCAGACAATGTACCTAATTTATAAACAGAATTTAGTCGGGTAAGTAACTCAATATTCTTTTCCCATTGAACAATTAATAATTTAAAAATCATTTTTTCTAAAGGTTGCCTAAAATAAAAAAATTTATTTTGCATATAACTAATTCCTTTAGCATGTAAATATAAAATTAAATCATTCGTGTTTGATTTTTTCTTCGAAATTTCCCATACTTTTTTTATGCCTTCAAATTCTTTATGAATGTCATTACTAAATTTAATTTCATAATCAACATATTCTTTTAGCTTTTTTAAAGCTAGTAATTTGAAAATATCTTTCTTTCTTTCTTCAACGGAACAAATAATAACGAAAAATAATTTAATATCTGAATAAGTAAATATATTTGATTTAATAAAATTATCCAATTGATCTTTCATTAAATTTAAGTAGCAGTAACTTATATCAGAATTAATAAAATATACGATTTTTAAAGATGATTTTTTTAGATTTTTATTTAGATCTAGGGTATATGGTGTACCTCCTAAAATAGTAATGGGAATCCATTTTTTGTTGTATTTGTTTGAGATTCGCCAATGAAAATTTCTAGATATGTCTATTCTTTTTTTTAAAAGTCTATTTACAGAAAAATCATCTGTAATTTTCAGAATATTCTTATCTGATATGTAACCTCCAATTTCTTCAGAAATATTTATAATTTCACGTCCTATGATTAGTTCGAATTTCCAACCTTTACGAATATTCTTAATTGAATTCGAGTTTGTTTTAATCACATTTTAAAATTATTAAATTAATTTAACCAAAATGTTTTGGAAAAATTAAGGAAAGTAAACTTTTTATTATAACTTTAATATTTTTAGGGAGAAACTTAAAAATATTATTATTGGGAACATCTTGAGGCTTAATAAGAACAGTGAATTGTTTTTTGTAATAATCTGATGTTTTTTTTGCAATTTTAAGACATTCATCATAAGAAAATAAATTTGATTCATAATCTTGCCATAACCATCCCTCATATATATTGCAAGGAGAGGCCCAACGTTTTAATTTATTATTAGGCCTAGCCCAATAAAGAGGAGCAATTACCCTTTTAGATACTCCTGTTTTGCAGGGGAAATAAGAGAAGGTTGAATTAGATAGAATTAAATTTGACGAATTAAATAAAGATGCGTAGCATCTTCCTATATCACCATGAATTATTTCTAATTTTGGGAAAAGTTTTTTTGCATAAGTATAATCGTCAGTTACAATCATAAAATTATTTATAAAAAACTTTTTCTTGTAATTTTCTATCGCATTAAGCCAATAACTTTGAGGCAATATAAAATTTTTGTGTCTTTTGTATTCTCCGCCTCTTATATTTAATAGACATACATTTTCATCTATTTTATTTTGATTTTTAATATTATTTTTTAGTTTTACGTATCTTTGTAATTTTTTTATATTTCCAAAAAAGTAACTTTCGGACTGAAAAAGACCTTCTAGAATACTATTATTTTTAATTTCCAAAACCCTTTCATCATAATCTGATGCAATATATCTCAAATCTCTATCATAAAAGAATCTTTCATTAAAAATTTCAATATCTTTTGAAAACTTATATTCTTTAATGGAAAAATTGTAGTTATTATCATTATCTAATATTAAAAAATCCCGACCTTTAAATTTACTAAATTGAAAAATATTTAATTCTACATTTAATTTTTCAGAAATACTTTTTGCAGCTGCAAACATCCAAAGCTGATTCCCTAATCCTTGTCCATCTTTAAAAGAAATATTTAACATAATATATTTATTCTTTAAAAATAATTTTATAAAGAAAGATTATTCTCATTATAAATCTTTCCATTAATAACTTTTAAAATCCTATCGTAATCATAAAGTGTGGATAATCTGTGAGCAATTGAGATAATAGTTAATTTTGGATCATATTTTTTTATTGAATTTATAACTTCTTTCTCTGTTTGATTGTCAAGTGCACTTGTTGCTTCATCAAGTATTAGTATTTTTTTATCTTGGTAGAGTGCTCTTGCTAAAGCGATTCTTTGTAATTGACCTCCACTAATTTTTACTCCTCTTTCGCCAACTGTTGAATATAGTCCTTTTTCTGAATTCTTTATAAAATCATATATTTTTGCTGCTTTACAGGCCTTAATTACCTTCTCATAATCAATCTCTAGGATTTTTTCTCCAAATGCAACGTTTTCTAAAATAGTGACATTATTTAAAAAAATTGTTTGAGGAACATGGGAGATTGATTTTCTATATTTTATTAAAATATCTTCATTACAACTATCTGAAATATTTATCCCATTTATTTCTAAGTATCCTTCGCTGGGCTTCATTAGAGCCATAATTAAATTTATTAAAGTTGATTTACCTGAACCCGTCTTACCTATTATTCCAATACTTTCTCCATTTTTAATAGAAAGACTTCCATCACTTATAATAAGCTTTTTAGTGCCTGGATATTTGTAAGAAACATTTTTTAATTCTAATTTTTTAAATATAAATCCTTTATTTGCAACTTCTTTCATTGAAGTTAAATCTTGAGGTGTCTTTTTAATTAGATTTTCTATATCTCTTGATCTTTCATGTCTGGCAACCATTGAACTATAAATTTGGAAAATTCCATTTACATTAGGTAAGAGTTTTTGCAAGCCTAAAGCTATCCCTCCTAATAATGGAATAGGATCATAATCATAACTTGACTTAAGGAAGAATGCTATTGAGCCTATGATAAGGATAAATGAACCCTCAATAACAAATTTTGGTTTTGTGACTGCTGAATTGACTTTAGCCTTTGCTAATAAATACTTTTGGTTATAGTAAGAATATTTTTTTAAAAATGATTGTTGGTTATTTTCTAAAATAATATTCTTTTTATAACCCCAACTTTCTTGTATTATATCGGTCTGTTTTTTTACGGTAACTTTTAAAATTCTGCCATTCTTTGAGAGAATATTATTTTTAACAAAAGATGTAGAGAAGTACGTTAAACTACAAACAATAAATATAAGAAAAGTTATATCTCTATTAATTATAAACAATGAAATTATTATTAACGAAAGCGTAAAAAACGATCGCATAGCATCTAAAAAGCTATCTATATTAGCTAAGCAAGCACCTATGGATACATAAAAATCATCAATTATTTTGGTACTTGAATTAGATATATTGAATTCATAATTGCTATAAATTACCTTTTCAAATGCTAATTTACTAATCTTATGACCGAATAAGGCTTTGACAAAGTTACTAAAGTTTATAGTAAATAACTTTAAAAAAATATTTATTAAAATTACACTTGTAAAAATTAAAAATGATGGAAGAAGTAAGTCGGATGGCTGATTTATAAAACTTAAATTACTTAAATGTTTAGCGACTGTTGTATTCCATATTTTTTCAGGATTACTAATAAGGGTTATAAATGGAACTACTATTAAGACTGGTAATGTATCTGATATCCCTTCTAAAAGTGAAATTATTATTAAAAAAATAAATTTTGAGATATTACCTTGGCTTCCTATTTTGCAAAGATTTATAAGATGCTTTAAAATATATAGTCTGTTAGAGATTTTTAAAAAAATTCTCTTTATGGAAATCATTAAATAACCCTATTTATACATAAATTATACCTTTATATCTAATATGCCAATTTAAAAAGTTTTGAAAGATTAAATCTTAAATTTATTAATCGTCTAAAATATAGATATGAATTCTCAAAATAGAATTTATAATGTTGACTTTATATTTTAATACTAACAAAAAGTATTAAAATCAAATTTTTTAAATTAAAGGATAATGCAATTCCCTTGGCTAATATCAAGAAGAAAACTAATTTTTAATTTTGTTCTTGAATCCTTTCTAATAATAATTATTAATATTATTCTATTCTCAGATTATTTTGTATTTCAGAATAATATCAACCATTTTTCTTTTACATTTTTACCCTTTTGGATCCTTTTGAGCTATATTTTCGGAAGATATTCTTATACATTTAATTTAAAAAAAAATAATTTAATTTATTTCTTCCTGAACATCTTTTCAAAAACTTTTTTTGTTTCAATAATTTGTTTGATTTTTGTTTTCTGTATTTATTTAAACATTGATCTTAATAACTTTAATCACTTCGATAAGGTAATTTTCAGTTACTCCTTTTTTCTTTCTTTAATATTAGTTGTTTTACAATTTCCTTTAATATACAAGTTTACTTTGAATAATAGTAAAAAAAATGTTTGGTTATTTATAGGAAATCAAGATATTGAAAATTATTTAAGATCTGAACTTCAATGGAGTAGAAAGAAAATGAATATTCTTTCAAAAAGTTTTAACAGTGATTTATCAAGTATAGATTTTAATAGGATTGAGGGAATTTTTACAAATAGATTTGATCAAATGAATAATGATATGTTTGATAAATTACTAAAGTTAAAGAAAATAGGAATAAAAATTTTAAGTGTTGAGAATTGGTGTGAAAATTATCTCCAAAGATTTCCTCCAGAGATAATTACAAAAAAGTTTTTTATAAGGAGAAATTTTAAAATAACTCATGGCTCTATTCAATTTAGAATTAAAAGAATAGGAGATTTTCTTTTTAGTATTTTTCTATTATTACTAACTAGTCCGATAATATTAGTTGCTGCAATTTTAATTTATTGTGAAGATAGAAAAAGTGTTATTTATAAACAAGAAAGAGTAGGAATTAATCAAAGTATTTTTACAGTTTATAAATTAAGAACAATGAAATTAAATTCTGAATCAGGCAATCCAATCTGGGCAAGTAAACTTGATAGTAGAATAACAAAAATTGGAAAGATATTAAGAAAATTAAGAATCGATGAATTACCTCAACTTATTTGTGTAATTAAAGGTGAAATGAGCTTGATTGGTCCAAGACCAGAAAGAGCAGAAATAGATAAAAAATTAGTAACTTGTATTCCGCATTATAATAGTAGATATTTAATTAGACCTGGTTTAAGTGGTTGGGCTCAAGTTAATTATCCATATGGAGCCTCGATCTATGATTCTACAAAGAAGTTAAGTTTTGATTTGTTTTATCTCAAAAATTTTTCAATTTGGTTTGATCTTTTAATTTTATTTAAAACTATCAGATTAGTTATTCTAAGAAAAGGTTCTGAACCAATTTAAATTCATAAAAATCTTTAATTTAGATAAATTAACTATTACAAAATTAAAAAAAACTAATTTAGATATGTTTATTGATTTATTTTTTTCAAGAATTTTTAATATACCAAAAAATTCAGTTATTATTGTTTATCAAGGGGGATTTGGCAATCAATTATTACAGTACTTTTTGGGTGAAGAATTAGAGAAAATTTATAAAAAAAATATATATTTTCATGATATCAGGAATGATTTTAAAACCAGACATAATTCTGACATTCAAAATCTTTTTGAACTAAATATTGAAAGATATAATGAGGATGAATTAAATTTATTTTTAAGGTTATTTTTTTTATCTCCTATATTTTTAAAGTTTTATAAATTTATTTTTCTAAAATTTAAGATAAAAATAATTTCAAACTATTATTTTGATCAAATTGAAAAACCACTAGATTTAAATAAAGTATTTAAAAAAGAAAATCCTGTTATATTATTTGGTACATGGCAAAATTTAATTAATCAATATAAGTATTCAACAGATTCAATTCAATTAAAATTAAAAAAAAATATTCGATTACCAAAAGGATTTAACTTTAATAAAAAGTTTATTTCTTTGCATGTTAGAAGAGGTGATTATTTTAATCATAAAGAAGCAAGATTTCACGGGAATTTAAAAATTAATTATTATCTAAAAGGAGTAAATTTCCTAAGAGATAAATTTGGTAATATTCCTGTACTTCTCTTCTCAGATGATAATGAATGGTTAAGAAATAATTTATCAAACTTAATTCCAAACTCTTTTGTTATTTCATCGTTAAAGTCCTCTCCAGAAATTGATTTTTATATTATGACTCAGGGGAATTACTTTATTTTGTCTAATAGTACATTTTCATGGTTAGCAGCATTTTTGTCTAAATACGAAAAAAAATTCATTATTTTACCAAGATTTTGGTTTAAAGATCGACAAATAAGTAGTTTTTATATTTATAAAGATTGGCAATATAAGGTTATTTAATAAAATTTAGTTCAGTAATGTTAATAAATTAGTTATTTTATGTATCCGATTCTTTCAGTCTTAATTCCTACTTATAACGATTATAAATTATTTTTAAGATCAGTAAAAACTTATTTGAATAATAAAAGAATAATTATTTTAGTCTCTGATGATAGTGATGACCATAATGAAAAAGATTTAATAAAAATGTTTTGTTTAAGAAATAATATTAAGTATTTCGAGGGTCCAAGAATTTCTCCTGGAGAGAATTGGAATAATCTATTAAAAAAAATAAATACACCATTCTTTGTATTAAATCATCATGATGAATATCCAACTAATTTAGAATATCTTGATATTTTAAACCCTAAAAATATTGGATTGGTTGTATTACCATGCTCTTCAAAAGTTGGTGGCGGGCCCACAATAAAAAGTTTTTCATGGCAACAAAGATGGTTTTCAGCGATTTCTATGTTATTGAAAAATCCTACTTTTAATATGATAATTGCACCTACAGCATCACTAATTATTAATAGTAAATATAAAAATATTCTCTTTGACATTAAATTAAAATGGTTTATTGATGCTGAATGGTATTCAAGATTATTCTTAAAATCAAAGAATGACAAAAATAAGATTATATTTTTTCCTATATCTCGAATTATTTCTTATCAATCTAAAAATAGTATAACTCAATCATTAAAAGGGAAATTAAAAACGCAAATAATAAAGGAAAAAGAATATTTAAGATCTAAAGGACTTCTTCCAAATAAATTATTTATATTATTACAATTCGTTTTTCTAATAATAATTACTTTTCATACAAAGTTTAAATTGGTTATTTATAAGATGTTTGTTTTTCTTATAAATACTACTAAAAAATTTATGAATTATCTTTTTTGTATCTAATGAGTTCTTTTAACATTTTTTCTTACATAAAAACTTAAATATAATTCCAAAAAAATTAATTACAAAATATTTAAAAAAAATTTATTTTAATAGTATATTTATGTTGTTTATTTATTTATATTAAAAAATATGTTAATTAAAAAAATATTTAAAAAATTTTTTAAATTTTACAAATCTTTAAAGGCGGTATTTTTTCATGATTTTTTAAAACTTTATCCGCATTATGAAAATATTGATCAATTCTTATCTACTATTGATCTTAGTAAAACTTCTTTTTCAAGTTCTTTAGATATTGGATGCGGTCAAAAAATAAAAAATCCTTTTTTAGCAGATCAGATTTGTGGAGTGGATCTTATTGATTTTGATAATGTTGTTAAATGTGATGTTATAGCAAATAAACTACCATTTGAGGATAATCAATTCGATTGTTGTACGGCTTTTGATTTCTTAGAACATGTTCCAAGAGTTTCTATAAAAAATGGCAAAACTTGTTTCCCTTTTATTGAATTAATAGAAGATATCTATAGAATTTTAAAACCAAATGGTTTGTTCTTACATGTTACTCCTGCATATCCCTCTAAATTCGCGTTCCAGGATCCTACTCATGTAAATATAATTACTGAAAACACATTTCCAAAATATTTTTGTTCCGATAAAAAAATAGGTAAGAAGCCTAAAGCAAAAATGTATGGTTTTAAAGGTAACTTTAGCCTCTTAAGGCAAGGCTGGCTAAAAGATCATTGGGTAATCAGCTTATTAAAGGTTGAGAAATAAGTTTATTTGAAATTTTTGTATTTTTTGAAATCATGATATAAAAGGCTAGGATTATTTTTACTAAATAAAGATATATATGCTCTTTCAAAGTAATGAGGAACCTCAGAATCATGACCTGAAAATGAATGCTTTTTAATTTCTTCCAATAAGTTAGAATAAAATTCTTTGTCATAGGAATAAATCAGATCATTAGTTAATGCAAATATGCTCTTCTTACAAATGTATATATCAAATGGATCAATTGAATTATTTATAAAATGTGTAAACCATCTATGAAAAGGTCTTATTGAAGATTTTACTAAGGATTTATTTTTGTATTCATCAATCGTAAAATTTAGATCCTCATTATTGATTTTTGATATATGTCCAGTAAGAATTCCAGACTTGTCATATAGTAAATAATGATTATCTAATATATATTCGAATCTTCTAATTTTCTTCTGACATTTATAAATATTATCGGTTAAGAATAGAATTATATTAGGCAAATCATTATAGTTATTGAGTATATAGAGAAATTTATCATAAGCATCAACGCCTATATTTTCCACCTTTTCACCTACATTAGATTCGCTTTTATTATAAATCTCTACTTCAAAACCATATTCAATACATTTTTTTTGGATTTTTTTATAATCACCTTCAAAATGTGATATTAGGGCTTTCTTTTTCATTAAATTTCTTATTTTTTTTATGATTTATTTAGTTATAAAATTTTTTTCAATAATAGTTACTATATCAATTTACATAACTTTTATTCAAAAATAAATTTTGCTTTAATGAAATATTATTTTATACTAATTTTTAGTGAACTATTGAAAATTTATATTCTTTATTTCTTTTAAAAGACTTTCTAAATCGTCAACCCAATAGTTGCTTTTAATTCCAAGATTTTTAGTTGTAAATGAAGTGTCAAGGAGTGAGAATTTTGGTCTTTTGCAAAGACTTTTAAATTCACTACTATCAATTGGCTTGATATCCACTTTTGAATTTACTAAGTTAATTGAACTGCTTATTTCTTTCACCTTTAATGCGACTTCATACCAACTAGTTGCCCCATTACTACTCCAATGTAGGTGTGAAGGTAAGTGAACCTTATTTATCTTTGACTGCAATAATAATAAAATTACTTTAGCCAAACTCTTTGCAGTTGTAATACAACCTATCTGATCAGCTACTATTTTTAAGCTTTCATTTTCTTTACATTCTTCAAGTTTCTTTAAAATTGTTTTTACAAAATTTTTCCCCCAAGGACTTACCAACCAACTTGTCCTTATAATAGTAAATTGATTAGTGCCTTTCAAAATTTGCTCTAAGAAAAACTCTCCCTCTGCTTTGGTTTTTCCATATGCGTTCAATGGCTGTCTTTTATGATCAGTCTTATATGGTTTACTTTCTTTACCATTAAAAACGTAATCAGTACTTATTTGAATCAAATGCCCACCATTTTTTTTTAGTACATTTGCGAATGAACTTAATGAAATCGCATTTATTTTCCTTGCATTTTCATAATCTTTTTCGGATTTTTCTACTTCTGTATAAGCGGCAAGATTTATTAAAATATCTGGACAAAAATCTTCAACATATTTTTCACAATTCATTGGATTAATTAAATCAAGATCTTTTTTGGCTGGACTTACAATGGTAAGGGATTCTTTATTTTTAAAACTTTTAAGTTGACTTAAAAGTTCTGTCCCCAGTTGTCCACTAGCACCTGTTATTAGTACCCTCATATGTAAATTTAATTAGATTAATTTTAAGTTATTTCTATACATTATTTTTAACTTTAATCGAAGTATTTATAAGACTCTTTAAAACTTGGAGCTTCTTTATCTTTTCTTGAAAGAAGAGGTTTATTTTTGTTTATTTTTTCTAAAGGCCAATTGATTGCTAATTTTTCATCATTCCATCTAATAGATTTTTCACAATCTTTATTCCAATAATTATTTGTTTTATAACAAACTTCTGCACTTTTACTGATTGTAAGAAATCCATGAGCAAATCCTTCAGGGATCCAAAATTGAAGTTTATTTATGCTACTTAAATTTACACCAAACCACTTTCCAAATGTTAATGAATTTTTTCTAAGATCGACTGCAACATCAAATATTTCTCCCTTTATACATCTTACTAATTTTCCTTGAGGGTATGGCTTGGTTTGGTAATGAAGTCCCCTGAGTACTCCCTTAATTGAACTTGAATGATTATCCTGAACAAAATTAATTTTGGCATTAATTTTTGAATCAAAAACATTTTTATTCCAACTCTCATAAAAAAAACCTCTTTCATCATCAAATATCTTTGGATCTATTATAAAAAGATCTTTGAATTCAATTCCCTTTTTACTTTTTAATTTTTGTAGTTGCATTTTTAATTAAATTATTATATTAGTTATCATTTAGAGGATCTTTTTGAATTTCTAGTAGATATTTACCATAACCACTTTTAAGCATACTTTTCGCAAGCTTAACCAAATCCTTATTGTTTATCCATTTATTTCGCCAAGCGACTTCTTCGGGACATCCAACTTTAAGACCTTGCCTCCTTTCAAGAAGTCTTATATAACTTCCAGCTTGTTGAAGCGAGTCAAAAGTACCTGTGTCTAACCATGCCATACCTCTACCCATTATTTCCACGAAAAGGGTTTTTTCTTGGAGATATAAATTATTTAGTGCGGTTATTTCTAATTCACCTCTTGCTGAAGGTTTTATCTGTTTTGCCTTTTTAACTGCTGTATTATCGTAAAAATAAATACCTGTAACTGCGTAACGACTTTTAGGCTTTGAGGGCTTTTCTTCAAGATTTATAACTTTTTTATTATTGTCAAATTCTGCAACACCATATCTTTGTGGATCGCTCACAGGATAAACGAAAATTGTTGCTCCTTCTTCATTATTATTGGCTTTAATAAGTTGAGGAGTTAAATCATTTCCATGGTAAAGATTATCGCCTAGAATTAAAGCTGATGGATTATTATTTATAAATTTTTCAGCTATCAAAAAGGCTTGAGCTAAGCCTTCAGGTTTTTCTTGTATTGCATATTCAATTGAAATGCCCCATTGAGTTCCATCTCCAAGAAGATTTTGAAAAGCTTTTAAATGATTTGGGCTGACGATAATAAGATATTCCTTGATACCAGTTAGCATTAATGTAGTTATTGGATAATAGATCATCGGCTTATCGTAAACTGGCATTAGCTGTTTACTAACTGAATATGTCAAGGGATATAGTCTTGTGGCATTACCTCCTGCTAAAATAATTCCTTTTCTAGAAGAGGACATATTGTTTAATTAAACTAAGTAATTATAACTTAAAAAGAGATCCTAAATATATTCATAGATTTTTAAAAAAATGACGTAAAAACTTTATTAATGAAACTAAAAAATTTTATTTTTGAATATTTTTAGTTTCTTCTGAATATGAGTATTTTTTTATAAACTCTTTATCTCTTATCATTTCTTTTGGAAAAGAATCATCAATATTTACAATTGTCAAATCTCTTTTTTGGAAAAAAATGTCTTTATTACTTTTAACCTTGTTCTTTATTTTTCTAATTTTTAATTTATCTAAAATTATGGCAAGTTGAACCTTATAACCTTGGAATGGATGAGCTTTTAATTTATATATTATTGAACTATATCCTCCTAGATAGCTAAAATGCCAGCCACCATTATTTATGATAGGACCAGGAACAATATCTTCTTTATAAGATGCGAATCTTAAATTATCTAATGAACTTCCTTTGAGATTTCTAAATTTAAATAAAACCGTACCAAACCATGGGAAAGAAACTTTGTTGTTTATCCAATAAAGATACCAATCCATCTTCAAATAATGTGGACACTCCAAATTTTTATTTTTAGCAAAAGAGATTGCTCTAGGATTAGGAATTTCATCTAAGTCACTCAAAAGAATGAGGTCATTATCTGAAGCTAATTCAAAAAATCCTAAAATAGCGGCATCTCTATGACTTATTTCTCTTTTTAAAGATTTTTTTAAATATTTTGCAGGCTTTCCTTTGTGTTTATAAGGTATGGATTTATTTAAATCGCAAACATAATCTGACCAAGTTTTTTTTTCTAATTCTAATAATTCTTTTTTTGTAATAGGATTGTAGATAATTTTTTTTTCGAATCTTTTAAACCTTTTTCTATGTTTTTCAAATATAAATGGTTTTGATACTCCGGAAAAAGTCTCATTTACTTCAGTAATAACAAAATAATCGACAATATGATTTAGGGTTCTTAGCCTTAACTCAAGTAAATCAAATTCATTCAAAAATAAAAAAACATCAAATAATTTTTGCTTTTCTTTCATTTTTTTATTTTTTTTTTTGGTTAAACTTTATTTTTTAAATTATAAATTAAAATGATTAAAGAAATTTAAAAATTAGATATGTAAATCTTTTTTACATTATTATTATTTCCCGATAAAAAAATAAAGTATGCATATTGTATTAGTAACTGGAGGATGTGGTTATATTGGAAGCCATACTGTGCTTTCTTTTTTAGAAAAAGGTTTTGTTGTTTATATAATTGACTCTCATTTTAAAAGTAACCCTAAAGTAATTCAAAAATTAGAAAAAATAATTCTTAATAAAGATAAAAATTTAATAAATAATTTAGTCTTTTTTAAGGGCGATTTAAGAATAAAAGATGATCTAGAAAAGGTATTTATTTATGCAAAAGAAAAAAAATGTAAGATTGAAGCCGTTATTCATTTGGCAGGTCTGAAAGCAGTTCAAGAATCAGTGAAGAAACCTCTTTTATATTGGGATTACAACTTAATTGGGACTATAAATTTATTGAAAGTTATGAATGATTATTATTGCAGAAACTTAATTTTTAGTAGTAGCGCTACCATTTACGAGAATACAGAAAATCTGATAAGGGAGGATTTTTCAATCAAGCCGATAAATCCTTATGGCAAGACAAAAAGTAGTATAGAAAGTTTATTAGAGGATATTTATAATAGTGAAAAGGGTAAATGGAAAATTATTAATTTACGTTACTTTAACCCAATAGGTGCTCACTCATCTGGAGATATTGGGGAGGATCCAATTGGAATTCCCAACAACATTTTCCCTTTAATTTTGCAGGTTGCATCTAGGAGATTGAGGGAGCTAAAAATATATGGAAACAATTGGGATACTAGAGACGGGACATGTATAAGGGACTACATACATGTATCAGATCTTGCTAACGCTCATCTAGCAGCATTTGAGTTTTTATTTAAAAACGGACATCAAATTACTAATTTAAATATTGGAACAGGTAAAGGTACAACTGTTCTTGAACTGATCAAAACTTTTAAAGAGGTAAATAAAGTTGATTTGCCATATTCTTTTGTATCTAGGAGAGAGGGAGACCAAAAATATGTAGTAGCAGACAATTCAAAAGCTCTTTCTATTTTAAATTGGGCACCTATTAAAACTTTAGAGGATATGTGTAAAGATGGATGGAATTGGCAAATTAAAAATCCAAAAGGATATATCGACTAATTTAATCTATTTTGAATTCTTTTAGTGTTTTTCTAATACCTTCATCTAAATTAATCTTTGAATACCATCCTAACTGATTTATTCTTCCTACATTAAGTTGTTTTTTGGGTGTGCCATCTGGTTTACTATGGTCCCATATTACTTTTCCTTCAAAACCTGTTTCATTATTTATCTTTTTAACAAGTTCTTTGATTGAAATATCTTTTCCAGTTCCAACATTTAGAAAATTAAGAACTCTCCCATCATCATCTTTTGGAGCGTTTTTGTCGTTTGGATCCCAATTCTCAAGACAAAATATTATTGCCTCAGCAAGATCTTGAACATGCATAAATTCTCTTAATGGTTTACCCGTCCCCCAACAAGTTATGGTTTTATAATTTTTGATTTTTGCTTCTGAAAACTTTCTAATTAACGATGCCATAACATGACTGTTTAATGGGTGGTAATTATCACCTGGACCATATAAATTAGTTGGCATAAGGGATATGGCATCGAACCCATATTGTGTCCTTAATGCCTCGCATAACTTTATCCCAGAAATCTTTGCTAAAGCATATCCCTCATTGGTTATTTCAAGTTTGCCATCTAATAAAGACTCTTCTTTAATAGGTTGATTAGCATATTTTGGATAAATACAACTACTTCCTAAAAATACAAATCTTTTAACGCCATTTTCCCAGGATGCATTGATAACGTTATTTTGTATTTTTAAATTTTCAATTAAAAAATCATAGGGAAATTTTGAGTTTGCATAAATACCTCCAACTTTTGCTGCAGCTAAAATTGTAATAGTAGGCTTGTTTAATTTAAACCATGAATTTACTTGAGATGTATTTAAAAGATCTAATTCATCCCTGGTTGGACTTAAAATTTTGCCTCCGAATTTTATGTTCCCATAACCTTTTTCAATAAGGGATTTTTTTAATGCTCCGCCTACCATTCCTGTAGCCCCAGCAATAAAAATATTCTCTTGTAATGTGATTTTATTTCTCATAATTGCAGATTAATCTCTTTAAATTTTTTTTGATAACTTGAACTCCGATTCTCTTAATTCTTTGTAAGCAATATTTAAATCTTCATTAATCATTTCTTCAACTAATTCCTCGAGGGTTGTTTTAGGTTCCCATCCAAGTTTTTTATAGGCCTTATCTGAATCACCAACAAGTTCATCAACTTCAGTTGGCCTAAAGTATCTCTTATCTATTTTTACTACAATTTCATTATTATCCGCTCTTCTTCCAATCTCATTTAATCCAGAGCCTTCCCAAATAATTGCTGGCCCATCTTCTTTTTCATTCCATTTTAGTTTCTCTGCACTTATTTCTATAAATTTTCTGACCGTTTCAGTCCTTCCAGTAGCGATGACATAGTCTTCAGGTTCATTTTGTTGCAGCATTAACCATTGCATTTCTACATAATCTCTTGCATGACCCCAGTCTCTTTTAGCATCAAGATTTCCTAAATATAAACAAGAATCCAATCCTAAATTAATTCTTGCCAATCCTCTTGTAATTTTTCTAGTAACGAATGTTTCTCCTCTCCTAGGACTTTCGTGATTGAAGAGAATACCATTACATGCGAATAATCCATAGGCTTCACGATAATTAATTGATATCCAGTAAGCATATAATTTGGCTACAGCATAAGGACTTCTAGGATAAAAAGGGGTTGATTCTTTTTGCGGGATCTCTTGTACTTTCCCATATAGCTCACTCGAACTAGCTTGGTAGAATCTAGTCTTTTTTGAGAGATTAAGTATCCTAATAGCTTCTAATATTCTTAGTGTTCCTAATGCATCACAATTAGCTGTATATTCTGGACTTTCAAAGCTTACTGAAACATGACTTTGTGCTCCAAGATTATAAATCTCATCAGGCTGAATTTCTTGGATAATTCTTATTAAATTTGTGCTATCGGTTAGATCCCCATAGTGAAGAATAAATCTCTGATTATCTATATGAGGATCTTCATATAAATGATCGATTCTTGAGGTATTAAAGCTACTTGATCTTCTTTTTATGCCATGTACCTCGTATCCTTTGTTAAGGAGAATTTCTGCTAGATAACTGCCATCTTGTCCTGTAATACCCGTAATTAAGGCTTTTTTCATGAAATGCATTATTTATTTATAGTTAATCATGACATTGAAATTTCTCAAAATTAAAAATTTACCTTAATATACACTCTTGAAATGTAGTTTAACTATTTAACTCTTTATTATTCTCCGCTATTTTAAAACGTTTTCCTCTTTAGGACTATTTGTCGCGATACATTTCATTCCAGCAAGGAGGGTCCAAAAACTTATGCTTATCCGCAAGTCAAAGTATTGAACATCAAACATTTGTGAAAATAAAAGTACTATAAATGAAGTACACCAAGCTCTTTCAAATAAAATATTTGGTAATTTATCTTGAATTTTAGAAAAATAAACATTCTTTATAGAGGAATATCCTATTAGTAGAATGTTTGTAAAAACAAAAATAGCAACAACTATTCCATAGCTGAAAGCAAAATCAATGAACAAGTTATGTGCATGAGCCATATAGATATCATTTTGCATATAGTAATAGATGGGAAAAGTAGCAGCCCCCATGCCAATAAGTGGTTTTTTCGCAATCATTTTTAAGGCGAATAAAAAAATCGTATCTCTGTTATATGACTTGTCTGTGTAAAGTGTTGGGGAAAATTGACTAAATATATTGAACTTGGAGGGTAATAGAGAACTAAGGAAAGAATCAATATTGTCAGGAACATAGTTCATTATCTTAAGAAAAATTATTAAACAAAATAAAACTAATATTGGGGCGATCCAGTAAAAGTATGCAGGGCCAAATACAAGAGGGATAGTAAATATGATGCCACCCCATGCATTTCTTGAAGTGGTTAAATACGATGCAACTGTTATTGAAATAACGAACATCAAAGCTGTTCCTTTTTTTAATAAATTCTTAGTGCTCTCACAAAATATTGCTAAAGCAAATGGTAAAACAATATTTAACCAACAACCGGCGTAATTTTGATTAGAAAATATACTGGTTATTCCACCACCTTTCTCATATTGAAACCAAATTATCAAACCATTCAAAGTTTCAAATGGTCCATACCAATTAAACCAATACTGCCCAAACCCTGAAACTAATACAGGAATACTCCCTGCAACAAAAAGTTGAGCAGCTGTTTTTCTATCATCATAGGATGATAAATAAGACTGGAAACCCCAAAAACATAAAAATAATGGCAACCAATTAGACAAACCTATTAAAGAAGAAAATGAATTCCAATTTATAAATTTTTCCTTTACTTCTTCGTTCTTTAACTCAAATATTGAAAGTGATAAATCATTCAATTCTAAACTTTGAAAGAATGCAATAAAAAACATTAAGATAGATGCAATAATAAAAAGATAATTCCATTTATCTTTAAGAAATTGCCTCCAATTCAAAACACAGGCATGAATTAAACTTATTAGTAAAAAAACAGCAGAAATTATGGGAGCTGAAACTAATAAGAAGATACCGATTCTGAAACAAATTAAGTAAATAGTATTGTTAAACTTATATCCAAACATTACTAATTTATTTCAGAATAAAGATTAATAAAAAAAAAATATCTTAAGTTACACATTAAATTTTTTCGGATAAAAAAGGTTTTTTTTATATTAATATGTGATTTATTCAATACTAGAAAGATTACCAGTTCAATTAAGAAAATTTGTTGTATTGGGGCAGGTTACGTAGGTGGCCCAACAATGGCCGTTATTTCTGAAAAATGTCCGGAGATAAAGGTAACTCTCGTTGACTTAAACGAGAAGAGGATAGCTGAGTGGAATAGTGATGATTATCAATTACCTGTTTATGAACCAAATTTAAAACCTCTTATCAAAAAAAATAGGGATAAAAATCTCTTTTTTACTACAAAAATAAAAGAAGCCATCAACGAAGCCGATATAATTTTTATCTCCGTTAATACTCCAACCAAGACAAGAGGATTAGGAGCTGGATATGCTAGTGATTTGAAATGGGTTGAATCAAGTGCTAGATCAATTGCCAAATACGCACAAAAACATACTATAGTTGTCGAAAAAAGTACTGTACCAGTAAGAACAGCCGAACTAATTAAGAAAATTCTTACAAGTTCAAATTTAGAGTCTGATAAAACTAATCCACCAAAAACCTTTTCAGTTTTATCTAGCCCTGAGTTCTTAGCTGAAGGAACTGCGATAACAGATTTAGAAAACCCTGATAGGGTCTTGATTGGGGGTGAAGATACTCAAGCACTAGAAAAACTAAGTTTAATTTATCAAAGGTGGATACCCAAGGAGAAAATATTCATAACAAGTTTATGGAGTAGTGAGCTTGCAAAATTAACAGCTAATGCTTTTCTTGCGCAAAGAATTAGCTCTATTAATGCAATCTCATCATTATGTGAAAAGAGCGGAGCAGATGTAAGAGAAGTTTCAAAAGCTATTGGTGCTGATAGTAGAATTGGTAATAAATTCCTTAATTCTGGGCCGGGATTTGGCGGAAGCTGTTTTCAAAAAGATCTTTTAAACATTGTTTATCTATGTAGGCATTATGGATTAAGCGAGGCTGCAGATTATTGGGAACAGGTAATTTTATTAAATGAATGGCAAAAAAGAAGAATTTCTAATCTTATAATAGAAACTTTTTTTGGAACTGTTTCCTCTAAAAAAATTGCAATTTTAGGATTTGCTTTTAAATCAAATACAAATGATACCCGTTATTCTCCTGCTATTAATATTGTAAAAGACTTGTTAGAGAATGGCGCAAATATTTATATTCATGACCCCCAAGTTTCTGAAAATCAAATTGCTTTGATACTTGATGATCAAAATAGAAAAATAGATAAAAATATAGGTGAATGGAAATTTACTAGGGATCTTAAGATAGCCTGCAAAGGGGCTGATGCATTAGTCTTACTCACTGAATGGGAGGAATATTTGAAATTAGATTGGAGTGAACTTTCAGATTTAATGAGGAAACCTTCCTGGTTATTTGATACTAGAGGGATTGTTGATGAATCTCTTTTTATAGGCCTGACCTTAAATCTTTGGAAAGTGGGCAAAGGTTTTCTCTAAAAGTTTTACTTTCTAACAATTATTTTATTAATTCTAATAATTAAACTATTTTAAAAATTTATAATAAATCTGCTACTAAACTCAGGAAATTATATTGTTTTTGAAATTTTGGTACGCTTCCTGCAGGATTCGAACCTGCGGCCCACTGCTTAGAAGGCAGTTGCTCTATCCAGCTGAGCTAAGGAAGCATTCAATTATTATATCTGACAGTTAT
>MDTE01083801.1_pt1 | contig 27826 bp, 27 predicted proteins | sample 811231 | NCBI WGS metagenome assembly MDTE01 (sample SAMN05326651, study PRJNA326480) | marine metagenome | isolation source: seawater | place: Indian Ocean: Red Sea | collected 2010 | reverse complement strand
TGGACGTACCACTGGTGGACCGGTTGTAGCGCCAGCTGCAGTGCCGGGTAGCTAAGTACGGAAGAGATAACTGCTGAAAGCATCTAAGCGGGAAACTCATCTCAAAACTAGTTCTTCCCATAGAGCCGTGGTAGACCACCACGTTGATAGGCTGGGTGTGTAAGTGCGGTAACGTATTTAGCTAACCAGTACTAATAGCTCAATTGGCTTGATTTATGCACTGAAAAAAATTTTTATCAATAAAGTTTCATATAATAAAGATATTAATCAGATCTGATATTATTGTCGTAATTTATATATTTGCTAATAATTTTGCTAGCACAATATTTTTCTAAAACAATATTTTTAATTTTTTTTCTTATCTTTTCTTTTAGTAATTTTTCAGCTCACCAGTTAATTTCAGAAGCCAGACCTTCTGCAGATTTTAATTTTGCAGAATACCCAGTTTTTTTGTTATTTATATACATTAGATTTTAAATCAAATTTATACTAAATCTATCCATATGAATAAAAAAATATTAATCACAGGAGCTGCAGGTTTTATAGGATTTAGTTTGGCCTTTAAGTTATTAAAACAAGGAAAGTCAATTATTGGAATAGACAATATTAATAATTACTATGATGTAAATTTAAAAAAGGACCGTTTAAAAATCTTAAATAAATTTAAAAATTTTAAATTTGAAAAAATAGATATTTGTAACAATTTAAAACTTTTAAATATTTTTAAAAAAAACAAAATTTCTTTAGTTTATCATTTGGCCGCTCAAGCAGGGGTCAGATATTCTTTAGAAGCTCCAGAAGCATATATTTATTCAAATATAAATGGATTTTTTAATATTTTAGAAAATTCAAAAAAATTTAAAATAAAACACTTAATATTTGCAAGTTCAAGCAGCGTATATGGAGCTAACAGAAATTTTCCATTTTCTGAGAATAATAGCTGCACTCATCCCATTCAATTATATGCTGCAACAAAATTATCCAACGAAAGTATGGCACACTCATATAGCGCACTTTTTAATCTTCCTACAAGTGGGATAAGATTTTTTACAGTATATGGCCCTTGGGGAAGACCAGACCAAGCTTTATTTTTATTCACTAAAAATATTTTAGATAATAAAAAAATAAATTTATTTAATTTTGGAAATCATACAAGAGATTTCACATATATTGACGATATAGTTGATGGAATTATAAGAATTGGAAATCAAATCCCAAAAAAAAATAAGAAATGGAAATCTAAAAAACCCGACCCATCTTTTTCAAAATATCCTTTTGAAATATACAACATAGCAAGTAATAAAAATGTTAAATTAACAAAATATTTAAAAATAATAGAAAAAAATTTAGGCAAAAAAGCAAAAATCAATAGCTTACCTTTGCAAAAAGGAGATGTTAAAGATGTGGTTTCGAATATTAATAAAATTAAAAATAAATTAAATTATAAACCAAAAATTAATGTAGAAATTGGAGTTAAGAATTTCATAAATTGGTATAGATCTTACTATAAAAAATGATTCAATTTCAGGTAACAAAAGAAGTATTTAAAATTTTTAATAAAGATGAAAAATATATCTTTTTCTTTTTAATTGCTGCACAGTTCATTTCTGCTGGTCTTGAGCTTTTAAGTATTGGTTCTTTGCTTCCAATTTTTAAAGCTATAACCGACCCAACATGGAATGAGACATACTTTTCGTTTTTTGACGAAAAAAATAGATTAATTTACATATTTCTTTTAGTGATTTTCATATTTTTGATAAAAAATATTTTTATAGTTTTTCTAGCTTATTTAACAGGAAAATTTAGAAATAAAGTTTCACTGAGAATTATAAATACAATTTATAGAAGCTATTTAAATAAAGAATACAAATTTCACATAGATAACCATTCATCCATTTTATTAAGAAATATGAACTATGCAGATAAACTAGATGCTAATTTATTGAGACTTGTAAACTTTTACTCAGATTTAATTCTAGCAATTTCGTCAATATCTGTTGTTATTTTAATAGATTTTAAAATTACTTTAATAGGTTTGATATTTTTTTGTTTAGCACTTTATTGTTATGCTTTATTTAGCAGGGTTAGGATAAAAAAATATGCAGATAATGCTGTTTTCTATGAAACCTCATATTTAAAAAATATGATGGAAGGATTAAAATCATATAGAGAAATATTACTATCTGGAAATCAAAGTTATTTTACAAAAAGAAACAGTTCTTATAAGGAACAGTCTTTGAGATATAACCTTAAATTTCAAATTTTTGATATTATTCCAAAGTATATGATTGAGTTATTTTTTATAACTGCAACGATTTCAGTTAGTTTGTACCTTATAACATTCAGCAAACTAGATATTTACGATTATTTACCACTTTTGGGAGTGCTAGTTGTTGGTTTGCTGAAAATACTACCAAATTTTCTAAGAATCTTTGCCTCATATCAACAATTTAAATTTGTAGGTCCACAAATTGAAATTGTACTTGATAGTTTAAATAAAGCAGATAGCGATGATGCACTAAATATTAAAAATAATTCAAATGCAAATATCAAATTTGATAATGATTTAAAACTTAAAAATATTTTATTTAAATATGATGATAAAATAATATTAGATAATCTTGATCTTAAAATCAGAAAAAACGAATGTGTTGTAATACAAGGTGAAAGTGGCTCAGGCAAATCAACTATATTGAATATATTAACAGGGTTATTACAACCATCAAGTGGATTAATTTTAGTAGATGGCTTAGAGGAAAACTTATCATCCAGAAATTGGCAAAATAAAATTGGTTATGTAAGTCAAAATACTAGATTGATTGATGATACTATCGAGTCGAACATAAGATTTGGAAGTAAAGAAAATAATTCAGATAAAAAAATATTTGATGATTTACTCCTAAAAACAGGACTTAAATCCTTTGTTGATAACTTGCCAAAAGGATTAAATACAATAGTAGGTGAGAATGGTGTTAAAATATCTGGCGGTCAAGCACAAAGGTTAGGTTTGGCAAGAGCATTCTTTAATAATCCAGAAATAATGATATTAGATGAGCCAACGAATTCTTTAGATAAAGAAAATGAGGATAAAATAATTAAAACTTTAGAAAAATTAAAAGGTCAACTAACGTTGATTATTGTAAGTCATGATATAAAACCTTTAGAAATTGCCGATACTAAGTACATTTTAGACAAAAGACACTTAAAGAAAATTTAAAAATGAAAAAAATATCTATTATTGGAATGGGATATGTTGGTTTACCATTAGCAAATGCTTTGCAAAAATATTATAAGGTAATTGGTTATGATAAATCAACACAAAGAATTAAAGAATTAAAAAAAGGGTATGATGTAAATAATCAATTTAATAAAAGTAAGTTATATGCACTTAAAAAATTAACTTTTTCATCTGAGGATAAAGATTTAGATAACTCAGACATTTTTATTGTTACCGTTCCAACACCAATATACAGCAATAATAATCCAGATTTAAGACACTTAGTTAATGCTTGCAAATTGATTGCAAGAAAAATTAAAAAAAATAATATTATAGTTTTTGAATCAACTGTTTTTCCTGGATGTACAGAAAAAATATGTGGTTCAATTTTAGAAAATATTTCAAAAAAAAAATTTAATAAAGACTTTTTTTTAGCATATTCACCTGAAAGAATTAATGTTGGAGATAAAAAAAATACTTTACAAAATATTACAAAAATTGTCGGTGCGTCTAATAACAAAACATTAAATACTGTATCAAAAATATATTCTAAAATTATTAAGGCTGGTATATATAAATGTGAAAGTATACAGGTTGCTGAAGCAGCAAAAGTAATCGAAAATGCTCAAAGAGATATTAATATTGCCTTTATTAATGAGATCGGAAATATATTCAACAAACTAAATATAAATCTAAATTCTGTGTTAAATGCTGCATCAACCAAATGGAATTTTCTAAACTTTAAACCTGGTTTAGTGGGTGGTCATTGCATTGGTGTTGATCCGTATTATCTCACATATATTTCAAGAAAAATTGGCATAAAACCTAGAGTTATCGATGCAGGTCGTTATACAAATGATGCTATGTATAAAAACCTTGCAAATAACTTTATCAATAATATTTCTAATTTCTCAAAAAAAAGTGACAAAAAAATCCTAGTTTTAGGGCTAAGTTTTAAAGAAAATACAAATGATCTCAGAAATTCAAAAATTTTTGATCTTTGTAGTTACTTGACTAAAAGTGGTTATAAAATTACAGTTTATGATCCATTAATTTCTTCAAGTTTTAAAAATAAAAATTTTAAATTTCATAATAGTTTAAATTTCAAGAAAAAATTTAATTTTGTTTTTTTTGCAGTTCCACATAAAATTATATTAGTTAATTTCAAAAAACTTCTAAAAAATTTAAATAAAAACGCATTAATTTTTGATCTTAAAAATGCATTAAATAACAAAAAAGCTCGTCAAGACTTAAAAATTCTTAAATTTTAAATGAAATATATACAGCTGATTTCAACTACGAATGAAGAAAAATTGAGTGATAATAGTATAATTTATTTAGGTAATTGGTGCAAAAACGATGGTTACATAATTAATGACAATACAGTAGCAACCTATCATTGGGATGATAGAAGAAAATTAGAAAAAGATAATAATTATATTAACGATTTATACGAAAAATTGTTAGTTAAATTATCAGAGACACTTAACCAATTCCATTCAAAAAATTATAGTCAAAATTATTGGAGATTAATATCTGGTTATTGGCTGTTTTATTATCTATCTGTTAGTTTTGAAAGATGGGAAAATATAAGAAGTGTAATTAAAGAATATAAAGATATAAATTGTTATCAATCATTTAGAACAGAAGTAGATCCTATTGCATCAACAACTCGAGAATTTATGAACTTAGCCTCTGACGTTAAATGGAATCATTTAACTTATACAAAAATAATAAATTTTTTTATAAATAAGAATAAATTGGATATTAAATTAGTTGAGAAGAAAATTCAAAATGTAGATTTTTATTATAATTATAAAACTGGTTTCAAACACAAAATTAAATCATTTTTAATTAAAACGTATCTTAATCTTTTTCAAAAGATAATAAAAAAAAACAAGATTGTGCTATTCAAAACTTATCTAGGACTAATAAATGAAATTAAACTAAATATTAAATATAAACAACTACCTACATTTTGTTTAAATAAAGAATTCAATAGAAATATAAATTTTGAATTAAGAAAGAAGATGAAATTAAATTTTCATCCCAATAATTTATTTGAAGAGTTTATATTTCAAGATTTTTTTTTAAATATACCTTTAGAATTTTTAGAAAATTTTACAAAAATAGGAAAATATTTAGATACTTATAAATTACCTAACAATCCGCAGATTATTTGTAGCACGAGGTCTTTATCAACAGATAATATTTTTGTTAGATATGTTGCGGAAAAAAAAGAAAATGGCTCAAAATTTATATATGCTCAACATGGGGGAGCATACGGGCAAATAAAGTTTTCATGGACAGAAGATCATGAAATTAAAATTTCTGATATATATCTAACCTGGGGCTGGATAAAACCAAATAGTCAAAAAGTCCAACCTTTTTATTTAATAAAAGACATAAATAAAATAAAATTTAACAAACATAATAATATTAAAAATATTTGCTACTTTATAAGGTCAAGACCAAAATATACTGGTAGACTTGACAGTTCTACTGGATCAAATCAAATGTCAAAATATTTTGAAAATTGCTTAGATTTTGCAAAGGAGTTACAAGGAAATAAAAAATTTAAAATAACCCCAAGATTCCATGAAGCACAATTTGAGTGGAATCATCATGATATCTGGAAAAAGTCTAAATTTGATAAATTTAGTTTTACAAATAAAGAAAATTTAATTCAAGTATACAAAAATTATGATTTAATTATTTACTCTTATATAGGAACAGGTTTTTTGGAGTCTATTTCTTTAGATAAACCTTTTATTTTAATATCTTCACTTGAGGAGTGGCCATTAAGAGATGAAGCATTAAAAGACTTTGAGTATTTGGAAAAAGCAAAAATTTTTTTTAAAAATAATCAAGCTGCAAAATCTCATTTAAATTCAATTTCCAACAATGTGAATGAATGGTGGGAGAGTGAAGAAACAAGAAAGATAAAAAATCATTTTAAAGAAAAATATGCAAGATTAGATTTAGATGATAAAAGAATACAAAAATTTTACAATTTAATAAATAAACTAAAAAAAAATGTCAATTAGTGTACTTGCAGTAATTTTAGCTAGAGGTGGATCAAAGAGTATCCCAAAAAAAAATATTTATAAAATTTCTGGACATCCTCTTATAAGCTATTCAATTGAAGCTGCAAAAAATTCAAAATATATAAAAAAAATAGTTGTTTCAACTGATGATAAAGAAATTGCCAGGATATCAAAAAGTTACGGTGCGGACATTCCATTTATCAGATCGAAAAAATTATCAGGAGATAAAGTCCCATCTGTAGATGCTTTATTTGATTGCGTTAATAAATCCGAAAAATATTATCAAGAAAAGTTTGATTACATAATTGAATTACCATGTGTTGCCCCATTAAGAGATGGTATTGATATCGATAAAGCATTAAAAAAATTGTTTACCAATAAATACGACTCAGTAATAAGCTATGTTAATACAGGAGAAAAACATCCAGTAAGATTAAAAAGAATAAAAAAAAATGTAGTCACAAATTTTTGTAAAGAATATCCAGAACCAGATATCGGCTCTAGAAGACAAGATTTTGAACCATGTTTTATTCGAAACGGAGCAATTTACTCAATGACTAGAAATTGTATTTTAAAACAAAAAAGTAGAAATGGTCGAAAGTCATTTCCTTTTATAATGGATAGCAAAAAATCTATCAATATAGATGAAAAATTTGATTTAGAATTAGCTGAACTTCTTATACAAAATGGAGCATGTAAAAACAAACCGAAAGTTGTTGAAAAAAAAAAAAAATTAATTTTTATAAATAGTCCTAAAAAAAAAAACTTATTAATTACAACTCCAGTGTTTTTTTTTGAGGAACATTTGTCAAATTTAAAAAAAAATTTCAACTGTATATTTTTGGAAAAACCCAATAAAACACAACTTATAAGAGAACTAAAAAATATACATGGCTGGATATGTCATCCAAGTCCTGAATATTTAATCGATAAAAGTATTCTAATTCATGCAAAAAAATTAGAAATTATATCAACCCCTTCCACAGGTACAACTCATATAGACCTGGAATACTGTAATAAAAAAAGTATTAAAGTGTTTACAATCACTATTTCTAAAAAATTTGAGAAAATAAAAGCATCTTCCGAATTTACCTTTTTACTATGCTTATTAGCTTTCAAAAATTTAATTGGAGCTCTTAATCAAGTAAGATTAGGAAATTGGAGAAATATAGAAAATGAAATTAGAGGAAACGAAATTGTTGGCAAAAAAATAGGAATATTTGGATTTGGTAGAATAGGCAAAAATCTCTATAAGTATTTATCTGCAATGGGTGCTAAAGTTAATTTTTATGATATTAAAAATACAAGTAATTCACCAAAATTTAAAAATAAAGATATAATACTCAAATCCTCTGATTTAATAGCTGTTTGTATTTCTTATAACAAAAAAAACTTCAATTACGTAGATAAAGATTTTTTTTCAAAAATGAAACACAACTCGATATTTATAAACACATCGAGAGGAGAAGTTGTAAATGAAAATGACTTAATAAATGCTTTAAAAAAAAAAAAAATTAAAATGTGCTTTGGTAGATGTAATTAAAGATGAACAATATTTAAAGAATAAAAGAAATAAGTTATTGGATTATGCAAAAAAGAATTCGAATCTTATAGTTTCTCCACATATGGCTGGATTAACTATAGAATCAGAAAAAAAAGCTTTTTTGATTTCAACAGATAATATCATAAAGTATTTTAAAAATGAAACTTAAAGATTTTAGCCCGGACATATCAGTAATTGTTTGTACATACAATCATGGTAAATGGATTGAAAGATGTTTGAGAAGTTTGGTAAATCAAGATTTTATAAAAAAAGAAGAATATGAAGTTATAATTATTGATGATTGCTCAAAAGATTATACACAAAAGGTTTTAAAAAATTTTCAAGCCAATAACTTTAGATTTTATAAAAATAAAAAAAACATGGGACTTCCAAAATCTTTAAATAAAGCTATAAAACTATCTTTCGGAAAATACATTGTGAGAGTAGACTCAGATGACTTTGTAAGAAAAAATTTTTTGTATTTGACTAGATTATTTTTAAATCTTAATAGAGAATATCAAGCTGTAGCAGTAGATTATCATATTATAAATAATAATGAAGAATATATATCTAAAAATTCAGCACAAAAAAAAGAAATAGCATGTGGAGTGATGTTTAGAAAAGAATGTTTATTTGATATTGGCCTATATAATACAAAATTCAAAATGAGAGAAGGTCATGAAATAAAAAAAAGGTTTGAAAAAAAGCATAGCATTGGTTACCTAAATCTACCATTGTATAAATATAGATTTCATGAAAAAAATAGAACTAAAAATAAAAAAATTTTAAAAATGTACGACAAAAAATTAAATTCATGATATTCATTTCTGAAATAGGTATGAATTACAATGGGAATTTCAGCCTAATATATGAATTAATAAAACAATCAAAACAATCAGGAGCAGATATATGTAAATTTCAACTTGGTTGGAGGGATAAACCAGGTGAAATTAACCAACTAGATCTAGAAAAAGTAAAACAAATTATAAAATGGTGTAATCATTTTGATATTGAGCCTATGTTTTCAATAATTAGTGAAAACGCATATGAAATATTTAAAAATACTGATTTGAAAAAAATAAAAATTGCATCAAGATCATTAAAATTTGATTTTAATTTAGTAAAAAAAATTGTTGAAGATAATAAAGACAAAAAAATTTTTATGTCTCTAGGAATGTGGGAACAGGAAAATTTGCCTTTTGATAATAAGAATATCGATTACTTATTTTGTATTTCAAAATATCCAACATTTAGCGAAGACTTAAAAAATTTTCCTAAACACTTTTCTGATAAAAAATTTGTTGGTTACAGTGATCATACAATTGGAATAGATACATGTCTTATTGCAATATCCAGAGGAGCAAAAATTATAGAAAAACATTTTTCACTAGATAAGTCCAATACTACTATAAGAGACCATGCATTATCAGCAACGCCTGAAGAATTCAGAAATATGGTTAATTTAGGCAGGGAAATTTATAAAAAAGTTTCTCTAGGTATATAATTTGCTATGAGCGAAACACCCAAAGATATTGCTAATTCGAAAAATATTGGTTTTTTACAAAAAGTTAAAAGCTATTTTTATCTTAAATATCATAACGTTAAATTTGAAAAAAATACTTATGTAAAAAAAAATTTTGAAATTAGAAAATCAAAAAATGCAAATATTCAGATTGGTCAGGATTGTACTATTCAAGAAAATGTTTTTTTTCTTCTAACAATGCCACAACCAAAATTAGAAATTGGCAATAATGTTTCAATTGGAAGATCAACCATGATTGCAATTAAAGATCACCTGATCATAGGGAATGACACAGAAATTTCTCCATTTGTTTTTATATGTGATCAATCGCATGGCATAGAGCCAGGAAAGTTAATTACCAATCAAAAGTCTCAAATCGAAAAGGTTATAATTGGTAATGATGTTTGGATTGGAACTGGAGCAGTAATTTTGAAGGGAGTAAGAATTGGAAATGGATCAGTCATCGGCGCGAATTCAGTTGTTAATAAAGATATACCTGAAAACGAAATTTGGGCAGGGAATCCTGTGAAATATATTAAGAAAAGATAAATTTTTTTAATTTAACAATATATTTAAATAAAATTGAATTATAAACGTCAGTATTGTTAAAATAAATAAATTGATCTGATCCATCAATTTTATTATTAAGAATTTCTTTTTGTATTAAATCTAAATTCAATATTGGTTTTTCAAAAAATGTTCTAACAAATAAATTGGTAACCTGCATATCACCCCATCTATACTTGTAATTTCCACCAAATTTATTTGCTTGATCTAAATATAAATTCCAAAAATTATTATTAATAAGTTTTAAGTTAAAAATTTCAAATGCGCCAGATGTATAAGCCAGATCATATATTGCATTTGAATCATCTGTTTTTATTGCATCTCTTAAAATTTTATTTTTAGGATTAATATTATTATCTTTAATAAATTTACTATAAAATAACCAAAGATTTTCAGTAACATCTTTCATTTCTTGATCTCCACTTCTTTTAGTAAGAAATCCTGTTACGATGGGATAATCACTTGATAGGTCAAATAAATCATAATCAATTTTTACTTTTAATTCATTATCGTCATCATAAAACATTAACTTGTCATATTTTTGTAATCGCACATCTAAACATCCTTTATTACCAAATTTTGTTATATTAGTTTTAAAATAACACATATGAAGATATCCAGATCTTTTTTTTGGAAAAGCTTTATTAACATAATTAAGGTATGTTCTATTATAATATAATTCTTTCTCTGGAATATGATCAGGATAAGCAGGATTTACTTCACAAAAAAAAATTTGATTTTTAAATTTTTTTTTTATTTCTTGTTGTTTTTTTTCACTTATTAATTTACCAAATGTATGAATATATAAAGGATAATTAAAATTTATATTCCAATTAAAATAAAGCTTATTAAGTACTTTTTCTAGCAAAGGTATTCTTGCAGCAAGAATAATAATTGCAGCATTATGTCCATTATTCATAGAAATATTGATAGTTTTTATATATTAACACACTAAACATGAAAAAAAAAATAAAAGTTATTGGCTTGATACCGTCTAGATTAAGATCCTCTAGACTAAGACATAAACCACTTTTAAAACTAGGATCAATTCCAATGGTCATTCACACTTATTTTAGGGCTAAACTCTCTAAAGAATTAGATGATGTTATTATTTGTTGTGACGATATAAAAATTAAAAAAATTTGTGATGAGTATCAAGTAAAATCTATGATGACATCAAAAAATCATGTCAACGGTACAGAAAGAATTGCTGAAGCATACTTAAAGCTCAAAAAAAAATTTGATTTAGTTGTAGATATTCAAGGGGATGAACCACTAATAGATCCTAAAAACATAGATAAAGTAATTAAATTTCATAAGAACAATTTATCTGCAGATATAATTTTGCCAACATTAATTTCAGTAAAAAGAAGCACAAAAAATATTGTTAAGGTAATAGTAAATAATAATAAACAAGTAATGTATTTATCTAGATTTAATCTACCCTTTAATTTTAAGAAAAAAAATAATTTTTATTTAAAACATTTGTCAATTATTTCATTTAAACCAAATAAATTATTAGAATTTTATAATTCCAAACCAACATTTTTAGAACAAATTGAAGGCATCGAATTGTTAAGAGCCTTGGAACTAGGTATGAACATTAAAACCACAATTCTCAAAGGTGATAGCTTCTCAGTTGATATTAAAGAACAATATATAAAAGCAAAAAAATATATTCTAAAGGATAAATACTTTAAAAAATATTCTAAAATGAAATGAATAGTTTCCTTCAAAAAATTCAAAGCAATTTTGAAAAAAGCAGAGATAATTACGATAATATATCCAAAAGTAGATATTGGAAAAAAAGTATAAATAATAAAATTAAATTATTTAATATAAAAAATCTTGAAAAATTTAGATCAAATAATCTTTCTAAAAACATTGACGACTTCTATATCAATCAAAAAGGTGTATATAAAATTTATGATGAGTTAGAAAAAGATTGTGGCAAGTCTTTTATTAATAAAATGTTATCTTCAAAAAATATTGGGAAAGCAAAAAAAATCATCAAATTGAATAACAAAATTGTTACAGCGAGTGATTTATTTCATATTAAATATATATTTGATCTAAATAATTCCATCAAATTAAAAAAAATAAATACTATATGTGAAATTGGTCAAGGTTTTGGACTTTTAGCCAGTAAATTATTAAAAATTAAAAATTATAAAATTATTCTAATAGATTTACCAGAGTCAAACTATATTACCATCTATTATCTAAAGAAATTATTTCCTAAAAAAAAAATATTTATGGATATTGATATGCCTAATAAAAAATTAACAAAGAAAATGTTAAAGCATGGAGATATATTTGTAATTACTCCTTGGATAAATATTGAAAATATTAAAATTGATCTTTTTATAAATTCAAGATCAATGATGGAAATGAACACGAAGTCAATTCTAAATTACTTTAATTTAATACACACAAAAATTAAAAAATTTGGTTATTTCTTATGTATTAATAGATATTATAAAGATCTAGTAGGATATCCAATAGAATTTCATAGATATCCTTTTAATGATAATTGGAAAACAATAATTTCTAAAAGTTCCTGGATGCAGCCACACATTCATTTTCTTTTAGTGCAAAATGTAAATTATAAAATATCTGATATAAAAAAAACTTTATTTGAAATAAGGAAAGAATATTTAAGGCAAGTAAAATTTGATGGTAGTTTTATTAGAAGAATTTTACCAGTAGAATTATATAGATTTTATAAAATATTTAAAAACTTTATTTTTAATTAAGTTGTATATGAAAAAATTGTATATTGTTGATTTAAACGATAATCATCTTGATTTTAAAATCAATGATAGTGATGTCATTTATTTAAGTCGTGGAAATGTTAGTTGTTTGAATTGTAAGATTTTAAGATTAAATAGTTTTAAAACCGAAAAAAGTAGTAAGAAAGCGTTTTTGGATGAATTAAAAAAAAAGATTAAATCAAAAAATAATTTTTTTTTTAAAGAATTTGAGATTTTTAATCTTAGAAACGACAAAAATCTAATTATATCTAAAGTTCTTAATTTATTAAAAATTAAAAAATTTTTAAAACATAAAATAAAAAATAAAGAAAAATATAAATTATTTTGTATTTCAGATAATAATTTTACAACAAAAATTTTAGACCAATTAACTTTTTTTAAAATTCAAAATATTAAACTAAAGGGAAAAAATAGAAATTTTTCGAACGCTAATAATATTTATTACTATTATTTTAAATTTATATTGAAAATATTAGTCTTAAAAATTTTTATTAAATTTTTCAATCAAAGAAAAATTATTGAAAAGCACATTAACAAAAATAAAAGTTGGTCTTTAAGTTTGTATCCTAATTTTTATAAAGAAAATAAAGAACTATTTTTTGGCAATAAGTTCAATAAAATTAATTTTTTATTTACAGATGAAACACATTTGAATCATTCACTTATAAAACTATTAACTATCTATTTAAAAAATAGAAACACAATAATTAACATTGAAAGTTTTATAAAATTTAAAGACATTTATTTGTCAATAAAACAAGTATTTAAAGAGAAAAAAAAACTTAAAGCAATTTTACAAAATAGTTTAGTAATTGATAATTTAAATTTTAAAGATTTTTACAAAACTGAGATTATTAATTCATTTATAAACAGGTCAAAATTAACCATTTATGATAACTCAATCAGAAGATTCATAAATAATTATAAAATTAATCAATTTCATCTTTATTTATTTGAGTATAATTTTGGTTTCTACTTAATTAGACAGTTAAAAAAAAATAATTGTAAAATAATTGGTTATCAACACGGCATATATAATAGAAAATTTATGTGGCTTGATCTGATTAGATCAGTAGATAAAAAAAATTTTAATCCTAACGTTATTATCTCAAACAATTCACAATCACTTAAAGATTATAAAAGAATTTATAAAAATGATATTGATCATTATAAATACAAAAAGAAAAAGGTTTCGAAATTAGCAAAATCAATTTTAATTAAGAAAAAAAATTACCATCAAACACTGATTATATCTGGAACGCACGATATAAAAGATTTGTATTATTATTGTAAAAATTATTTGATAAAAAATAAAAAAGGTACTTTTTATATAAAAACACACCCCAAAAATAGATTTTATTTTGAAAATGTTAACAGATTATATCAAATTAAAAATTTGAAAGGAAAATCTTTTAGCAAAGTAATTGTATCTCCTACATCTACTGTTGCTTATGATTTGAAATTGTTAAAAAAAAAATTCATTATATTTCATGCAGATTACAAATCAGTTTGATAGACTTTTATATATTTATTTTTAAGTTTATCTAAATCATATTTATATGAACTTTTTAATGGATTTGCTTTAAATATATTTCGATTTTTATTAAAACTTAATATTTTTTTACAAAAAGTAAAATTATTTTTATTCTCAACAATGTATCCATTAAAATTATTTTTTACAATTTCATTTGCTCCTTTTGTATTAAAAGTCAAAATCGGCAAATTAGCTGAAAGCGCTTCTACAAAAGTTATACCAAAAGACTCTATTCTTGATAAATTAATATACAAATCTGACTTAAGATAATTAATAATAATTTTCTTACTTGGAAAATAATGCTCATTATAAAGAAAAAAATTATCAAATATTTTAAAATTTTCTTTATGTTTATTAATTATATTATTTTGCAATAATTTTGGTGTATTTTTTCCAATTATAGTCCATTCAAATTTTATTTTTAATTTATTAAGATCACTTATAATTTTAGGAAGTAGATCAAATCCTTTTTTCTTTTCTGAGAATCTGGCAACAGTTATAAATTTTAATTTTTTATTCTTATTTTTATTTTTTTTAAAATTTTTTTTTAAAACTGTAAATTTTCTTAAAGGTATTCCATTAGGTATTAAAACAATTCTATTATCGTTGATACCAAGTTTTTTTAGATCTTTATAAATATTTTTAGAGATTGCTGTAAAAATTGTAATTTTTGAAATTACTTTATTTAATAAAAATTCATATTTTTTGTCTATCCTATTACCATAATTAATTTTTTTATTAATCTGAATATCAGCTCCTTGAAAAGTGACAATTATATTTTGATTTAATTTTGCTAAAGATTGTATAATTAATAAACTTTTGTAATTCAAAAAAATAAAATGCCAAACATCATATTTCTCTTTTTTTAGAATGCCCTTAATGTAGAAAATGAGGATAAAATTTAAATTTATTTTTAAGTAATAATCAAAAAAATATACAAAGTTAATAACAAATTTATTCAAATAATTTATTTTATATCTTTTTTTTGTGATATTGGTTTTGTTTAATAATAGAACGTCGGCTTTATTATTATTATCATTCATAACATTGGCTAAGTTATGTACTTGGACTTGAGCACCTCCTGGGTTTGGAAAAAATGCACCTGGCAAATATGCTATTTTCATGATTATTTTTTAAATAAAATATTTTTTATTTTGTTAGCAATAGTTAAAAATAAAACAAATATTACGATAAATAAGTTTTGATTTTTTAACCTTACCCGAAAACTTTCAATTAAATCTTCTGAATAACTCAACTTACTTGATATCCCGTTAGGACTAAAATTTCCAAATATCTGGTATTTTTTAGCGCTTATTCCATTAAATTTACTATTAATTAGCCTATAAATAAAATCTCTGTCGGATGAATATTTAAATTTAGTGTCATAGAGACCTAATTTGTGATGAACACTTTTTTTTACAAAAAAACCACAAGAGTGAGAAGGAAATACATTAAACTTATACCAAATTTTATTTGGAAAAAACCCATGCATTAATCTGTCTTTAAATACACTTCCAAATAAATAATCAATTTTATTTTTTAAAAAATAATTATGCACAAGTTTTAAAGTTCCTCGATAATAAACATCATCTGAATTTAATATACCAATTACTTTTCCTCTACTATGTTTAATCCCTTTGTTAATTGCTTCATATAAACTTTCATCTTTTTCTATAATGAGTTTTGAAATTTTTTTTTTATTTTTGTTAATTATTTTAATTGTATTTTTTTTTGATCCTCCATCAACGACTATATGTTCAAAATTTCTAAAAGATTGATTTTTTAAACATTTAAAAACATTTTTTATTTCTGGATTATTTAAAACAGGAGTAATTATAGAGAAAAAAAATTTATCTTGTTTCATTTTATTCTATCAAAGAAATTTATGTAGTTATTATTATTTAAATTTGCTTTTTTAATTAAATCTTTTTTTGCTAATTTTATTTTTTTTTTACATTTATTAAAATTATCAATAGCATATTTTATACACTTATATAGTTTATAATAATCGTTTGGTTCATACAACATGCCATACTTTTGATTTTTAATTAATTCTCTAGTCCCACCATGACTATTACTTGTTATTACTAAACACTCATAATTTATTGCATCTACCATTGTATTTGGAAACCCCTCATATAGAGAAGTGTTAACATAAACATCCGAATTAAGATAAATTTTTCTTAGAAAATTTTTGTTTTGATTAAATTTAAAAAAATTAATTTTTTTAATAAAATTTTTTGAGATTATATTGTATACTTTTGATCTAACATCTTTATCAGAAACAATATTTACAACAAACTTTTCATTTCTAAGAAGATTAATTGATTTAAGAAAATCATCCAAATTTTTTTCTGGAGAGTCTCTTCCAATCCATAAAATATTTAAAATTTTATTAAATTTTTTTTTATCAAATTTATCTAACTTTATTATTGGATAAATTGTTTTAGCTTTAACACCTAGCTTAAATTTGATATCAAGAGTGACTTTTTTTGAATTTCCAATTACGTAATCAGCTTTTTTATAAATTAATTTTGCAAGATAAAGAATAATTTTTTTTTTTATTAACTCAATAAAATTAAAATATAACTCCAGTTCTTGCAATGGAGTCCGTTCCGTGATTATGATTTTTAAATTTTTAATATTTCTTAAAAAAATAATGCTTAAAACATTAGTATAATTTATATTTGAAATAAAAATAATATCATTTTTAAAAGATATTTTTTTTAATAAAAAATAAATTTCGATAATACCAAATATCGTTTTTTTCTTTTTTAACTCAATTACATTTACTCCAATTTTATTTAATCTTTTTTTGTAATAATTTTTTCCAATACAAATTACGTTTATGCTTTTCCATTTACCTTTTATAGCGTCGCATATGTTAAATATAGAATTTCCAGCACCACCTGTTGAAAAATTAGGAAGAAAAAAATAAATTTGCCTTTGTTTTCTCATATTTTTTTTGTAAGTCTAAAATTTAACAAAATTATGAATATTTATTATTGGTGTCCATTTTTGTCCCAAGTTGCAACAGTTAGAGCAGTTTTGAACTCTGCGATAAGCGTTAAGAAATACTCTAAAAAAAAAATAAGTCCACATATTATTAATGCAGTTGGTGAATGGGATAACTTGAAAGATGAAATTAACCATCAAAAAATTGGCATAATAAATTTTGTAGAATCAAAAGTTTTGTATAAGTTTTTACCAAGGTATTCTTATTTGAAAAGTAGGTTTTCTTATATTTTAATTGCTGTTCTAACTATTTTTAAATTATATTCATTTTTAAATAAACGAACAAAAAATGATGTATTCATCATTCATTTAATCTCATCTTTGCCTCTTATATTAATTTATTTATTTAATTTCAAATGTAGGTTTGTACTAAGAATTTCAGGATATCCTAAATTAAATTTTCTTAGAAAATTTTTATGGAAATTGTGTAAAAATAAAATTTCAATAATATTATGTCCAACTGAACAAACTAAAAAAGATTTAATTTCAAAACAGATATTTAAATTAGATACTTATCATGTTTTGTATGACCCAATTATTGAGTTTTCAAAAAATTCTAAAATGAGAAAAGAAAACATTTCAGGTGAACTAAAAAATAAGAAATATATTATTAATATAGGTAGATTAACTAAGCAAAAAAACCAAAAGCTTTTAATAGAAAGTTTTTATGAAATTCAAAAAAAATATTTAAATTTATATCTGGTAATTTTAGGTGAAGGAGAATTAAAATCGAAGTTAAAAAAAATTGTATCAAATCTTGGTATTGATAATAAGGTGATATTTTTAGGTTTTCAAAAAAATGTATTTAATTATTTAAGTAATGGAGAATGTTTTATTTTAACCTCTGAGTGGGAGGACCCAGGTTTTGTTTTAATCGAAGCAGCATTTTCAAAGATACCAATAATTTCATCAAACTGTCCCAACGGACCCAAAGAGATATTAGAAGATGGGGATGGTGGATATTTATATACATTGAATAGTAAGAATGATTTATTAGAAAAATTTAAACAATTTAAAAATGAAAATGATAGTTTTATTAAAAAAAGAAAAGAATTAGTTTTGAGACAGTCAAAAAAATACACGCACTTTAGACATTTTCTTAATTTACAAAAAATTTTATTTTCTTCTGTAAGATGATAAAAGATATATTTCTAATATACCCATCATTCGAAAGAGGTGGTGTAAAAAAAAATTTTTTAAATTATATAAAAGTGTTAAAAAAAAAATATTCAAAAATAAATATAATAAGCGATAGAAAAATTCTAAAACATGTAAAATCTGATCATAAAGTTAAAATTCATACAATAAATTCAATCAATTCAAATTTTTTTTATAAGTATTTAACTAGCATTATCTCCACTTATAAATTGTATAAACTTACTAAATTTAGTTCAAAAATAAATACTAGAATAATTTCTTTTCAAAGCAGTTTTTTTCCAGCAATAGTTTGTAATTTTTTAGGTTTGAAATTAATAATTAGAGTATCAGAAGACCCAATTGAAGCGACAATTTATTCTGACAACTTTTTTTTTGGTTATCTTGTAATGATTAGTAAAATTTTAACCTATAATCTTAGCTATAAGATACTCGTGAACTCACTACAAATGAAATCTAATACAGAAAAATTTGTCCTTAATAAAAAAAAAATTATTTTACAACACAATATGAATTTAGAACGAATTAAAAATTGTAACGCTTCAAGAAAAAAAAATATTTTTATTAATATAGGAAGATTTTGTAAGCAAAAAAACCAAATGTTAATTATAAAAGCTTTTAAAATTTTTAATGACAAAAACAACAAAAAAAAATTTAAATTATATCTTTGTGGTGACGGACCTGACAAAATTAAATTAAAATCACTAACAAAGAAGCTTAATTTAACAAAAAATGTTAAATTCTTTCATTGGAAAAAAAATACAGAAAATTTATTATTAAAATCAAAATTTTTTATATTTCCATCTTTATATGAGGGATTACCGAATACACTTATAGATGCTGTAAATAATGATCTGATTTGTTTATCCACAAAAGTTAGTGGTGTTAATGATATTTGTGGAAAAAATTATATAGAAATAAAAAAGAATGATCATTACGATCTTTTTTCAAAAATGAACTTAGCTGTAAAAAAATATAATACTTACAATAAAAAAAATAAAGAAAAAAAAAAATATTTAAAAAAATTTTTAATCAAAAATTTATATATCAAACTGCCAAATAATATAATTTAGTATTTAACTTTTTTTATTTTAGAATAGATCTTAATTTGGGTTTAACAATTTTTTTATTTTCTAGACAATATTTGTTAATTTTATCATCATATATTTTATAAATTATTTTCAAATGTATTGGACTCCACATTTTTTTAGTCCATATTCTCCCACTTGTGTTATTTTTGATTCCAACAAGCTTTCTTTTTTTTTTTAAATTTTTAATTAAAAGTTTCGGTAAACTATCTGAAAAATTTTTTACGACTCTGCATGCATTTTCATGAATTCCATCTTGAATGTTTAATTCACTAATGGTTTGATGAATAATTCTACCACCATCTATATCTTTAGTTGTTTCATGAAGTGTCATACCTGTATACTCAGGTTCAAGCATATATGAAGGCCAAAAATGAGTAATTGAACCTCGATACCAAGGTGATAACCCACCATGAATATTCCACTTATAACCTTTTAAATCATTTAAAATATTGTCTGGTATTTTCTGCACACCATAAGAGATTAAAAATTTGAAATTAATTTTTAAAAGAATTTTTTTAAGTGAACCGTTTGAAATATCTTCTTTATTTATTTCAAACATTTGATTATTTTTGTTTTTGGTTATATCGCCTGCTGTTGAAGAAAAAAATTTATTTTCTGCTGCAGATCTTTTTTCAAAATGAATTTTCTGTAATTTTCTAATTTCATGATTAAAATTTTTATCTATTTCTGGAACAAATTTTTCTCTTTTTTGTATTATCCATATTACATTGTCAAAGGTTTTAGAAAAACTATCAGCAAGATACTTGTGCCTCGGATGGTCTCCAGTAAGTAAAGCAATCATTTTAAACTAATATTTAATCAATTTTTTTTTTAAGCAAATATTCAAAACAGTTTGTAATTCATTTAATTTGAAACCTGATTTATTTGAAATATCAAGTAAATTATTTTTTCCATCTGCATATGATAAAATATATCTAAGAATATTTAGTCTCTTTCTACTGTTAACGAGATTATCTGAAGACGAGTTTCTTGTAAATGTAGCGTTTACATTTGGGTACAAACCTCTTTTACCGAGCTGAAGTTCACAATATGGCATGTATCTTTTGATAGGGTACAATTCATCGTTTAATTTGAGAACTTTTTCAATTTCATTAATTGAATTAATTACCTGTGAGATTTTCATAAATTTTTTATTGTCAGCCGATGTGTGATATTCAAAATTTGTTTTATATATAGTTCTTGCAATTTGACCAACAGGCAAGTTTAATTCAGCTGAACAATATTGTCTTTCATCACTTCCATCAGTAGGATCGAATTCCCTTAATAAAAATTTGTCTTTCAAACTTAAATGACTGAAAATTTTATCTAAGCTTGAATTTCCCATTCTTGATTTTTGATATGATAGTTTTTTTTTGGGTCCACCTAAGCAAGTCAAAACTAGCCCACTTTCTAAATTTTTTTTAAGAAATTCTTTATGGTCAGATAAAAAACATATTGATCCAATAGTTTCAGGATTGATTAAAAATAAATAGTTATATTGTCTATTTTTCCAAGATTTAATTTTTTTATAAAGCCCTAACATTGTTAACGGACCACTTAATTCATTATTCGCCATACTAGGGTGGCATAAATATGTTGAAATTAAAATTGTTTTTTTTGTTTTGCCGCTAATTTTTGATACTCCATTTATAACATTTCCATTTTTAAAATAAGAGTCAATTACTACTTTATATTTAACATCTTTAAGTTTTTTTCTTTTTTCATGTTCTAAACAAAAACCAATATTTTTCTTGTAATAGCTTGTTATGTAAGGAATTATTTTGGGGTGATTTTCTATTGAGTATAAATATTTATTTAATTCATTTAATTTCATTATTTTATTCACTGGATAAGAATAATTAATTACATGTAAATTATTTTTCTTTATATCGACAATTTTTTTATTTTTGACTTTAATATATGCATCTTTAATTACCCACTCCTTAGGAACTGTCCAATCAAAAACTTTTTTTCCTGATGGATATTTTAGTTTTTTAAATTTTATATATTTTGATAGAATATTTAGTGATTTCAGATATCCGCTACCCATGATGCTTCTCAGGATAGGGAACAATTCATCAAAAATTTTATTTAGTTCTTTCTTTTTCATTGAAAATAATTAATTATTAATTTTTATTAAAATAATCAATTATTATGTAAATATATATACCTAAACTGTTCAAATTAATTAAATAATTTATTAATTGATAAATTATTAATAAAAGTTTACAGATTGATTTACGATTTTTATATTAAATTGAAAACGATAGTAACTCCTAAAAATGAATTTTGTAAACAAAATAATTATAAATTTTAAACAATATGGTCTAAAAGGTATTTTATTAAAATTCTCAAGAAAATATCTAAAAGGTTTTTTTTTAAAAATCTCGAAATTAAAAACAATTCATTTCAAAGAAAAAAATAAATTTAACAAAATTAAAATTGACATGTCTTTTTATTATTCTGAATTGTGTGAATTAAGTAAAAATTATAATACCGATAAATCTCCATACAATAAATTCAATTTTAGACATGCCTATACTCCTGTTTACCACTTTTTGTTAAATAAAATAAAAAATCAACATTTGAAAATTGTTGAAATTGGAATATTAAAAAATGAGTCCATCAAACTTATTAGAGAGTATTTTAGTAATTCAACTATATATGGACTTGATTATTCGGATTTAATTCTAGAAAAAGCTAAAAAAGATAACTTAAATAACGTTTTTTACCATAAGATAGATGTCAAAAACAGCGAAAACATTAAAGATATTTTTAAAAAATTAAATGAAAATTTTGATTTAATAATTGATGATAGCACTCATAAAATAGAGGACCAAATTAGAATAATAGAAAATGTTCATTACTTTCTAAAACCTGGTGGTTCTATTATTATTGAAGATATATACGATTATTATGATGAGGAAAAATATTATGAAAGCTTAAGTAAATTTAAGAATAATTTTTCAGAGATATATTTTATAGAAATCAAACATAGAAATACTTTTACTCCACTTGATAATAATAATAAATTATTAATACTGGAGAAATAATTGAAAAAAATTTTAAAAAAAATTATAAATTTATTCGGTTTTGAAATAAATAGAATTAATTCAAAAAAACTTGATTTTGATGAAATTTACAGATTGTTTTTGGATAATGAACTAATAATATTTGATATAGGAGCAAATAAAGGTCAATCAATAGAAAGATTTAGGAAAATTTTTCCAAAATGTACAATTCATGCATTTGAACCAATACATTATGAATATAAAAATTTAGTTAAAAAATATTCGGGAGAAAAAAATATCATTTTAAATAATTTTGCACTAGGTGAGAAAAAACACACAAAAGAAATAAATTTAGCAAAAAGAAGCGGTGTTTCTTCATTTAATGAATTTAATAAAGATCATTTATGGATTAAAACTAGAAGCAAAGAATATAATACAGATGTTGAAAATTTTTTAACAGGCAGGGAAACAGTAAAAATTGATAAAATTGATAATTATTGTTTGGAAAATAACATAAATAAAATTGATATCCTTAAAATTGATACACAAGGTTACGAAGATCTTGTATTAGAAGGTGCTAGAGAGACCTTAAAAAAAAATATTATATCAGCTGTTGAATTAGAATTAATTTTTGATGACACATATAATAAATTTTTAACTTTTAGCGATGTAGAAAAATTTTTAAATGAAAATTTTAGGTTCAGTGGTATTAAAAATTATAATAATAATTTATTCGAGGGAATAAATTTTTTCTCTGAAATTTTATATATCAATAAAAAATTAATTAATAAAATTTTAAAAAAATAAATATTAATATGAAAAAAAAACTAATCATTTTTGATTTGGATGGAGTATTAATTAATTCTTTAAGTAATATGGAATTTGCACTTAATAAAACTTCTGAAAATTTAGAGGTAAAACTTAATTTTAAATTATACAAAAAATATTTGGGTTTACCTTTTAAAGAAATAATGAAAAAAATGAGAATAAAAAAAAATATCAATTTAATAAAAGAAAAATACGAAATGTATTCAACTAAACAAATTAACAAAATAAAAATTAAAAAAAAACATGTGGATGAACTGAAAAAGCTTAAAAAAAGTTGTTATTTGGCACTCTTTACTTCAAAGAATAGAAAAAGAACACTAAAGATTGTTCAAAAAGATAAAATATTTGACTGTATAATTACATCCGACGATGTTTTAAAAGGAAAGCCAAATCCAGAAGGTTTGTATAAAATTTTAAAAAAGTTAAGAATAAAAAAAAAAAATTCTGTATATGTTGGTGATAGTTTCTACGATTATAAAGCAGGTAAGCTTGCTAAAATAAAATATGCACACGCAATGTGGGGTTATGATAAGATTGTTGGAAAAAATAAAAATATTATCAAATTAAATCGTTTTAGAGATATATCTAAATTAATATAATTTGCAATGGAATTAGTTTCAATTATCATGCCGTATTTTAAAAAAATAAATTTTATTGATGAAACAATAAAATCAATTTTAAATCAAACTCACAAAAATTTTGAGCTTATAATAATTTATGATGATGTTGATAAAGAAGATTTAAATTATTTAAAACAAATAGCTGATAAAGATAAAAGGATTAATATTTTACAAAATAAAGAAAACTTGGGGGCAGGATTAAGTAGAAATAAAGGTATAGATAATAGTCAAGGAAAGTTTATAGCATTCATAGACTCTGATGATATCTGGTTAAATAACAAGCTTGAAAAACAAATTAAATTCATGAATGAGAATAATTGTTATATTTCACATACTTCATATCAAATTATAAACTCAAATAATGAATTCTTAAGTAATAGAATTGCAAGAGATTTTGATACTTTCAAATCTTTATTAAAATCATGCGATATAGGTTTATCCACAGTAATTATGAACAGATCAATCCTTTCACAGGATCTTAAATTCCCCAAAATTAAAACAAAAGAAGATTTTGTTTTGTGGCTAAAGATTTTAAAAAAAAATCATAAGATTAAAGCCCTTAACGAAAATCTCAGTAAGTGGAGGAAGTTAGAGTATTCACTTTCTTCATCAATATTTCAAAAAATGAAAGATGGTTTCAAAGTATACAACCATTATATGGGTTTTAATTTTTTGATATCATCTTATTTGTTAATATGTTTATGCATAAATTTTTTAAAAAAAAATGATTAGTTTATTCTATTTCATTATCTTGGTATTAAGCATCACATTTTTGAGTAATTTTTTTAAAAAAAATAAATTACTTTTAAGCCATTCAGGTGAAAAACATCAAGAATATGTAGAAAAAAAAAGTATTCCTATGATAGGTGGAATATTTTTAATTTTGACATTCTGCATCTTATTTTATGAGATCAAAATTTACTTAATATTATTTGCTATGTTGTGTGTGTTCTTCTTAGGCGTTTTTTCTGATTTAAAAATATTTAATTCACCGAAAGCGAGATTTTTTTTACAATCAGTAATTATTATTTTTTTTGTATATTTTGCTAATTTAGAGATTTTAGATACTAGAAATTATTATTTAGATAAATTCATTCAGCATAAATTAATAAATTTTATATTTGTAAATTTTTGTATTTTAATATTAGTAAACGGAAACAATTTTATAGATGGTCTAAACGGATTGTTACTTGGTTATTATACAATTGTCTCCTACTTTTTGTTAAACATTGGTTTTTTTGAATTTTATAATATTGCTGAAAACAATCTAAATATTTATTTTATACTATTTTTTGTAATGATCTTTTTTAATATTTCAAATAAATTATATTTGGGTGATAATGGAGGATACGTAATAAGTATTTTTTTTGGATTTATGCTTATTAATTACCATCAAAATTTTTCAAATATTTCTCCTTATTTTGTTATTTTATTGTTGTGGTATCCATGTTTTGAAAATCTATTTTCAATAATTAGAAAATTCAAATTTAATAAATCTCCTATTTACCCAGACTCAAACCATTTACATCAACTACTATTTTATTTTTTAAATAAAAAAAATAAATTTAAAAATATACATAACAATAATTTATCTACGATTATAATTTTAATGGTTAATTTTTTGGTTTTTTCAATTGGTATATTAGATATTTATTCAACTAAACTTCAAATATTTTCAATTATTTTAGCAGTTATTATTTATATTTTTTCATATATTGCATTGTTTAAATTTAAATTTAAAAAATTCAAATTTGTTTAAATTCTATTTTTGAAAAAAATAAAATTATAAAAGAAATGTGAAACTTCAATCCTTTTTGATTTATTTAAATGAAATTTAAAGAATTAACTTTTTTTGCTAAAAAATAATTTTATCATATAATTTAAGATTAAAAAACCATCCCTAAATGCGTTAACTTTTTTTAAACCTGCTATTCTTTTTCTTTCAATTGAACTTATAGATCCAATATTTAATTTATTCATTTTAGCTTTTATTGGCAATTCTACACAAAAAGAAAAATCTTTTCTCTCCAAATTTATTTCTATAGTTTTTTTTGTGACTCCTAATACATAGGTATAAAGAATATCTGTAATATTTAAGTTGAAGAAATATTTACCAATTTTTGTAAAGATATAATTTCCAAACAGCGTTATTAGTGTGTCATCTTCGCTTCCACCATCATTTTCATATCTACTTCCAAAGATTAAATCAAAATTATCTTTATCGACTTTATCGTACATTATCCTTAATTCTTCTGGATTGAATGATCCATCAGCATTAAATATACAAAAATATTTTGTTTTTACACTTGAAATGCCTTGAATTAATGCATCACCATAACCTTTATTTTTTTGATAAATAATCTGACAATCGAAATCAGAAATAGAATTAATTGTTTCTGTATCATTTTCTTCTAATATTATATTTATTTTTTTTGTATAATTTTTTAATTCATTAAGAACAGTTGGCAAAGATTCCTTTTCTTTTTTTGCAGGTATTATAAGAGTTAAATCATCCATAGAAATTTTATATTGTTTATAATTAGAAAGATAAAGAAAAATAAATAAATTATAATAACATTTCGATTGGTTTTTAATCTGTTAATATTTATCTTAAGGCTTAACAGTGAAAAAAACATAATTATTAAAAAAGGATCATAATACTTATGATAAACAGTCACCTGTGGATTATTAACCAATATTAAAATAAATAAAAATATATTTTCATAATTAATCTGAAAAATTTTTAAAAGTATAAATATCGAAATAAAGCTAATTAAATAAAATAAGTAGTTACTTTTAAAAAAAAAATATGAAATTTTAAAAAAAATTCCACCACCGGTATACTCATATCTGTAATCGAAATAATAAAAAGAAATTAAGCTTATTATGAGTGCTAATATTAACTTACTTATTTCTATCTCTGTATTAATTTGAATAACTTTAGTTAAAAGAAATGGTAAAAGATAAAAGAATAAAATTGATGAAATTAAACTAAAGTTGTTAAAAAAATTTACAAAAAAAATTGTATTTCCATCAAAATTGGTTGCGGCTGATTGGTTTAAAAAATTAACGTCTAAAATTATAATATAATACAAAAAAGGTAGCGAAAAAACTAAATTTATAAAAATTATAAATGAATATCTACTTGGATTGTTTTTGTAAAAAATAAAAAATTTATAAAAAAAATAAATAGAAAAAACCGCAAAATTAGGACTTATGTATGATGAGAGAATGCATAAACAAACATTAAAAATACAATATTTATATTTATGTGTATTTTGAAATTTTAAAAAAAAATAAATACTGAAACAAAAAACTATCAAACCCAGAAGTCTACTATCTGGCCAAATTGACAACGATCTAAAAGTAGGTGATAAAAAAATTATTCCAACAAGTATCAAAATACTTTTTTTATCAATAAATTTATATTTAGCTTTTAGTATAAGTCCAAATGAAAGAGGCAAAAGCAAACTTAAATGAAGATGAATTAGTCTTATTACATTATCCTGGATATTTAATTTTTCAAAAAAAGATAAAAAAATGATTAGTAAAGGTGAGTGTCTGGTTTTAAAGTCATCATAATTTAAAAATGTTTCCAAAAAATTTTCTGCAAAAGCTTGTGATGCTTTTTTTTGATTTGTATAATCTAAAATTGCTCCACCAGTTGAATTTTCACCAATTATAAAGCTTATTAAAAGCGATAAATATAATATCGAAAATAAAATTACCTCTTTTTTGTTAAAACTGTTAATAAAAGAAAAATTAAACATTTAATAAATTATTTTTAAAAATTATGAGATGATAGAAGATCATATTATTTTTTTCCTTTATACTATAATTTTTATTCAATCTACTATTGGTTATGGTTATATTTTTTCTAAAATAATTGGTAAAGAAGTTCT